>Ga0123342_1001059_pt1 | contig 45912 bp, 20 predicted proteins | sample Turbeawhitnodule_FD_89960 | JGI IMG/M metagenome (GOLD analysis project Ga0123342, IMG submission 89960) | Root nodule microbial communities of legume samples collected from Mexico - Turtle bean Mexico white nodule | ecosystem: Host-associated > Plants > Roots > Nodule | place: Mexico: Nepantla...
CGTGACATATGAGATGCACGGCTTGGGTTGTATTGAACTTACCCTAATCCTTTCTGTTGGATTCGCTGGTAATCTTTGGATCAGGTGTTAGTCTCTGGTAGGACTTACTTAATACGGGTCTTCCGGAAGACGTTGTTTGTTGAATATTTTGGGATGTGTAGATCTATGTGATTGTTTTAATGTTGGGATTTGAAGAAGATTGTATAATTTGAGAAATTGATCATGTAACTTGGTTTTCTTTTTTGATTTAATTGCGTATATTATAAAATTCTATTTTCACTAGCTTACCTTTGCTTTTCTTGCTGTGTTTGAACTGCGATGACTGTACTACGTACACGAGCAGATGATCAGAAGAGTTTTAAGACGTTGATTTTGAAACTTATATTGTAAATATTTGTATTTCTATATGTCTTAATCACATATTAGGAATATTTTGAAAAACTGTAAGCTTGTATAAAAATATGTAGAACCGGTATTGTAATAGTTATATGTAAATTATGGAGTGTTACAGCGAATGAAAAAAAGAAAAGGTTAGTGTGCATAACGCAAGATCCATTATAAGTTTGTGAAACATGAAATGCAACTATGCTTCAACAAAAATTTACCAATATATTTATTAATGCGGACTAATTATATTGAGTTCTAATTTTTTAAATAAATGTGTATAAAGTTAACTATTCTTGGTATATTTTTTAATAGGACAATGATACATTGATACTTCCAATTTTTTATACACTATATTATAACTTTCAATATTATTATTTTAATATATTTTTTATATTATTTAATTATAAATATATTTTTTATTATATATATTTATTTTTAAATTCATCACATTAACAATTATATATAATTCTAAGAATTGTGAAACTATAATTTTTTTCTTTCGACTAAATAGTATTTTTATATTTTTAATAAAATGTGTATTAAGTGGGCATTCACTTTACAATTTTTAAGACAGATTCTGACATTTGTGGAGGTTTTGAGCTTTTCATTTGGAATGAAACAAAAGTTGTTTTAAGTGATTCTGAAATATTTAATAAAAAAAAGGAATAAAAGAAAGGTTCTTTACGTGGAAGTCTTCCTAGTTACTCTGCTTTGGGATAATTACTGCCATGGAAAGGCCAAAGCATCAGTTCTCTGTTTAAGTTGTTGGGTCAACGATGAAGAAGCACTATAAGATATTGCAGAATCCTATTCTATATGTCACATTTTTCATTTCAAGTGGTTTATACCAAACATTTCCATTTAAAAAAGAAAATATCCAATGTGTTATTTTAATAAGAGAATGAAGACAAAGGATGTATAGGTACGTAGAACTTATGAAGTGGGGTTGCACGTTGAGTCTTCATCTCGTTCATCACTCTAAGAATTTGATATCTCAAAGATAGAAGAATAAAGATTACTTTTACATTAACAACTTTCCACCATTTTGCAACTAAAAAAAAAATAATCAATTTTAAAATTATATTAAGTTAAATTACAATTATAAACTGGTATATACTTTAATTTATAGTTGTTAAAGTAATATTTTTAGAAAAAAAAGAAAAATGTTAAAAGAAAAAGAAAAATATTAATTTTACATTCCTTTTACACTAAAATAATAATTAATTTAGTGCACAATCGTCAACATATCAATCGCCATTAAATAAAAATATTATTCCTATTACTTTGTTTTAAGAATATTCCTACTCCGAAATTCTTAAATACACTCAATATTATGTAACAAATTTATATATAAAATTAAATAGAATAGATAATATATTTCAAAGATTTCCTACCTAGTCTCACTTTTTTTTCTTGATTTAGTTCTGGTAAGAAAGTTAAATAAATTGGAAAATCTTTAAAGTAACAAAAATTTTGCGAGTTACAGAATTACGAGTGAATAAATTATAAATTATTTCATGTTAAAATTTTGTTGATAAAATGAAGTAAAAACATAAATAAATTATAAGTTTTTCAAACAAACGAAATTATTAGCAAAAATATCAATTTGGAGAATAATAAAGATCCATCATATATATAAATAAATATGAACAACCATTAATTTATAAACCCATTTTTAAAAATTAAGTTAAATTTACTTTTTTTATAAACAAATTTTTCAAATAAAATTAAACTACTTTCTAAAAATAAGTTAAATTTACATTTTTAATAAATAATTTTTTAAAATAAAATTACACTTAAATTCACTTCTTATTGTTAATTCATAAAGTTTAATTTATTGAGTTAAAAAAAGTACATGTTTAAATACGGGATCGTTTCCAAAGAAAAATAAGATGTTATTAGAGAGTTAAAAGATAAATGTACAAATTTAGAAAGGTCAAAAGTTTAGTTAAATTTACGTCTGAAATAACATGAAGTCGATGATTGTCCAACAAAACGTGTTTGGTTGGATGTTAGATTTACCATAAAAAATGGGTTCGATACTAATATGCTTCTCCAATAAATTACTAAAAAGCCACACAAAAGTACTTTCAACAGACTAACAATTAATTATTTATTCACACAAAAATTACAAGTTGAACAGTATTAATATTAAAAAAAAACACTTTATTCTTATATTAAGAAATCAAATTACAATTTATCCACCTGAATCTATGTTTATGTGCTACCCATGAAAGATATTTGGTGTCCAAATTATGAGTAACAAATATAAGAAGCAGGTGGAGAAGCTATTCAAGGTTTTGGAAAGCCAATGCAAACATAGTGTAACAAGCCCCGTATAAAATTTCAGTAATTATCCTACTGCACATAACCTACAACAGATAGCTCCACATAATTATAACGAAGTTGGACATGCGAAAATAGCATTAAACAGCATCTTCTATGATTCACAAACATGATTGCATCAAACTATCCACTAAAGTCCAGATAGAAGGAATGCATCCCATTAAAAAATAATAAGATGTATATAAGGCTACAAGTTGCATAAAAATGAAAACAAAAATTATACCGAACAAACTACCAACCTGCCAGAAGTATACAAAAATGGTTGTCATTCACCAGATTGATTAGCAGATGACTACACCGCTATTACACTTTAGTCCTCACTTTTCTTTTTTTTCCCTTTCTTCTTGATTGGCATTTCAGGAGATTCTTCCTGCTCTGCGTGCTTTTTCCTCTTTTTCTTCTTCTCTCCTCCATTCAACTCGTCATTCCCATTCTGCAACTCAGCACTCTCACTAGCCTCCTTCCTTTTCTTCTTCTTCTCTTTCTTAACAACTTCGGGTTCTGCCTCTTCGACAACATCTTCCTCGGCTTTTACAGTCGAGTCCTCTTCATTTTTCCCCTTCTTTTTCTTCTTTTCCTTCTTTTCTTTCTTTTTATCAGCAACAGATGGAGGCTCTTGTACATCCTCATCCATGGCAGAATTGATTTGCCCGATAACTGAATCAGCCGAAGGATTATATGTCTACAAGGAAAACGATAATTAGCATAAACAGAAAGTAAAATTTAAATTATTAACACCAAAATGAGCAAGAAACAAACCTTGGCCGGGGTTATCAGTCCACCCGGTCCTTTCTTTCTGTCCTTGTCATATGCTTCTATCTTGGGCTTTCCCCTGGCAGAACCAGCAAAACGGCCCAACTCCTTGCCTTCAAGGTTCCTCAATCGTGCCTCAAGCTGAACAAAAAACTTGTTAGAAATCTAAAAGAAAAAAGGCAGAATATATATATATCTAAATAAAATATAGCAAGTACCTTGGCTCTGTTCTCCAATCCCATGGTGTTGTCTTGGCCATCTCCAAGTGCATCACATCTAATAGCCAATGCTGTCTTTGCAGCAAGTGACCGAGAAATTTTCCCCTTGAACTTTGCAGCTGCCTGACCAATCAAGGATGCATGGTATATAAGACCATACTTGGGAGTAGCATGCTTAGTCTTCAGTGCTCTAAAGAGAGCTTTCTCAGCACCAAGAATTTGTACAGTGCTGCCAGGCTGCTTTGCAAGGTTTAACAAGCTACCACCATGGGCAATGAGGCGAGCACCAACAAGCTCCCCAACCATCGCAGTCAAATTGGGTGCAATGGTGTTCATCCTACTCTTTAGATAGTCATAGAGCTGTGCCCTGTACTCCGAAAGAGACAAAACCTGGTCACAGAGTTCCCTAATATTTGCCAAATCAAGCTCACCGATTTCAGTTCCCATTGATATTACAGATGCCTCCTTAACTTCTGCCTCCACTTCCTCAGACAAAATCTGGGAAAATGAAAGAAAATAATTAGAAAGGATGCCTAAATTGTCCACCAGTAGAGTAAAAATTAAACATTAAATCTGATTACTAATCACACGTTAGCTTAAGTGCAAAAAAATGGCAGCATTTGACTGATATCAAAATTATACCTCAGAGAAATCAAGCACAGCTGCATTGACACGATCACCCATCAACTTGACTGCCCTTGCATATTGAATGTTATCTTGTATAATTTTAGTGAGTTCTGGGAAATGCCAACCATACCATTCGCGAACCCTCATGGCATATGTATTCAATTCTTTATCAAGATCATCAAGTAAACCAATAGCCTGGACAATCATGGTATCCACCTAAACAAACAACTTGAAGTCAGCAAACAGTTATTCAATAAATAATCAGTTGCAAAGATAAAAATTTCCATTGCAAAAATAAGTCTATTAAAATAGACACAGTCTTGTTTGCCCAGTCAACCTCTGAAGACCAAATTATTCATCTTATTCCAACTCTATGCAACTGATTACAATGAAATGCTTAAACTGTTAATTTGGTATCAGTTATTCATCCATGTAAAAAATGAGTAGCCAGTCAAAACTCCAAAAAATGTGAAAACCTATAAATATGGTCCTCAATTAACACGTGTGAAACAACATGCAAACTATAAAATATAGAGAACTGGTCTTGCAAATGTACAAGCAATAGCACTAAACACATAGTTTGTGACAATGATATCTGTCCTGTATGGGTCATACTTTATTCCTAAAAAAACTGAAATATCAGGACAAATCATTAGAAATCAGATGCAAGATAAAAAATCATGACTAATAGGAAGTTTAAGCTAACATTTATCCCAAAAGCAAATTACACTAACATCAGAAAGAATTCATCAAACTTTGCATAATACCAATTTTTTCTCTCTACACTAAACCCCTTAATTCTTTAAAAAGTAATAAACCGTGTACTCCTATGAGATGATAACAGTTAAAAAAGTAGGGGATCATGTGCAATTTCGGAAAAGAAAAACAAAAAGGGAACTTGCGTACTTTACTCGTACTCTAACCATGTTAATGTGATTAACAAAATCCAAATTCATCACAGCCTTTGGAACCCAATCAATTAGGGAAGAATGCTTTGATGATAGCATAGTTGGATATAACATGAAAAATGTACAGGATGTCAATATAATTAATAGGAAAACAGAATTAAAAATGTTAGAGTACAATTATAACTTCAAATCCTTATAACCATAAAGTCAACAGAAAATACACCTTCTCTGCACTAAACTTCAACTTGTATCTGGATAAGCTGTGGGATAAACCCAAGCTCATTGGAGCCATATCTTGAACAGCTAGACCAGATATGAGTTCAGTTAACTGATTTCTAACACCTCTCATCAACTCCATGACAGCATTGTTGTGAACACAGTCGATTTTCTGCAAGTATCACCAAAACAAATTAGTTTACCTATTAGTTGGGTGGAACATAAATTATCATATCAAATATTTTATGGGGAACAAAGAGGCCTACCAATTTCTCTTTAATCACATTCCCAAGTTTTGAATCAGCCACACCTAGCGTTTCATTTTCACAATGAACACGCAAGAACTTGCGCAGACCCTTGCTTGCTTTTCCATCAATTAGTAAAGTAGCAGCTTCTAGAGCTTCGGAAGTGTTCTCGAACTTAGAAAATGCTTTCAACTTAACCACCTAAATTTGCAGAAATTTGGATTAGCTTCACAAGCAATTAGAAAATTTCACTAGAGAATAAAAACAGAATTCCTATAAATAGATTGAGCACAGTTTTTCAACTGCCACGTTGATAGCATCAGAAAATAGAAGCCAGAACTGTGGATAAGAATATATGCAAAAGAAAACCTGTCTAGCAGTGTCTGCGCTGGAAAAGTTGGTCCACAAATCCTGCGTAAAGAAACAGGTATAATTTAAACTGATAGTAAAAACTTGAGAATGTGGGAAAGAAACGGCATGATATATCACATGTTCATTATAATACAAACTCAACACCTTCCAAATTTCAAAATGTTCAGATGAAAGGGTAAGTAGGAGTAATGAGCCCGGAAAAAAATTAAAAATATTAAAAATATGCAGATCGAAGCAATAATTTCATGTGAGGAATTTAAAGTAAGAGACAATCTGTGTATGGTGTCCAAGTCATACTATGATCCAGAGTATAATCAGAAACTCGTAAAGATGCAATCGTTTCGTTAATTACGAAAAAAAATGCATGTCTCATTCAGAAACTGAAAAGTTACCGTAGAAAAGAAAGAAATAACAGCAAGAAACATTCTACAAAAAATAAATTCCAGCGATGCTAGCTTTAAATTTCCATGACAAAATGAAGAATGCATACCTCAACTTTTGAAAGCTTGCCTTCATCCAGAACTTTAAACAGGGCAAACCCCGCAGGCGTTTCAAACAACACAAGCATTTTCTTCCTCCTCCGATAAACCTGAAAAAAGAAACACAAAACATCAGTTTAATGAACTAGCAAAAGTCAAATAAGAAGAGGCACGGAACACTGGTAAACAATGACCCGAACAAAGTAAACTTTTTTTACAAGGAAAAGTCGCAACACTGAAGCGTTGATGATCACAACAAGCACAAAACAAAGTTAACAACTACATAAAAACCAGGAGCATAAACCCTAAGTTAAAACTAGTGGAACGGCACAGGATGAAAAGAAAAGAAAAATGGAAGAAGAAGAAAACCTGGAAAAGGATTTCGATCCCAGAGAGGGTTTTAGAGTATAAACCCTAAACTAGGGTTGAAGACAGAGGGTACACGTCGAAGAAGAAGAGGCGGCAGCTAAACCATTTTGGGTCTAGGCATGAATCATATATAATGACGAAGAATGCTATTATTAATGGGCCTCGATTATTGTCATGAAAGCCCAAGTTTTACTTCAATTATCATTCCAGCTGACCCAATAACATTGCGCCTCTAGTATCTAGGGCTTCTTTTCTTTTCTCAACTTCATGTAAAGAAAAGTTGGTTCTTAAAAGTAAATGAGAAAATATTTTAGCACAATAACTAAATTTAATTTTTTTAATTTATACAAAAAGTAATATATATATATATATAAATTGTTAAAGTTTATACAATTTTATCATTATGATAGTAAGAAAGTTTTCAAAATAGTGTGGCATGGTACAATTTAATTGAAATAAAATAAGATCTCGTCAAAGGGATTTGATAATATTGTTATTTTTACGTTTGGATGACGTAATTTAATTGAATTGAATTTTTTTAGAGTAAAGTTGGTTGTTTGGATGGTATATTTATATATATATATATATATATATATATTATAAAAATATATATTAAATATCATTTAAATATTTAATTTTGACTAATACTTTTTTAAAGTTTAATTTCAAAATTTTATCTTAAATGATAAATTTATTTATTTTATTTTAAAAAATAAAATATAAGATATTTTAATTATTTTATTTAAATGAAATGTTGAGAAAATGAAGATAATTCAATTACAGGTAGTTTAAATATAATATATTTTAATTTGTTTAAATATAATATATTTTAATTTGTTTAAATTTTTTAAATCTCTTTTCAAACATGGTGGAAAATGCTATGAAAATTTACAAGAATTGTCAAAATGAGTTTGCTCATAAATTGGTCCAAAAAAATCCATTAAATAGTCAAGTCAAGTCAAAAAGGTTCTAACTTAAATTAAATTAAATCAATTCTTATTTGATCTATTTAGTTATGAGATGAGGTTGACTATAACTGTGAGTTTGTATACCAGGTCTATTCTTATAAAATAATAAACATATTTTAAAAAATAAAAAGGATATTAGTTTAGTTAGATCAAGTTTAATAATCCACTAATAAAAAAAAATAAATTACATCACACTTTTTATGTCATCATCTAAACAAATTAAGGACAACATTATAAATAAAATCAGCTTATTTACTCGAACCATATAAGATTTAACATAAAATTCATAATTGATGTCGGGTGATCAAAGAGTTTAACATAAATTTTTAATTTCACGTTGAAATATATATATAGAGAGAGAGAGTTTGATAGAGTGAGCTTCTTCTTTCTTGTCTAGATAATGTATTTTATAATTTTCTTTGATAGTGGCTGAATTGAGCTTGTTTTTACCTCCATTAGTGATCCAAATTTCATTTCTCTTTGATTTTTGCAATTACTTTGACATGGTGGAAGTTTTTGTCATATTGGATCTAGTTAACGTTCTTCATCAAGATTAGTTATTTAAACCTCACTTTCTTTATTATTTTAGAAATTAAATTAGAGATCATTTATATGATATAGTTTAGATAAATTATAAGAAAAATTTACATTCGATGTATAAATAAATCTTATTGTAATATTGATGCACATATTGAGAAAACATTAGTTCTCATATGAGATTTAACGCAAATGATTAAACATTACTAATTTATATTAAATATAGGATTTGTTAATACATTCGCAATAAGTTTTTACTTAAAATTTGATACAATTTGGGTTCAAATTATTTTGCATTGTTTTTTGGGTGCAAAATTGATTGTGGTGATTTGTCACAACTTTTATTTCGTGTATTTCGAATACCATGATAAAATGTTGTCAAAATTTTATCAAATTTATGATAATAGATTGTGTTATGACACAGTAAACAATATTTTTTCGAATGGATAAGGTTTCATCTTCAATTAGAAAATTTACCATTGCACAAATTGATGATGATAAAGAAAAGTCGAATAAATGCATGTATTCTAATGAAGGGTATGGAAAAAAAACCGATAAATAACATAACCAAACACTACTATACTATGTCAATGTAATTACTCTAAAACCTAAATGTTTCATATATTATGATTTGTAATCAAATAACCTAACAAAACTATATTTTCATTACCAATATTATATATTTTCTCCTTCCAAATATGTTCTATTATAAATTTATAAATTTATGTTATAATTATTATGTAGTTAAAATTTCGACGTTTCTTCTACCCCTCTTTATTTTTAAGTTTAAAGTGGATATATTTTCAATTATAATGTAATTTAATATTCAGATGTGTAATTAGTATATTTTACTAGTTAGACTCTTATTAAAATATCTTATTTATTAAATTTAAAGTATGACGATTTAATTCACAAAATTCACCCAATCAAGTTTGCAAATGTTTTTTTCATTGTAAAAGAAATTTGCACTCATATGATTACATAATTTGTTCTTCCATATTTTTTAATTTAATGATTTTCTAATTAAATGTATAATTATTGTATCAATATCATTTTTTTTCAATTTCAAAATCAAAATTTGAAGTGAAATTTAAAATTTTAATATTAAAATACATTTTTATATTTTTTATAATTAATTATACTGAATGTAAAAAATAAAGCATCGTGTAAATAACCAATTTTGTTATAATTTGTTGTATTTATAGTGTCTGTGTGATACTGTTATTTGTGGTTAAATTATTTCGTACATCTTCACAGTCGTGTTATAAAAGGGAAAATAAAATTAAATACATATGAAAAAATTATAATAATTTAAAAAGTATTTAGAACAAAACAACAAATAGTGTGAAAACAAAATAATTTCAGTAATGTGTGTTTTCGTTTGAATCTTCAAAGTATTAAACGTCTAGTGAATATTTATTATTCAAATTAAGATTTTCTTTAAAAGACCTCAAGCATTTTCAGCATATACTTTGAAAAAGTTTATGAAGAGTTTCTTTTTTTTAATTTCAAATAAATTGTATATATAGGTTTTATTAATAATCAATCAGAAATTAATGATTCCTAAAATACAGTTAAAATTTAAATAATTGGATTTTTAATCTAAAAGGGAAATTGAATTAAATTAATATTTTGTCACATGTGAGTTTTATTAAACTTAATTAATTTTATGTTGTCATGTTTATGTATCCATTTACAATTTTAAGTTTAAAGTATTTTCCAGAATTACAGTATCCGTCACAAAGTCGGATAACTTTTTAAAATGAAGTATCTATTTTGTATTCATATTTTTTATTATTATTTTCAAATATATGCTTAATTTATTAGATTTAAGATCTTGATAAAAAAATTATATTTTTAATTCTTTAAATAAAGCAAAATTTAATATTATTCTAATATTAAACGATTCTAATTTAAATCCAACGAAGAGTTAGTAAATTAAAAATAATTAATGAGTGTAAAACAGGACATAAAAGAGATTACTTTTTAACTTTAAATTTGGTAAGTAAATATATTTCAATTAATTATATTTTATATTTTAATATATTTTTTAAATGGTATCTTAAAATTATAACTATTTTTTTCATTCACATTTTTAAATATATTTTTCTAAAACAAAATGAAATAACATAAATGGAACCATGCTATAACTTCAATGGTTCTGTAATATATATAAATACCTGATGAGAGTTGAAAAATGTTAAAAATGTCAAAACAAACGGGAAGTTCTAATAAAATGTTGCGAAAATGGGTAAAAATAATTACTTTGAAGCTTATAAACTCAAATCCTAAGAAGACTAAAATATTTTTTTAAAAAAACTAAAAAATAGTAAAAACAAGTTTTTTGCATGAAATAATTTTATTCTGACTAAACACAATAAAGATACTCATTTTCTTTTTCTCAATTTCCCTTGATCATTTTACTGCATGAGTACATTTTTCACAACACACATACTTCAATATTAAATTTATTTAAAGACACAGCACTCTCCAACCATGTTTAATGATTCGAAACAATATTATTTAATTTTAAAATAGACATATCCTCGTCACATGCAAGAAAAAAAAACAAAAGAAGCATGATTATACATGCCATCCTAAATATCCAATCACGAACTACTTTTGTGACATTTAAAAAAAAAACTGTGTCAATTTTTGTTCTATTTTGTTACTCTTAAAAGTATTAGTGAAATATTATTCCTTTAGTTTTGCTTATTAAAATAAAAAAAATTACAACAATAAAAAAAAACAAAAAAACAAGAGAGTAAGCATTTAAAACTGGGTCTTAGAGAAAAATGAAGTAAAATAAAAACAAAAATGGATCATTTGATCTTCAATTCAATAAACAGCTGCATGTTGTTCAAGCTACCATGCGCTTCTTTATCTGCAAGTACACCAATAATAACACATATAAGTCTCTATTGAATAACCTTTTGGATCTACCAATATAAAAGTTAAAATTGTAATTGAAAAAATGGAAACAAATAAGGATTAATTAACAATAAGAACATGCCTCGGGCAGTTTCTGTCGATAAATCACATCCAACCGTGCATCAAGGGTGTTTTCCAACACAATCTTCCCATCCTCTGATGCCAACACTATTCCTCCAGAGCTTTATTCAAACAATTAAGCACACACCAGAAATATTCAAGTCATTTAGGGTTAGGTTTAATATAATAATATGATCAAAGGTGTTCATGAAAAAGTGCATATTGTTTGTTATCAAATGAAGAGTTGTATATTACTAAGTGTAATTTTTCTTGTTATAATAAAAGATATAGCACACATAATTTGTGTAAGAACTCAGAAAAGAAAATACCAATAAGGTTCATGGGAATCCGATGCAGCATTATTCTTAGGTGGTGGTGGGAGATAAACACGATCATCGAGGGTAACTTTAGGGACTTGCACATTTGCTTTCTCTGCATATTCTTTTTTGCATTCCTCTAACATTGACTCAACTAGCTTACGATCACCCTCTCTGCATCTTATCAGCACAGATGGTTCCCTCAAGCGTAGTAAACCCTACAACACGTACAAGTAAATAGTTGATCACATGCAATCATCAATGCATGAGAAGAATTGTGTTTTGTGAAAAAAAAAAACAAATTTGGATGAACAAAAAGACACCATTATACCTGAACAATCATGTCTCTGAGGAGTTTTCTGTATACTTTCTTATCATTTGAGAGACGTAAAAGACCCTTTCTAGCAGCGTCCTTCATGGAAATCACCGCATCATCTTGTGCTTGAAGCACTTTTATTCTGGATGCATTCAATTGTGTTGAGTATTCACTGCTCATGAAATAAACAAGTTTTGTGAACATTTCAAAGTTTTTTACATAGGTCAATCCTTTTATAGTGTGTCTGTAATCAATTACCATGAAAACGAAACGCATAAGCTTACATTTTTCTACGAACGTCAATTTGTTTGGCTTTTCGTTCATACTCTTGCCTGATCTTTTTCTTTTCAGCTTCAAGCAATTGCAGTTTCTCGATATTGAATTCCTACAACGTATCAAAGTAATGTAATAAGATAAAATATAACTTTGAGAACAATATTAAATGTAAAAAAGATTATACTTCTTCAGCAGCAACAGATATTTCATTAGCTTTCTCCTCAGCTTCTTGGCGGATGAATCTGATCATCTGCTGGATCTGCCTTGACACATCTGCATCCTTCATATTTTCTTTTGTTTTCAGACTCAACCTGGGAAGTTTTTGTATCAAATAATCAACTTTTTGATGATTTTTTCAGAACAAAAGAATCAAATCGAGAGAGAAAGGAAGTTTTTGTTTAATGTATGTAACTATGTTTAAGTTTAATCTTTGTGTTATAATAAATAAGTAGTGAGAAGTTTAAAATGTGAGGAAAACCACACAAAGCTAATAATTAGCTTTTATCCACTGATTTGGTTAGTTTAGAAAATACCATTAGAGCATTGATTTCGGTCTGTTGAGGAATTGGATCTTGAACAAATTTACCCTATTTTTGGAAATTTGAACTAGCAAAACAAGGACAAAAGAGATTGAAGAGAACAAAAAGTAATTAACTCAAGAAAACATCCACTTTATTTGTTCCACAAAAAAACTACTCTTCAGCAAATTATAAAACTCTTGTGGTTGAAATAAAATAAAATTAAGACTATATTTAGATAGGAATTTTTATAAGCATCTATAGAATAGAGAAAAGGAAAATAAAAAGTGAAATGAACTTATTCATAAAATAAACATTGAACTATGACAAACCTCTCACACACCATAATTGGAAACATGATAAATAAAAAAATATATAAAATTTGAAGTTGGTAGTCTCTTTAATGCCCTCCGTGTACAATTTCATTAAAAAGAAAAATCCCACAATGCAAAAAGTGACGTCCCTAATAACAATCTTTTATGTCTAACGTATTTAAAGTGAAATTTTGCTTGTCGAATTTGATGTTTTAACGAGTAATACATGATAAATTTGGACATTTTTAGACTTTTTTTTTGCTTAGCTGCAACATCACCTCTTGAGTGACTTGAAAAAATTTAGAAATGTTTCTTCAAATTTCACTCGCTAAAGTAAGATTTCAAAGTAACAACTTCCCTCGTCTAAAATTTTAAATATTTTATTTCACACAAAAAAATGTGAAAAATATAGGTTAATTAGTTTTTGGTTTTAGGCAATTAAAGTATTAATATGGACTGTTTTTCATAAAAAAAACTATAATTTTTTATCATTATTTTTATAACTCCTCCTTCATGTCTATCATTCTTTTTAGGTTTTGATTAATTAACTTTTTTTAATATTTGTACCCATTTTTTGTGTTTTGATATCTACACAAACTCTACATTCTAGTCAATATTTTTTCTAGTCCTCCTACACAAACCCTGCATTATAACGACATTAAATTGTTGTTGATATAGCCACATGAAATCCATCATGTGCATTCCCTAAACTATGTGCCTAAAATTTTAGGTTTTAATCCTTATAGGATTAAATTTGTTATGATTTAGTTCCTACGTAAGTTTGCAATGATTGTGAGTGTTTTAACATAGTCACGAAATTAAAAAATGAGAATATATAATCGTTATAAATTCTCTAATAGTTAAAGTGATGGAGATTGGAAAACACGATCTACCATGTAATTGTTAAAGGTGTCAAAGTTGTGTTTTTAAATATAAAACTCTTTCAATATATGATGTGTTTTTAATTAACCTTATAAAACATGTAAAATGATAGGATATAAATAACTCTGATATTATATTAAGTCTAACTCAACCTTATAATACTGACTTATAAAATGAAGTTTGCACATGCTTATATATTATGAAATGTTTATATCTCTAGTCGACATGCAATCTCCAACATCATCTAAATTTGTTCTTACACATGTATCGAAGAAGTCGTCTCCTCAAACAATTGCTGGTGGTTTCGGTCTTTGGCTTGAGATAGGATACTTATAAAAACACTTTGACGCGCTCAAGTCAGAGTTTGATATTCAGTGGTTGAAGTATTGATTGTTGTAATCAATGCGTACATTTATCTTGGTTGATGTGCATATTTATAAGATCATGGTGGACCTTCGGTGGTGGACCGAAATTAGCATAAACCATTAGACTAATATCAATATTAGTGTAGCATTTTGTGTTGTAATTAAGTTAATCATATTATATTAAGAGATGACCTTTATTTCATAGGATTGTTTTTGTTCATGTCGCCTATGTGATATTCGGTCTTTAAACCGTGTACATCAAGGTCTCCTCGACCACTTACTTATATTCGATCTTTAAATATTGTGTGTCCAGACCTCCTAAGTCACTTAGATAACAAAATTCAATTTAAATAATTTCAAAACTATCTATAAAACCCAAAAACTTCAACAAATTCATTGTATACTTAATCAAAATTTAATCCTAAGATATCCAGTGTATACTTTTGCTGTTGGAATTCTGCATACAGATACACATGTGGCCTGAAAGAAATATCTTTGTTTTAAAATTTTTTTCAACAATTTTGACAATTGTAAAAAAGTCTTTAACACTTTTACATCGTCCATTTTAATCACTTGACAATATTAGACATCTAAAGTTAACAAAATAAAAAATACTCACATGGAGACTAAAACTTAAAGTTTCTATTTATATACAAACTAAACCAGAAAGTTTTACTAAGTATAAACCTAAATGCGTAATTTAATCATTGGACCTCACACCATAGCATATTAATTGTAACATACAAGCGTCTAATGGCCACTTCAAAAAATTTAACATTATTGAAATATAATTAACAGTAATTAAAAAAATATTATAAAAATTAGAGATAAATAATTGTCTAAATGAAAAGATAAAAATTAACAGTATACAGAGATTAAAATGAAAAATTGTCTAAATATAAAGATAAAATAAATAATTATTTTTTTAATATCCAGTGGCCTTTTATTTTTTAAGTGTTTTTTTAATTATGTATATTTTTTATACCTACCAAATTGCCGTACCAAAAAATATTAAGTAATAGAGTTAAAATACCGAGTTGTACCACAATTATTTAGTTGATTTCAATTATAAATAAAAGTTATTAAAAAGCGGAAACCATTCTCCTACACGAGAGAGAAGCGAGCGAAAAGAGGACATTTACGAAATGTATAAATTCCTGAGCGGAGCTAAATTGGAAACGTTTATTTGATTGCGTTCCGTTCCATTTCAGATCATAACTATAACAGTTTTCGTTATCACTCTCTGTTGCACGGTGCTTATAGATCCAGCACCAGCAGGTTACATTGTTCTTATTTCTTGCACATTTCGTTTCTTCCTAATGATTTCGTCTCGCTTTAGTTTTCGTGTGCGATAATTTCTTCCTTCTGTGTTTTGGTTCGTTAAGAGTGATCCATCTCGACGTAACCTTGTATGATTTTGGTTCTAATTCTGCGTGTTTGGGAATGTAGCTAAATTGATAGGATCAGGACGCCTTTATCACGAATTTTTTAGGCTGCCTGAGATTCGAGTCGTTGCTGATTAGATCTAGACTCCGCCGCATGGAGTGTCTTATGTCGCTGTGTTTGGTTGTGTAGCTTTAGGTTCTTTGTTCGCGATATTCGACGGAGTTAATTCTAAATGCCATGAAACCGAGCGAGGTCCTTTTATGTGGTTGTGTTTTTTGCTACTTTTACGGAAAATTCTCAATAAGTTATAAACTTACGAATAGGTTAACAACCACTTTATGGAGAATGTAGGAAGGTTTGGAGATCTCACATCTATCAATTAGAGATAAGAACATTTTATAGTATATAATTGAGTCCAAACCTTAATTTATTTTTGTAAAGTTAGTTAGACTTAAAGTCCAATTCTATCACATTAGAGTAATTTTGCAGATCATTTTGGAGAAACTAATTTTACTTTTCTTGTTGTTTTCTTTCTTCCGATAAATGCACGACTTGAACCTTAGTAACAGCTGCACTTTTATGAATGAGTTTACTGTTGAACCTTTGAAAGTACAGCATTTGTTGGTATTTTTCACTTAATAGACTTGAACATTGATCATTTACACTGTTTCCTTGTCAAGTGTCACTGTGTCAGCATAGAGGTTGGTATTGGAGAGTTTATAGGTGGATTTTTTTTAAATAATAATTTGTTGAGTTGATTTATTTTCATTTTGTGGTTAATCCCTCAATGTACCTGATTTCAAAAGTCCAAAGATATGCAAGGGTTGATTCTAGGCCTGTGGGATTTTTAGCCTTACAGGCTTTGATTTTGCAAGTTTTTTCAGCCATGACCGGAATAAGCTATGGGTGTTCATATTGACTACTATAATGTATACTTGACATCAGGATTTGGCAGCTGGCGACTGCTAACAACATCATGAATTTTTTTTGGCAGATTCATTTTGACACTGGAAGCACTCGCTCATTTCAAAGATCAAGTGGAAAGATGGTAACACTTCTTGTCTCCTTGCAGTCCCCTGGTTAAATATTGCAAGACTTGTTTGATTTGCTTGACTATTTAACATTAATTGTTTGATTTTGCTTTAACAAAATTGTTTTAATTATCGTTTTTTTTACTTCTTATACTATATTCACATTGTAGCTACTCCAATTTGTTGTACATCTACTTTTAAACCATGATCTAGAATTACAGCCTGAAGGAGCCTCCTAATATATTTTTATCTGCTTTGAAATTGAAATCTTGTATAAATATTTCCTCTCCTTCCTGTGGTAACATTGAAGCTTGGATTTGCTTCCAGATTACTCGTAATGTTGGATTTTCTATGTGTGTTGTTTTTTCTTCTTTTCATCCCAATTCTAGCAACATTGCTTTGAATGTTTAATTTAATCCTAAATTAATGGTGGCCCTGACTGTCTGATCAATTTGCGTGTCAAAGGCCAATTGGGTGTTACTCAAATGCGGTGTTGGGATTAGATTTAGACAGAGGTCACAGGCTCAGTCCCTTTAGTAACTTAAAAAAGAATTATTTTTTGACCAAGGAAAAAGAAGAATTCACATGGAGGAAGAATAGTAGTTTATCTTTCGATATATTCTCGAATTCCTTTATGTTCCATTAAAATTTTGTTTTAATTGTTCAACAGGTTGTCCTTGCTGCATCCATTGTGAGCAAATCTGGAAAAGGTTAGTTCTCCGTTGCCCTCTACCCAAGTCCCTGACCTGTTCCTTTGAAAGAATAGTCGACTTCTTCCTTTTTAGTAATCTGAACCTGAAATACAGGCAATACGGTTTTAGGGACTAAAAGGTAGAAATTCCTAGTGGGGGTAGTTGCTTTCCAGCATCATATACGTTAGTTTGATATGTGGGAATCTACTGTCAATACTATGCCTTTAGATTTGGTTTGTGATTCCTGATGTTGAGATAACCAAGTAACTGATATATATATTGTATACTCCTATTGTTAAAATTAGGATACATGATCTGTGATTTTTAGTCTATTTTTTCTTTTATCTGTAATCTATCTTCCCATTACTCTCTGTCTGCAACATATATGGAGTTATTAAATCCTTTTCCTACTTAATAACTAAATCTGTTAGTTTTGTATGTTTCTCAAATATTATATCTTATCAATTGGCCCATTACTTAATATTGTCAAATTCAAGATTAGTTTTTAGTTTGTACAGCAAACCTTAATTTGAATCGCTTATAATGTCGAATTTGGTGGTACCTAAACAGAATGGATTCAACATCTGTGCTCTTTTACCAAAACACCTTTTTGTGTTGTTTACAGTGCTAGTTTCTAGGCAGTTTGTGGACATGTCTCGTATCAGAATTGAGGGTCTTCTAGCAGCATTTCCCAAGTTGGTAGGCACTGGAAAGCAGCACACGTATTTTGAGACAGAGAATGTACGCTATGTTTACCAGCCAATAGAAACACTATATCTACTTCTCATAACAAACAAAAACAGCAACATACTGGAAGATTTGACAACTCTGAGACTTCTCTCCAGACTTGTATCCTTTTTTTTATGCTTTATGTTATTATGCTACTAGCTCAATTACTTTTCAAGTGCTTGGTTTTGTCTTTAACTTGGTGAGACTCGCCCCCTGAATCTAGAATTTGTTCTGTGCCTTAGCTACTCATTTTGGTTTTCTCTTAGAGTTTTAAAGGTACAATCAATTTTCTTAAACGTGGCATTTAGTATATTAATTTTTATAGGAAGGTCCAGGATGGTTTAGGATTGATCAATTGGTTATTACTGGAGGTGTAGGATTTTCTTAAACTTTATTGGTCAGTTTTAGAGCCATTTAATATCTATATATTCTTTTTGCCAAAATGTTGTGCTTATAGAATTAGTTCATTCCTTAATACTTTTAGGTGCCTGAATATTCTTACTCCCTCGATGAAGAGGGTATTTCTGAACATGCATTTGAGTTGATTTTTGCATTTGATGAAGTCATCTCTCTCGGGCACAAGGAAAATGTGACTGTTGCACAGGTTAAGCAGTTCTGTGAGATGGAGAGTCATGAAGAGAAACTGCACAAACTAGTTATGCAGAGCAAAATCAATGAAACTAAGGATGTTATGAAGCGTAAAGCTAGTGAGATTGATAAAAGCAAGGTATGATTGGAGGGACTGTTACATTGTTTTATATTCTGGGAGTGACATTATTTGTTCAAATTAATGTATGTTTTCTACAGATTGAAAAAAACAAAGTTGATAAAGGGGGATTTGGTCCCTTACAGTCACTAGGCTCTGGAAAATTTGAAAATAGCCTTAGTGATTTGAGCATATCTAGCAGCGGAAATGCTTTTGGAAGTGGCTCTGGTCTCGGATTTAGTTCCGATGTTGATTCCTTTCCTACCAAGTCTAAAGGTTTGGTCTTCATGGATTTTCATGAAATCTTGTAGAATGCTTCTAAATGTAATGACTGGAAAGGGCATTGAAACATGTAGTGTCCTCGCTGTGGTTTATTCTATGTTCAAATTAAGATGTTGCTATATGAAGAGTAGCCTTTTCATTTATGTACTTGTGTGTTATTCCCTTCCTTAGGTCGTCCTACTTCGTCTGCTACCGCTCCATCAAAAGGTCTCGGAATGAAGCTTGGTAAATCCCAAAGGACAAACCAGTTTTTGGAATCATTGAAAGCAGAAGGTGAGGTCTTTCTTGAAGATATTCAGCCGAAACGTAGCCTGTCTCAGGCAGCTGCCCCACCACCTACGGATCCCATCACTTTAACTGTTGAAGAGAAACTAAATGTGGCACTAAAACGAGACGGTGGAATCAGTAATTTTGATGTTCAAGGCACATTGTCTCTCCAAATTCTCAGCAAAGAGGATGGACATATTCAAGTTCAGGTATCACATTCTCACTATCCTCTTTCTACCTTGACGTGTCTCCACTGAGCTTGTGGTTATCATAACTTTTGGTGTGCCTTAGTGGCTTGAAAGATCTTTTCGTGAACAGCCATTAACTAATATAGTTGGATTACAATATATCAGTTTTAGTCTTCTTGTATGTTGACATCATGACAACAACGACAAAAGTAAAAGGGAAGAGAAAAAAAAGGAAGGGATCAGATATAATTCAGTTAGGCACAAAGGATGAAATGATGGGAAGATACTGGTGGTTAAAATTTCTGTAGGGTGATATTAGTTCTGGTTCCATAGTTTGATTGATATGAAGTATTCTGGTGTTTTCGATATGTCATGTATTGTTAGGGTTTAACTGAATAATTTTTTTTTGAATTCTTGCTTAAGACGGTTTTTAACTAGAGGACAATTAAAATTATGAGCACTTGCATACTGTGCCTTGTTTTTACAGGTCCAGACTGGTGAGAATCAAGCCATCATTTTCAAGACACACCCGAACATGAATAAAGAATTATTTTCCAATGAAAATATACTAGGCCTAAAGGATCCCAGTAGACCTTTCCCCACGGGTCAAACTGGTGGTTCTGAAGGTGTTGGTCTTTTAAAGTGGAGAATGCAAAGCACTGATGAATCAATGGTACCACTGACAAGTGGGTTTACAACTATTGTTCATATGGTCCACTATTTTGAATTTGTATTCACGCATTAATAACTGACAATGCCTATTGCAGTCAACTGCTGGCCCTCTTCTTCTGGAAACGATACTTATGTCAGCATCGAGTATGAGGCTTCCTCAATGTTTGATTTGCAGAATGTTGTGATCTCAGTACCTCTTCCATCTCTTCGGGATGCACCATCTGTTAGCCAGGTTGATGGGGAATGGAGGTGTGGGATTTGTTTCTTTATTTTTTTACCTCTGAATAAATGTTAGGGCCAAGGTTTTTGTATTTTGCATTGGACGTTGCTGCAAATGAGCTGGTTTATATTAAAATCGATGTGTTTAATGTTAACGGTTGGCAATCTTTGAAATGCTGACCGTATTTGGATGAATTACAAAGCTCCACAGATAAATTCTGCTCCCCTCCCCTCCCAAGATCATCAGTTGTTGACTTAGCATATATTTATGTTGTGAAATTATTTTATTATACTGCTTCTTCCTTTCTCTCTTATAATCCCTATAAAATTTGTTTTGCAGGTTTGACTCTAGGAATTCCCTTCTAGAGTGGTCTGTCCTTCTGATTGATAATTCAAACCGCAGGTATGTTAAAGTTTAGGTGATTTTTTGAAGAGTTGACATGCAGTATTCACTATAATGTTAAATTTTTGAACTTGTTTTGTTTGACTTAATATATTTGTCAGTGGGTCAATGGAATTTGTTGTTCCACAAGCCGATTCATCAGCATTCTTCCCCATTTCCATTTGTTTTAAAGCAACAGATACATTTAGCAACCTGAAGGTTTGTTTTGATTTTCAGTTTTTTTTATTTGACTTATGGTCATGGCTGTACTGTACCATTTAAATTATGTGTCAAAGTTAAAACTGAAACATTTATTGGATTTGTTGGCTGGGAAATCTTATATCATTTAATTCAATTCACTTGCCATCATCTACAATAATGGATTATAATTGACATTCCATTTCGGAATATTGCTTGAATGGGAGCTTAAACTCATGCATCACTTCTCTTTGTAGGTCACCAACACCATACCGCTAAAAGGTGGTAATCCTCCCAAATATTTTCAGAGGACACAGTTGATCACAGAAAGCTACCTGGTTGTGTGATTGATTTTCTCCCTCTTGAGGTTTGATCTATGACAGTTTTGTTTTTACCATTGCAATTCGTTTATCAAAGGGTTTTTCTTCACCATGTTGCATCATTTATTAAATTCGAGTCATAATTTAGTTTTACTTCGCAAGCGTAGTGCAAAGTAAGAAATTTCACACTGTGAAACTTAAGAATGTGTTTTTACTCCATAGCTTGTATATTTTATAAGGAGGGATGCCTTTTCCATCTCTCTGCCCTCTGGATTTGAGAATGGAATAAATAGACTGTTACACCTTAAAAATACTTTTGATGCGAAGAGTGAGTGAAATAGAAAGGAAGTGTGTCATGGACTTGGTGGATTGGAAATAAATAACCCTAGATGGATATTGTCATGTTTTATGCCTAGTCTGCAAGAAAGCAAAAATTCTCTTTACTTCATAACTCAGCCTAATGAGGCGCTCTCCCTTAAAAAGAAATCATGTAAGCAAAAATACTAGTGATAGTACATTTACAATATCGGCCTGATTAATTGAGTTTAATTTTGGTTTTGTTACATTATCAAATAAAGATTTTTGTACTGTTTAAGTAATTTCAAATATTAGTTCTAATTTTAAGTAATACTATTTATAGGAAAAGAAAATAAATAACTAAAATTAATTGAACTAATTTGATAAATTCAAGTAATAATATCACCGAAGGGTTTTAGAATTTAAAGAAATTAGATTATTATTTTTTATAAAAGATCAAGTGCATAAGCTCATTTTAATCTGTGAGAAACTTTATTCATTTGATTTTATTATTTTCTAATATAAGTGTTTTTTCAGAATTCTTTGTTTAAATGGGATTTATATGTGATTTTTAAAGTAGTTATTGTAAAAACTAGTAATCTTATCCTATATGCCAATTTATAATCGAATGATAATGTAATTGTTATACTATTATTGAATTTATATTAAATTTTAAATAGTTTTTAATTTAAATTAAAGGGTTGTTATTTATGATTATGCGAGTAAAAAAATAAATTAGATTTGTGTTCTCAAATGTGTAGCTTGATTGCGTTTTAACACGAAGAGTGCTATTAACACATCCTTTCTAAAATATTAGTTATTGAAAACCAGAAAGATGAGTAAAATTCATTAAATGTGTATACTAAGACTTACAATTTTGTATTTTATTATAATTGATTTTTAAGTTAATAATAAAGATATTTGAATAATAAAATATTTATATTCAGACATTTGTCTCTTATACAGTCTCGTATTGGATCTAAATGAGACAGATGAAGAGCAGTAAACATGTATAATAAGGAAAATTTCTGCCCTGGTCTCGGGCTAGTTTGTTTTCGTTAATGGATCAAGAAAAAAAGTTATAATAGTTGTTGGGCGATTTACTCCTATGCTATCAAAAAAAATTCGGAATGAATTTCAGATTGTATAATCTAAAGTTTACAATCTCAAAATATAAATTTTGTATTTTGGATTGAATATTTTGAAATATAAATTTTAAAATAAAAAATCACAAATTTTAAATTTTATATTTAATAATCTTGGAAATGTTCGGATTTCATATTTTAAAATTAAAAATAAACATTCAATAAAGATATTAAAGGATAATTTGGATATTTTTGAAAAATGGGGTACAGAAAAAAATGCATTAGGTGTAGGAAGAATTTCCTTCCTAAATGTTGCCCTGGTAATAAGGGTAGGAGAATGGGTCAACGTACATCGACATAACTTGGCCCACTTTCAGTATTGAAAAGAGGAAATTGAGCTAAGTTACTTTTAAAACTATATTTGGAATTAAAATTCAACCTTTGTTGCAGGAAAAATAAGTTGGGTTATAATCTGTAATAGATTTATAAAATAAAAAAATGATATAAAATGATTATTCACGAGTTGACATGTAAGAAAATAGAGAAACATAATGCAGTTAGAAACTTAAAAAATAACAGAGTATGTAACATAACTTTTAATAAAATTATTTGAAACTTAATCCAATGACTACTGTTAGGTTTTTTCTTTATTTTTAAATAAAAAAAAACTTGGCAAGTTAATCGCACCTAATTCACTTTAAATTTATATGGCTGATGAAAAAAACTTTAGTTTTGTATGATAGTGAATAGTTTAATAAATTAGTGAGTTAAAGTTATTCGATTCAACTTTTTTACTGACTAAATCTGTCAATTTATTAAGTTTAACCTACTTTATCACTCCGATTCAACAAACTAAATATAATAATTTTTATTTGCAATTATTGGCGTATAGGCAAATGTGTGACATATGAACAATTACTTTGTTTGTAACACTTACTCTCTTGGAGATAAGATTTTTAATTTAATTAATTTTTAATTTTTGGTCACTGTATTTTTTTTTCTCAATCAAAGGTGGAGTTCACCAAACCTAAATCACCTAATGGAGCAACTCAACTTAAGTATTATCTTTTTGTTTCTATCTTTTTGAAAATACAAAATGCCAATAAACACGTTTTGTTATTGACAAAATTGCTCATAAAATTCAATTAATAATGAATAGTACGTGAATTGCATTTATTTTAACGTGATTTCGTAACTTTATGAAGTATTTAAGATTGGTTATTATATAATAATTATTCCTTCCCCAATTTATTATAAAAACACTTTCCAGAAAGTATATATGATTATTTTCATAAGATGGCTTTGTTAATTTTATGACATATTTTTTACTTATGTTTTTATTAAATGATTTTGGTATTTGCTATGGATTTTTTTTTTGACAAGGAAAAATATAAGTTAAACTATAATGTTAAAGGTAACATAATTCTAATACATAAACTTAAATCCTAAACCATAAGCTCTAAAAATTAAACTAATAATTAAATTGAATGTTAGAGTATAATGACATATTCGAGAACTCAAAAATTAAAATGTCAAAAATCGAGAATGACACATATAGATAAATTCAATATTGTAAGAACATAAATCAAATAAAAAATTGAAATTAAAGTATAATTTTAAAAAAGTTCTAATAAAATATTAATACAAATTAAATTAATCTTTCTAAAAAAATCATAAAATATAAATTTAAATAAATTTGACCTCGTTACAAACAACTCAAATCCAAATAAAAAAATATAAATCTATAAAATCAAATTTTAAGTAAATATTTAACAATTAACTTTATTTTAATAACTTAAATATGTATCGCGGATTGATACTATAATATCAGTTAAAAAAACAAATAATTAAAATATTTATCCTCATCTTGTTTACACACATATATATATATATATTAAAAATACCCATATTGTGAATTTTACTCATAAATATTAAAAAACGCAATTATTTATTTTCATCCCTGGTTAGGAAGTTTGCTCGGGCCACCAGTGGCATGAAGAAGCCCATCTGTTTGAGGCCCAGTCATGAATTTTAATCCATCATTTATCAAAAACCAATTTAAAAAGTTTCCCTCTAAATTAATTTTAAAACAACGCAAAAATATCCTATTTTTATAATATTATTCTAAAATCGATCTAGGAAATTCTAAAATTGCACCCGCATAAATATGTATTATAAATTTATTTGTTTTTATAGCACACATTTTAAACCGTTACTTTTTACAAATTGCATTTTTCCTACAAAACTTATAGGTTAATTTGGTCAATTAACACCAATTAAGATACATTGAGATCCTTTTATAATTAATTTATATAACAATAATTTATTCAATTCATTTGGTTTGATGATAACTAAGTATTAAATTTAGTGATACAAGTTGCGAATAAGTATAAAATATATATATTTAAAATTTACTAAAAGATAAAGACATACTTTTACACAAATTATATGGATGATCCACAAATTATTTATCATAATTTTTATTTTTATTTTGGAGAACCTTCTTAACACTTAAATTATTGTTTGGTTTAGATTATTCGATATTTCCATATTTATGTGCACCCACTCCAAAAAAAGTGCTTTATTAAAAAAATCAAAGACATCAAAATGCTTTCAATTTTGCTCTTTTTCATGAGTAAGAAAAGTGAAACATTATAATTAATCTCTTTTAGCTTTAATATAATCCAGCTTGTTAATTAAGAGAGGTTGCAGAGAAGTCATTATGATATATAATTAGGATAAAGCCCCAATAAAACACAAGGACGTTTAAAGTAAACTATAAAGACTGACCAATAAAAAGTGTACTATAAAGCTATATTTATTCTTAATTTAGTTTAAAGTATATCATGATTTTTTTTTCAATAAAATCAGGAGTAAATATATTGATTGTATACTTCAAAATTAAACTAACTTAAAAAAATTAAAAAAAAAACTTTATATATATAATAAATACTTTTACATTGCCATTCAAACAAAGTGTACTATAAGATAGTTAAGTTTCGCAATAATTATTTTAAAATAATATTTGGTATGATTTTGAACTAATGATTCTTTAAGAGAGTGTGTAACATTTCAATTGTCTCATAAATAACAAAAATGTTACTATTTTTTTTTACTTTATTTTCTGTTTTAAAAGGTTTATATACGAAAAAAAGTGTCTAATATAAGTGAGTGCAAATTTTAGTTTATAAATAAATTTTTTTAAACTAATTCTTAAGACTAATTACTACTAGCTCACGATATTGTTTTCTTACTTTTATGAATGGGTTAATAAATCTGAATAAATATAAACCTACAAAAATAAGAAATTACATCATAATTTTATATACAATTTATTTGTATATATGGTGTATGTTGTTAATTTTTTTTAAAAAAAGTTAAAATCATGTAAATAAGCTAGTTTAAAAAAACAGCATTTACTACATCAATCTCTATATAGAAACTGACACTTTTTATATCGATTAAATCTCCATCAATTATACGACTGATATTAAAAAACCTTTTTTCTGTTATTGGAAGGAGTTCTTAGCTTCTAGCTAACTATATGGTATTTCAATCTAGAAATTTTGCCTAGCTATCAATTTGTATTTTTCTTGAGAAAAAAAGGTACAAGTAACTCTCTATAAGGAAATAAAATGATAAAACAGATAGAATTACTTTTACTTTTCTCATCAAAATTTTCAGTTAAAATAAGTAACATGTCATAACGTTTTTTCCAACATAAACAACTTTCATTAAATATATGTTATAGAATTTAAAACAAAAATTACATGATTATGTAGCTTAATCGAGCAATTATACATGAGTTAATTGTAGATTTCTTAACAATTAATAAAAAAATATAATATTTTAAATTAGGTTAAATATGTTTTTTTTATATGTATTTTGAATCGAAATTAATGTTTGTTCTTAACTCAAATTTTATATTTTTGGATACTTGTAGTAAGAAAATTATGGGAATAAATTCTTATCAATTATTTTATGTAACAAATAATTTTTCAACGTGAAATAAAATAATATTTCATGCTGATTCATTGTTGACGTGAATATTATAATATAAGATCTGTTTGTTACATAAAAAGAAAAACTGATAAAAATTTATTCTACTAGTTTTCTTACTACAAGTACATGTCTAAAGTTTGAACTGAAGACAATAATCAATTTTGCATTATAGTAAAGAGACGAAAAACATATTTAACCCTTATAAATTTTATCTTAAAAAAAATCTACTCTAAATGGTTATCTTTGCCACTTGAAGCAACCTCGAGTGTTAATTTAATTATTACAACAAACTACACATTTTCATTCACACTTGTAAACACCTAAAGTATTCTCCTTAATTTATTTATTCTTTTTTCGATAAAATAATTCACATTCACATTAAAAAAATATGCATTTTAACATAACCTAAACATCATATTATAATCATTATTGTATCCTTCAATATTTTTTATTAGGGGAAAAGTGGATCTCATCTTTAGGAAATGATAAGAAATTGTAGAATGGTGTAGGTACTATAGCTAGAAAAACATAGTTGTATTGTTGTGGAACAAAAGAAAGTCTTAGACATGGTTGGCCACATGGTCTCCCTCTTTGCAATAAATAAGTGTACTAAATTAGCTTTCCTAACATGCAATCAAAACCCCTCTTCCCACATTTCTTCATCCTTCTCTCTTCTTTTCATCTATATAATACTATAACTTCCATACAACTTTTTCTTCCACACTCCACAAAAACAGACCATAACTCATTTCATCCTTATTATTTTTAGATCTTAATTTTTACACACTATCAAAGTAAAACAACATATCATTAATACTTATACTTAAACAAATATTTTTGGCTAAACTTCCTAATGAATACTAAATTAATAAAACTAATATCTTTGATAAATATTGCTTACAATTAATTAGTATGAATCTTTCAATTACATTAATGAGGTGGGTACAAAATCACCCAATATCTAACAGGTGAGTAATCATGTGTTAATGAATTTTATTTGAATTTTTAGAAAAGTGATCAAAATAAAATTATTAATGAAAAAAAATACCCATAAATTTTTTTAAATTTAATTTTACATATTTATATTTTTTTTATTTAAATCTATGAAGTAATTTTTTACAATTTATACATATTTTTTTTAAAATATCATGTTTATTTAAATTAATATTTTATTATACAATTTTATTTGAATTATACTTTAAAATCAAATTTCATGTAAGTTTATATTTTATAAAATTGTTTTTAAATAATTTTATTTAAAATTAAAAAATTATACAGTAAATATAAAAAAGTTATAGATATTTCTTTAACGAATATCCAGCTAGTAATGAAGCAAATAATGAGACAAATATTTCTAGAGACTAGGTAAAATATTTAATTTATTATTTCTACTTCAAGAAAAAATGATATATAATTTGAAGATATTAAATTTGCAAATTTATTTCATTTATAATTATATTCAACGTGTTCAGTTTTATTTTACATGAAACTTTACATTCACCTTTATATTCTAACACGAATAAACTATTTTTGTAAGTTTTTTTTTCATGGATGTTGTTTTGTATTATTTTTGAGGATGAGAAAAGTTTTGAAATATGAAGATGGGTCTTAGTGTCATGTCTTCTTTGTATATGCTGTTTACAGTGGAACAAATTATGAAAACCCCATACTTCTGTGTTGCATGTGTGGGAATCTAATTGGTTAAACGTTTTTACTCAAAAACAAAGAATGTGCTGTTCGAATCATTTTTCTCCACACTTGCAACTAAAGTCTACCTTCTAGAGACGAGTAATAACTACACAAATAAGACACCTACCAAGTGTTCGACAAAATAACACCAACTTGTATTTTTCACAGTAGTGCTTGCTTTACTTTCATTTTTCTATGAACGGTCCCAAATGCTAGAAACTTTATCAATCTATTCAAGAATGATTTCTGAAGCATTTTCATGTTTGTAGTTTCCATTTTCGTTCCTTAGAGAGCAATCTAGCTTTGATCCCACATAATAATATATATAGTACCATAGAGCATCCTAAAAAGAAACTCTCTGCTTTCATTTCAATGCCCACCATTCTTTTTCATTTTCCTTTTGCATTTTGAGAATTATTCTTTCCATTTGAATGCATGAGTTCTTAATCAAAGAAAGAAAAAGATATGTGGATCCTCACTTGTAAAAGATATCTGGGTAAGATTTTATTCTTTGACACAAATTGAAATTTCAGATAATTCCAAGCAGCAGATTATAGGTCCATGTTTCTTATTCTGAAAGTTTCCCATTATTCTTCCAAATTTGTTGCCTACCCTCCATTGTAAATCTTGTTATCTTCACAGAAAATATACTCCAATCTAACCATTCACACCATGTGGGTCCCTTCTGCATATATCTTAAGCTTCTTGTTCGACAACTTTATGGATCATTAACTGAAACGAAAAAAGGAAGAAGTAAGAGACATGCAGCTTCTTCAACTCACAGTATAAAACATCTTCCTCTAAAAACAACTTTTCTTTTTGATACTTACTGTGTGGAATGTCTGCTTTAAACTATTGTGGATAAATTTGTGCTCTTTCTTTCTGCAGTGGTGGCTACTGCTATTGTGTGGCAGCCACTGAGCCATGATGGTCAATCTAAGGCTACCATTCTTCATAACATAAAAAAATGAAAAAAAGATGAACACTTAATCTCATTTTGTCAGATGTTTTTTCTGTAGATTCCACCACTTTCACCGACCTTTATTGCCAAAATGTGACTTCTTGGCTAACTTCTCAGCATGCTTTTTCACTCCAACTAACACCAATTCCTTTCTTGACAATTTTTTTCTATCACAACTTGCACAAATTCTTCCCCATATTCCTTCTCACTTTTTAGGGTTTTCTATACTTTTTTACGTACACATTGTCTCTAGGTTCATTTCGGAGTTAAGATCGTGTTGTATTCAATACTTAACTTCAATAAAGCTAATCTGTTATTTTTTTAATAAAAAACAAAATATAACTTCTCCCTTTAGATTTAGACCATAGGTTTCTAATATAAAAGTCACAGACACACTCACTGATACGACACGAACACAAAAATATGTAAAATTTGTAAAATGTAGAATATGGGGACACGAATCTATATATTATATAATTATGAATTATAGAAATTGACAATAAATATTTATGTGCACAAGTGTGTTTTAGATTATTTTTTGGAGAAAAAGATGTTTTTTTATGACTGATTCACAAGGATTTGTTTCTTATTTTTATAATCATAATAACAATTTATACAATAAAATTTGAATTTTTAGAAAATTAATTTTTTTTTTTAAATTGTGTTAAAACTGTATTAGAATTGTCAGAAATTTAACAAATACTTTTTGAATTAAAAACTTCACGGATACGTGTCCTACAGGTATCATACGAGTGTCGCGCCATTTAAGAGAAGTGTCTGAGCTTCATAGTATAAAAGTCTCGTTTATAAACAAATTTTATCACCAATGACATTTTTGTTTGCAAATAGTTATTGTGTATCGATAATACTATTAACATTAGTTCATATTTACTCTTAGAAATACTATTAATGTTACAAACAGTAATCGTGTTTATTTATTTATTTACGTTAATCTAAAGTTCTACTAAGGACATTTAAATCTAGAAGTATTCTTATCAAGATTCCTAATCATGAAAAACTCATATCCTTTTTTTAATATTTTAAAATATTATAATACGATTATATTTTCACAGAATAAATGGGAAAAGTTCAAACTACTGTGTAGAGAGAAATGCTGATAAAAAAAAAAACTGTGTAGAGAGAAATAAAATAAAATATTGATGTAAATTTATAAAATTTGGAAACCATGAATAATTGAAAGACTTATGTAGAAGGTTTTCTTGTATACAAATTTGTTCAACTGTAGTGGATTTTTTTGTATGTAGGTTTGCCATTACTATTAGTTTTCAATAATTGAGACTATTACCAATCACAGAAAATCAGGAGGCTAATGTTCTATACTTAGGACAGAACAAAATGAAGGGAGAGAAAGAAGTTTGAAGTTAATTAATTGGTGTTTTTTTTCTGAGTTTGCATGTGTAATTAATTTTGTTTTATTAGGGCATTGAAAAATGGACCATTTGTCATCTGAAAGACATGCTTAATTGGGGTGGTGGTCTTGTCTGTTTGGAAGCAATCTTTAATGGTTTTCTCTGTAAAAGAACATTATTTAAACAATGGAAGTTGCGTAGGTGGCCACGAGAACATAGTTTTTAATTATCTATGACTAAAACCTTGACAACTCCATAGTCGACCCCTTACAATGTTTTTGTCTTTTTGAAGAAAAATGGGGCATTCAAAGACAAAGATAGTGATAGGAAATTCTTAAAAAAATCTCTTAATTATTGTGTTTTGTTTTCTTCCAATGTTTAAGACGGAGGAGTGCACAGATGTTGGAATCTTGTTGAAACTAGAGCCTCAATTTTTTAAGCATTCAAACTCAAATTGGAGCCACTTAGCCATGTTACTTACCCAATGCACAGTCAAATAAAATTCATTTTGTTAAACTAAACTATTATTTTATACATAATTTAAACAAGGGTCATTGCAATTTTATAATGTAATGTGATTGACATGTAATTAATTTCAGTTATTTAATATTTCTGACTTTTTCTTGAAAAACAATCGCTACAACCACAAAATAAATAGAAACTAATTTTATAAATACGAAATAATTAGTTGTTATAATAATTAAATTAAAAGTTATTTTAGAAATTAAAAAAAATAATTTCTAAATTAAATTTTATTATTATAAAATAGTTTTTAAATTGATACCTAATTAGTTATCAAGTTTTGACTACATATTATTTAAATTCTAAATTTAGTAACAAGGTTTTAACTACATATTATTTAGATTCTAAATTTAGTAACAAAAAACATTGATAACTAATTAGATACCAATTTAAAAATCATTTAACAATAATAAAAATTAATTTAGAAACCAATTTTTTTTTAATCTCTAAAATGGTTTTTAATTTAGTCACTATAACAATTAATTATTTTTTGTCTCTAAAATTAATTTCTATTTCATGATTTTATTGCAGTGAATAGTGTAGTTTTTTTTTTAAAAAAGTTATACTTTCACTAAAATCATTATTACAAGCAAAATAAAATTAATGATAAAACAATTTTCATGTAATTTTTTTAATATAATCTCTAAAATTATTGTTAAAAAATATTACAAACTAATTATTGTTGAATATCTCACATCATATATGTAATAAATTGCTTTTATAAAATTGACTCAAACTTAAAATTTATTTTTTAATATAATATATAAGAGAATGAAAACTACATTTTAACAAATTTTGAATTATTTTCTTTTCATTTTTCATAAACTAAGTTATTAAATCAATGTAAATTGTCATTCTCACAAAATCCAATTATTAAGAACAGGTTGAAGGGATGAAGTGAGAGTGGGTCTAGAACTCCTCAATCACAAACACTATTACATGTGTCAATCCAAATGGAAGAGATGTGGATCCTTTAACCATTTGATTTTGAATTCAATCATGATATGATATGTACAAAAAAAACTTTGTGGAGTATAAGTTGTAAACACTATTGTATGAAAAGATACACCAACTAAATTTAGAGAGGTTCGAGTCTCACTCTCTTACCCTCCATAACATATTTTTATAAGTTTTACTTCAAAATCTATCATTAATTTGAGAGTTGTGTAATATTAATAAAATTTAATAGAAATAACCAAGATTATATTCATGCTATTTATTAGTTCTTATTTTAATTTCTAATCCAGTTAGTTGTTCAGATATACTACAAAGTAACAAAATAAATGTTAAATTAGTTAAATTACTTCATTTTCATCCTAATAAATTAGTCTATTTTGATCTTACAAGATTCTTGATTTTCAACGCTAGGTCATAATAATTACTAAATTTAGTGAAAAAGTATTATTAAAGCTTATGACATAAAAGATCTATAATCAAACACTTAAAAATGATCGCAACACGTCTCAAAGAATTCTGATTTAATTGGTATTTGCATTTTTTTAAATGATCTTCACACCATTTTCAATTCCATACGTAAATTAATTCGATGTTTACACGAGACTCACCGTGAAATCCATGAAAACAAATCATTCATATACAGGTGTTGTGTTTGTAAACATTTTTCTTCATCATTTTCCACTCTTTTTTTGCGTGTTAGAGTGTCTTACGACTATCCACAACATCATAAAAATTCTGATAGGAAAAAGAAAGCATTATAATTTCTAATGATCATTTCGATGTTCATGGAAGAAACAAAAAAGGGATATGAATGTGATGTTTGTCAGAAAACTTGTTTAATGAAAATTATATAATTAATTGATACCTTTTCCTTACAAAAGGGTGATCTTCTTCTGTGTATGAAGCAATATGAAAAAAAGAATCTGCTCCCCCACAAACAAAAAAGAGCAACAAGAAGATCATAAATATTATATTCATATGAATGTGTGTGATAAACATTTTTCATCTGCTTTCAACAAAAAGAACGTCATAACTAGAATATGTGTGCCAACCTTTTTGTTTCTTAGGATTAATTATTAACTACAATTTCCAGGAGTAAGATTATTGCATGAAACTCTTTCTCTTTTTCAAAAAGAAATAAAGGCTAGTAATATAATATATAATGGCTAAAATACATTGTGGGGAATCAAAATTCTCTACCTAAAATTCAGCATTTTTACACGTGCATTAATGCATGAAAAGTTGAAATAATAAATATAAACTTTTGTGTAAATTAAATCAATTGTTAGTTTCGTTCTACACTAACTTAAATTTAATTTAATATTTCACCAAAATTTTATATTCAAACTTATATTTTACAAAATCTATCATACAAAAATAACATGGTTTTATTCGGAGATATAAATGTACTATCATTCAACATTATACTTCTCTTAAATTGCGTGTCGATATCGGATACTCGTATGAGACATTGACACTTGTATGACACTTGTAGAACACGTATCTGTGAAGTGTCCAATTCAAAAAGTATTTGTTGGATTTCTGACAATTCTAGTACGATTCTAACACAATTTTAAAAAGAAAAATACATTAATTTTCTAAAAACTCAAACTTATTGTATAAATTTTTATTATGATTATAAAAATAAGAAACAAATCATTTTGAACCAGTCATGAAAAACATATTTCTGCTTCAAAAAATAATCTGAAACATACTTGTGCACATAAATCTTATTTATTGTCAATTTATATAATTCATAATTATATAATATATAAATTAGTGTCCCGTGTCCTTCATTTTAGAGATTATACGTATCTCCGCGTCCGTGTCGTATTAGTGTCCATGTCAGTGTATGTGTTACATAACTCCTATGTCAACATAATTTTTTGAATAAATAATTTTAAATTTAACTTAATTTTATACAACTTACTAGCAAAATAAAGTTTATATTCAAATTGTATAATGAGAATTAACTAAAGCACACAAAAAAAGAAAAAGAGGACCAAATTTTAAATTATGAATCTCCTCGTCTCACTTCCATCACTTTTATATGAAACACGGGTAAGAAAAGAACATGTGCAAGACCATGTTTTGAGTACTGAACCATGTTTTTGGGGTTTGAAAAATCTGAGGTTACAATTAACTTAACTCCATGTCCTTATATTCTTCCTGAAAACTCCGTTGGTTCCTTGCACGTGGATCTTGTACCCTCACAAAATGGGCACACCCATCTTCCTCTCTCCTAAGAACATGTGTATCCTTTTCCAATAACTTGACCAACAAAACAACTTTAAAACAAAGCTCCACCTTTTAATTACAGTTTTTGTTCTCACTTTTTTCGGTTCTTCAGTTTTTTTTGTTCTCACTTTATCTCTTTACCATTAAACTCGTAACAATAATAACATTAATGTCTGTGTCTGTTTCCTTAGACAAACCGAAAGTAAAATCGAAAATAGTAGAGCTGAAATGTCTTGCATGAACCCTAACCCAATATAGTGGCTAGGACAATAATGGTTCTGAGTTGGAAGCAGACATAGAGAGCAGAAACACATTGCCCATACCCTAACATGTTAGGGTACCTTTCTCATTTAAAGGACTTTTTTTTTCTTCCAAACAACAACCTCTGTTACCACCCTTCTCTTTTATATATGCTCTTCTTGTCTTTTCCTTTTTCTGCTCTTTTCTCCACTTTTTCTTCAATTAAGATACGTATTTCCACAACATTCCATGACACCTCCACAAAATGCTAACACAGTTCTAGAATTATCTTTTTCAAATCATTAAATGTTACTTAGTGTTTATCACTTTATTTGTAAGATTAATTCTCTTGCATGATTCAAGTACTGTAAACATAAAATTTAGATCTTAAATAAGATTTTCAGTTATAATAATAAAATTTATTTTTATATCTGAAATTATATTTTTCAATGAATTCTTAAATAATATTTTCAAAACAAAGTCTTATAAAGTCATTTGGAACGAGATTTTAACAATGATATAACATAATATACCCAAAAAATAGATTAAAACCTCATTACACGATTCTTATATATAACAAAAATCGCCTTAACTTTAATTTTACAAAAATCACCTTAACTTTAATTTAGTTAAAACCTTGTTGATAGTTAGATACTAATTTAAAAAATATTTAATAATAATATAAACTAATTTTTTATTTAATTTTTAAAATGGTCTCTAATTTAGTTATTATTATAATTAATTATTTTAATCTCTAAAAATTGGTTTTTATTTCATGATTTTCTTGTAGTGATCTTATTATATATTTACTCTTGTTTAAAAATATTTTAAAGAAATACGCTTGAGAAAAACAATTAAAATACATTTATTTAGGATTGTAAGATTAAAAAAATAATCTGAATTTGGAAGATAAAAATAAACTTAACTTGAATCTGATAGTCTAAAAAATAATTGAATCGGGTAAAAAAGACTTAATTATTATTCCTTAAGAATTAATTATTATATTTTATTTATTATCACATTAATTATGGCGAATTGTGAGTCTAGAGTGGGGTAGATCTAGAAAAATAAAGAAGTGGGAACAAGAAAAGTAAAAGAAAAATATATTAAGTGATTGAACGAGAAAGATAAAAGGAAATATAAAAGAATAATATACAATGTATATATTTATAATTACCCAACAATTTAATTGTTTTCTCTTTCCGAGAGTGTCAACATCAAATAGTATGAATCATTTTTTTCTTCTCTAATAAATGTCTTGTTTAAACTCATTCACACGAAAATTACTTTAATAAATCAAAAATTTACTTTATTGTATATAGTGAAAAAATCTAGAAAAAATAACAATCCTAGAAGCACTTTTATGTAAGAAAAGAAGCACTTTTATGTAAGAAAATTAGTGAGTAAAATATTGTTATTACATGTACATTTGATTTCATATTAGATAAAGTTAAACGCGAATTCATATTCACACTCTAAACTTAAAACGTAAAACCAAACACTATACCAATCAACTTCTTGGTTTAGTATCTATTTTTTAATTGTATTATCTATTTTACAATCTCAATTAACGTGCAAGTAGTACCTGCTTAAATTTATAAATATAGACTAAAATAATAATATTAAATTATTAAGAAAAGAGAAACATGAACTAATCTCAAGAAAATATTGAACATTAAAATTAATTAAAAAAAACACAATTAAAACAGAGGAGACAGACTTAACCATGATTAGACTATTTCACCAATGATCCAAGGAAAATTACTGTTACTTGTGATGAATTCAACTTTGTCCACTTTCACAACCATTCAACAAAATTGTCTTCCATTTTGAGTTTAGTCAAACAAAAACCTAATTTCAACATGTAATCAATAAGGATGGGATTATTCCATTTTAATAAGTAAATGTAGGAATATTAACAAAATTGTTTGAAGATATAAGAGAATAAATTACACAAAACAGTGAATAGAAAAAGGAAAAAGATTGGGAGAATAAGATTTTGAAGTAGGTCATTAATATTATTTTAATATATGAAAGAAGGGTGACAAATACAGTAGTGGCCCATGCCCCATACTCCAAAGGACCCATTCACAGAACCAGCACCTAACAATTCCACCAGTTTTATCATACACATTCATTATTCCTTATCACCATATGCAGGTGATTACAATTTCTCAACAGACACGAACCCACAAGAACAAATCGCGAAATCAACACACCCCTTTTGCTTTTCTCTCTCAGTACTGCAATATATCTGCAGAAGCCATGATGGGGTGGTTCAGATACCCCATGTTCATGGGGTTGAAGAAGGAGTTGTTGGTGGCTGGTTCAATGAAGGTGGTGTTGCCGAAGCCAGCATTCAGAACCTCGACGATCTCGTTCAGAGACTCCAGCCTGTGGCTCAGCTCTCCCACCTGAGCCCTCAGCACTGAGTTTTCAGCCTCCACGCTCAAGAACTGCTGCGTGGTGATGTTGACACTGGTGAGTATCTGCTGATTCTCCTTTCTCAGCTGCGCCACTTGGGTAACCAGATCGTCCAAGTGCTTCTGCTTCCTCATGCGAGATCGCCGCGCAGATTCTCGATTCGATATCATTCTCTTCCTCTTTCTCTGATCCATCACCGCTCGCAAATCCTCCTCGGAGCCAGAGTTCTGAAGCAGAGAGGATGACCCTGAACATGTTCCACTTGAGGAAGCCATGTTGTGCCACACAAGACAAGAACACAATACAACACCCTTCTCAATTAACACACTTCGCAGGACCCAGACACGTACTATTACTAACTCAGAAAATTATTGCAGACTTAGATATATATCTATATATATTATGATGACGATGAAAACAGAAAAATAGCAGTAGATATTATAGATTTATGATATATATAAGTGATATAGTGAGAAAGGGCTAGAAATCATGAAACGTAGTACAACCAGTAGAGGAAGGCAACTGAGAAGGATTGAACTAAATGGGTCCTGCGCCTAACAGTGGAATTGATCATACACCCGGAAAAGAAGAGTTCACTGAGAATCGAATACATGAATCTCAAACATCAACAACAAGATGTTGGACATTTAATATCTAGATGTTGGACAGGGAGAAGGACAAAATTGAGGCAAAATCTCCACCCCAGTTGAGAAAAGTTTCAGACTTTGGTGGTGGAAAATGGAATGGGAGGAGATTGGTTATGTGGGGTTGGGGATGATGAAGATGAAGAGTTGGTAGAAATATCTATTATTATGCAGAGAGTGTAATGGGGAAAGAGGGAGAGGGAGGAAGAGGAGTGTATGTGAATGAAGGGGGGAATTTATAGAACTGAAAAAGCAATAAAGTTGGTGAAAATAATTATTAATTATGAAATCCTAGACAAGAAAGAAAGAGGCAAAGTAGGGTCTAATTTACTTTGGGATCACTTCATGGGAAAACAAGTTGAAAAAGGCTAAATTGATTATAAAAAGTGTGAGAGTGATGATTTTGAAAGGTTGATTAAGGGGATTGGTGGATGGTGAGAAGTAAAATTGTAAGAGGGGGGAAGAGAGAAGAAGACACCACAAGTGTCCAGAGATACAGCTGGGAACCAACAATCACAGAAAATGATGATCACAGTTTAAGATACATCCAAAAGTGGCATCACACTCTCACTCCAACACATCACAACTGTTTCAGGAACTTGTATATGTGTACGTATCCACTAGTACTACAACATCAATTTTAGCTTTCAAATATACAAATATGGAATCATAAATTAACACTTTCATTACTGTCCACCCTATTACATTAACTTTTTATAATATGAATCAATTATATATCATATTAGTTATGGTTTTGAAATATTTTTTAAAGGCTGATAAGTTTACCCAATTTTATAATTTTAAATTAATGAAATTATTATGAATTTAAGTTTGAGATTGCGTATAAATAAGAAATTTAATAAGGTCGTAATCTTTTATATATATGAGTTTTTTTATAATTTATTTGGATGTGTAAAGATAAAATGGTGGTATCAGAGTTTATGGTTTGTTTTGGTGACCAATAAAAAATTTATGTGTATCAAAAGTTTAGGAATTTCTTACATTTTAGAAATGAGAAAGTTTGTTAAAAATCTTTTAGTTAAAAATGAGAAATTTAAGTAAGATAGAAGGAAAAAAAAATTGTTCATGATTATTTTTGTCAAATTTCTATATCTCTCATTCTCACTATGATCACTTAAATTAAATATATGTAAATACATAAATTTAAATTTTTCATTAAAAATAATTTCTTTTATACTAGTAAACAAGTATATAAATTTATAGTATTATTAGTTTTTCATCAAATATAATCAAAATAATAAAAAATAAGATGATATAACAAAGAAGATAAACTAATAAAAGATAATTTTTATAACACTTAATTCTTACACAATCCTGATTCATATTTATTTATTTTTTATTAATAAAAAAATCAAAAAAATTCAACTTCTTATAATCCAACGAATTTAAATAGATTGCATTACAACCAAACTAGAGATTTAACAACTTAAAATAACAAGCAAAACTTAATAAACCTTATTTTTTTTAATTCTTATATCCTTATTTATGTGACTGGAGGTCTAAAACTCAAACCAAATCATTTAAAAATTAAATGTATAAACTCAAACCAAATCCACAATAATTTTACTTAAAAAGAAGCATATTTTGATCCATCTTGTTTAGATTTAAATTTTCTATTTGTACTCAAACTAATTCAAAAATTACAAACAACAAACTAATTCAAAATTACAAACAACAAACCAATTTATTATGTAGAGGAAAAAGCTACTAATATTCTAATATATTCATGTGAAACCTAATTAAAAACATAGACACATCTTTGCAAATCTAAATTAACATGCATTTATCTTTCCAATCACTCATATAATAACAAAACATCATTCATGTAGACAAAATGAAATCAAAGGACTTGATATATGAAAGAAAAATTAGAAGTTTTGAAATTTAGAAAGAAAAAAAGAGAGTATATATATATATATATATATATATATATATATATATATATATTATAACCCAATAACTTAAAATGGTTAAAACGTTCATTTTTAGCAATTTATTAAATTTGGTGAAGATAAGATTGATGTAAGAACATGTGAGGATGTGCAACAGAAATTGTTTTAGTAGATTGGTTGGGCTAAAGTAACTTGTTTTATCTTTTTGAATGAATGAATGAGTGGTCCCTCACAGAGTGAAAACCCTCTTTCACAGGACAATTAAATGATCCCCCACTTTTGTTGGTGTTCATCAGGCCAAAGCAATTTTTTTCAAAAATGCTATGTTTAACTTTACCAAAAAAAATTATATAAATAACTATTTTATGAGTAAATTCAGATAACATAAAAAATTATTTTTGATCTTAATTTAGACTTTTAGTTATTTGAAAATGGAATTTTTTATGTATTACAGTAACTATTTATTAAAATTTGCTTTAAAATGTCTTCATAATTGATTTAAACTCATTTTTATTATAAAATAATTTTAATAATAAAAAATAAATTACGAAAAATATTTTTTCTACAATCAAAATAGCCTTCATTTTTTTATTTTTCTTTTTTTCAAGTATTTTCCTTTTATTTGTTTTTCTTTTATCTCTATCAAACATATGAAAGGCAAGTAGACAAAGAGAATTTATGTGATTCTTTAATTTTCATAAAGTATGAGTAAATTATTTTATTCAGTTATTTTTGTCTTGGACATGGCAACAAATGTCCAATCCATTTAATATTTTTTTTGTATTTTTGTTACTGAAATAAGGCAGAGCCTCTTGTGCATCATTCAGGCTTGATTCAATGAACTAAGTTTTTTTTTTTTTTTTTGCAATCAATTAAAGGTAAAATTATCATATAATTCCTTGATTGTGGAGTTTATATCAAAATCATTTTTTTAACTTAAAACTTAAAAATAACAATGGATATTATAACTATACTTAGCTCTATTCCATGTCATGCTTTTTAACAGGATAGATAAGTTTCATGCATAAAATAATTTTAATGGAACATATCATCATTTATTTATTGGTTATTTTATTATAAACTTTAAATTTGTGTAGTTACTAATATGATCATTCTAAAAAATAGGGAAACATCATGTTAAGTGTCACCCACTATAAATGATTGGGATTCTAAAATTGAAAAACAAAATCATATAATTTTTAAGAATTACTTTTAAAAATATTTTAAATTCTAAAATATTAATCATTTGTAATTTTTTAAAATGCATAACTATTAGAAACATGTAAAACAATAATTTCAATAAATAAAATATCCAAAATTAAAGGTATTGTATACTTAAATAAAATGGAATATAAAAATTTTATTGTTTAAAAAAGTTAACTATTTAAATTTAATTTCACAAAAATTATCATCTCTCTAAAATATTTTTATTCTATCTTCTCCAAATGTTTGAAATAGTGTTCATCATTTCACATATATAAATCTGACTACAAGAAATAATGTGAAATAATTGATTTTAACTATCAATTATTTAGTTTCTAAATTTGATAGAAAAAACCTTAATTGTTAATTATATACCAATTTAAAAACTATTTAATAATAATAAAATTAATTTAGAAATCAATTTTTTTTCAGTTTCTAAAATGTTCTCTGATTTAGTTACTATTGCAACTAATTATTTTGGTTTCTAAAATTGATTTTTATTTTATGATTTTTTTTTTAGTGTTAATAGAGAATAAAATACCTCTCTCTAATTATATTTACTCTTTAGTAGTTTTTTATTCTTCTTGAGTTAGTTATCAAAATTCTTCCCTAATAATACTATATAAATGTATATCTTGCAAATGTCACAATTGCAAAATAAATTCAAATTTGAAGGTATACAAGGAGAAGTATTGAAAAGGAGGATTCAGATATGAATCATAAATTAATTAAAAAAACACATATTTGAAACTGTAAACACCTTTTATTATTAGTTTCGTTGTTGATGAAATTATCATTATTATTACTCCTACTATTACTATTAGTATTATTTTTTATTGTTTAATATTGAATTTAATAAAAATATTTATTTTTTTATGAAGATAAGAACAAAAATAATTTAATAATAATTAAAATACAATAAGAAATAATAATTATAATAAAAAAACATGAGGAAATTTATGTGCCAACGAACGATAGTGAAATTTATGATATAAAGTATTTATAAATTAGTTTAATTTTAATTGTAATATTTTAATTATAATTAAAATTATTGAAATTAATACAACATTAAAATTTATTTAAATTTTTTATTTTATTTTTAAGTACATATAAATTTAAACTAAATTTTTTTATCTAATAATATATTTTAGCAGTGTTAGCTAGTTGTGTTGGATAAGATTTGGATAAAAACCTTATCCAACCTATTCAAAAAATATTGAGTTAAATTTTTTTATTTTTTTATCTTAGACTCAATTTAACCCAATACATTTTCAGCATGTTATATTTGGTTGATTGAATTAGAGCAAGTTATATTTGGTTGAATCAATATGAAAAAATTCTTTTTCTTAAAAATTATAATTTTCAAGTATCACCATAATTAAAAAATAATATATTTTTTTAAAAATTATTTTGAAAAGTTCAAGTACTGTTGAGTATGAGATTTTCTCAAATAAGTCATATTAAATTCATTATTCAACTTACATAAGAGTAAACTTATTTGAATTAAATAGAAGTTGAGTTAATCATAAATGAAATAAGTTTCAATCTAATTGATTGAATTAACTCATAAGTAACTCATAAGTAACTCAATCAAATAAATATTTTTAATTTTTTTTTTATAACTTAACTTTAATCCGTGTTAACATTCAATTACACGTAATATTAACATTATCTTTAAAAAAAAAACTATAAGATTAATAAAATTTAAAACACTTAACTATTTTTTTCAAATATGTATGAATTTTTTTTTGTTATATATGAAAATTGGGGTATTATTCAATTAACCACAAAAGATAGTATATTACCTTTGAAGATATAATATTAATTATATGTTTTATATAGAAAGGAATAAAAAAAGAAAGAAAAAAAACAGTGGAAACCAGTATATTTAGGTGTGTGGAAGAATCTATTCAAATCCCACAAGGCAATTGTCACTACCATCAGTTTTACAGAGTACAACATGCAATAATGGTTGAGCAAATTTGTCACATTAGGTACCACAAATCTCACCAAATATTTCAATGAATAGTTCAATTGTAAAATAATCAACATAACATTCCAAAATATGAAAAGTATTCAACTTCAACCTAAATCCTAAACCAAACCATATTGTTATATAAGTTATTGTTAATCCATATTTCAATACTACAACATTTTTTAAGATACCAAAATATTATTTTTATAATAATTTTTCAACTCAATCTAATTTCACACAAAAATATAAGTAAATTAGTACATCAACATTACAGACATTTCAAATGAATTTAATAAAAAATAATAAAATAATATAGAATATTTAAGGAGTATTTTAACTCTATTAAAATGGAAGGTCTAATAAAAAATTAACATTGTTTTTTTTTTAAACACTATTTCACTAATAATTTCATAAAGAATAGATGCTGACAAAGCTTATTTCAAACATAAATATATTTTTTAGTACAAATAACATAAACTAAAAAAAAAATTATACAAAATACAATCATAAGATAAGATGATATTAACATTTTATAACTATTTAATAAATTAGAAAAGAGAATATTTTCTTAAACTACTCTATTCATGTTCAAAGTGATTCCAATGAAGGATGATTAATTTTAATTTTTAATCAATATTATAAAAATATTAACTATAGTTATCTACCTGTCCATAAAAACTTATACTTGTAAAAAACAATTAAAATTTATAACTAAAAAGAATGCAGTCTACCATGTACAGTGGCGCACACGCGAGTGCAGAACTGTTGGTTGTGCGCGTGACACTTGCTTCCATAGTTTTGTCTGGTGGGCACGAAATGTCGTTGTCGCCCACACGCAAGAAGGAGCGCTTAGACAACACAGACGGAGGAGTGTGGCGAGTGGTAGGAACGCGCGAGTAGGTAGGGTGCAGAATCTAGACTCAGTAATGTTCTGACACAAATAACTTTTTAATTTCAGAAAAATATTATTAATTAATTAATGAAAATAAAAAATATATTATGCAGTGGATGGGATGTAGCATCGGTTAGCGTGGCCTACCAATTCAATCTCGCTTTTCAGATCTGGGCCCCACCACCTTCTCACCACACCTGCTTTTTTAATATTATCTTTTTATTTTTATTTTTCAACTTCTATTATTTTTAACTATTTTAATATTCATTGAACTTATTCTACTTATAAAATATCTTTAGGAAAAGTTTTTGTTAACACTCAAATAGTAAAATACCCTTTGACACCGAATTATAATAATATTTATATTAAAAATCTATATAATTAAAATAATAATTTATTAGTATGTAGAATTTCACTGTTTGTGATGTCAAACATGACCACCCCCATATCTATATACCTACCTGAGTCTATTAAAGTACTTTTAACTTCTTACTAGATTATTAAAATTTAAAAAAAAACAATTAATTAAATTGTTTATTTCTACTAAGGGGTAAATATTTATTTAGATACATTATGTTAAATAATTATTCAAAATAACCTGATTTGTTATAATATTCTATTTCAAATTTGATTTTTTTTACTTGATAATAAATATTTTTTTTTATAATTTTAATTTTTTAAAAAAAATATTTAATAAAATTAGTTTGGAAAATACTTTTAAAAATATTTAGAGAAATAATTATTTGATAAAATAATATTTACTTAAGCAATATGTAAATAAAACAATTTGTTAAAAAAAATTAACATTTATACATTTTAAAATAATTTATTTTTGAAAATTTGGTTTGAAAAATTCATAGAAAAAAAAATAAAATATTATAATTTAAAAAACATTATTCTTAGAAAAATAATTGTTTTTATTAAAAGGTGATTATTTAGTTTTGTATTGAACTATAAAAATGTAATAATAATAGTTATTTATTTTTTAAGTAAAATACAAATTAAGTAAATATAAAAAATGTAAAAATAAAATCCTGTATTAAAAAATATTATAAGTCAGTTTTCAATATTACATTTATAAACATTTTAATTATTATATTTATTATTAACAAAATCAATAATTTAAATTATATAAAATATATTTCAGTATTTTTAAAATATTTTCTTTCCTTTTTTCTATCAAATTTTTAAACCAAAATTTCAAAATTTATAAATGTTAATTTTGTCAACATTTTTTATTTACATATTATTATAAATAATTATTTCTTAAAATATATGTATTTAAATAATTATTTCATTAGATAATTTTTTTATATATTATTATATTTTATATTTTTTTTTATAAATAATTTTTTGAATAATTTATCTTTAACATCCCTATTACCATATCTAAATAATATAATATGCATCAATATCTAATTTTAAACCAAAATTTCAAAACAAATTATTTCAAAATTTATAAACGTTTTTTTTATTTACAGATTATTATAAATAATTATTGCTTAAAATATATGTATTTAAATAATTTTTTCATCAAATATTCTTTTATAAATTTTATTATATTTTATGTAATTTTTTTAATAAATATTTTTTTAAGAAACTCTATTACTTGAAACATCACTTACTCCCATATAAATAGACAGTATCATGAGAATAAATATAACCCAAACAAAAAGGTAAGTTAGTTATTTTTAAAACTTATAATATAAATGTTACTTTAAATAACAAACATGAATTTATAAATTTTCATACATTTTTTTTAAAGCAATTAAGTGACCTTATAGACCAACATATCACTATAATAAATTCATCAAATAGAAACTAATTTTAGAGAACAAAATAATTAGTTGCAATAGTAACTAAATTAGAGACCATTTTAGAAATTAAAAAAAAGTTGGTTTTTGTAACATCCTTAATTTTACCCATATATAATGTAATAAAAGTAAAACAAGCAATATCTAATTACAAATAACATATACTACTTTCTCATATGTGTATCTCAAAAGAAATATCCCTCTTCATAG
>Ga0123342_1001060_pt1 | contig 45893 bp, 29 predicted proteins | sample Turbeawhitnodule_FD_89960 | JGI IMG/M metagenome (GOLD analysis project Ga0123342, IMG submission 89960) | Root nodule microbial communities of legume samples collected from Mexico - Turtle bean Mexico white nodule | ecosystem: Host-associated > Plants > Roots > Nodule | place: Mexico: Nepantla...
ATTATTTTATTTTAAAATAAAATTTAATTTTAAAAATATCATATAAATAAATATAAAAAAAAAAAAAAATATATATATATATATATATATATATATATATATATATATATATATATATATATATATATATATATAACATTAAAAAAAAGTCATATACAGTGACAGTTGACAATGCTATTGTAAACTTTCATTTTAAACAAATATTAGAATCAACAACTTCATCATCAACTTTCTTTCACAAATTAAAAATACATTAATTAATTAGGTCAAAATGAGAAAGAAGATTTTTCTCTAAATTTGATAACAGATGTGTTCACTTACACTATTCACATATAATTTTTTTACCTTGTAATTTTGTGTCAATTTGGGAATTTTTTTCGGCTGGAGTAGGAAAAAAACAAATAAGGTTAGTGTAACACTTTTTATTTAATTTAAGTACATTGTAATATAAAGTGGTTTGACAAAATATTCAATTATAAACTATCATGTATAATAAGATTGCTGGCTTTTATAATAATTAATTTAAAAGTCATACTAGAAAATATTTTCAATTTATTGACTATGATAAAATATCTATGATAAAAAGTACATGAAAAAGAAACGTATAATTTGTATAGCCAAAGTGTGGAAAAAATTATAGAGATAATTGCTTCTTGCATTCTCATATATTTCTACTTACACACTTATTAAAAGTATATAACTTCTTCATCATTGTTTTAAAAACTAAACCCTAACCAATCAAAGATTTTTCAGTTTCATTCTAAAATATATTTAATGATGTTTACGAAAAGATTTTTTATATATTTTTAAAATTGACAATAAAAAATGTATTTCGATGTTACCTATAAAAAATATATTAACAAAAATATAATATTTGAGAATTCAAATGGATGGTTTTCTATTTATAATTTGAAAATAGAAAATTATTTGCTTACCTAACATTAATTATTTGCTTATCCTAAAATTAAAAAAATATTTAAGTTTAAAGAACTCTTTAAAGAAAATCCTTTTTAAATTTATAGTAATACTTTGACCAACATTTATAGCACTTCTTCGTAATAGAATAAAAATAGTGTGAAGAAGTTAAATTAAAAAATGTTTGAGAACCAGATTTCATATAAAAATTATTATTATTACACGAAAATGGACATGTTTTATATGTAATTAGTCAATAACAATGATAATAAAAAACTTTAATTTAGTATAAGTAATTAAATATCTTAATGAAAACAAATAAAAGTTCCACCCCACTTTGAAGAAAAAACTAAATTAGAGTGGTTATCTTATCGGCTAAATTACTCTTTAATGATTAATTTACTGCAAATATGAGAAACATTCTAGTTAAAGTAATAGCAATGCATCACATAATAAAAAAGTAACAGCAACACAAGGATTGAGGCAAACTAAACATTCAAAACCAAAATAGATATAATCCTGCTACAAGGCAAAATTCATTATCATTGAAAAACCGCAAAATAAAATGTGGTGTGCACAAAATCTATAAATCTTGCAACTCATTGAGACTTGACATGCTGCAGAACAACGTTATAGGCTTCATGCTCCTCACCGAAATCCTGCAAGATGACAATAGTTAAATAATGATAATGCAATGAAGAAAACACTGAACAAATATTTTCATTTCTAGACAGTTAATACCTTGACAACCACACAGGAGCAACCAGTGACCTTCCTAGCTTTTCCTTCGGAATCAATCTTGCACAACTGCATGGAGAACGTAAAGGAAATCAGTTTTGAGGTTCAAATTAAATGAAATTGATAATGTTTACTATCAAGAACACTTACACCAGCCCATTCACCCAAGGTCTTTGCACTAGGAACAGTGAGGAGGCTAACATTGTGCTCTGCACAAATGGCCTTAACAAGTTTAACATAGTCAGGCTGGTCACAGTCTTCTGCCAGAACACAGAGCTGTGCAGCATGCTTCTCAATCACTTTTGCAGCCTCGTGAAGGCCTCGGGCAAGACCACCATAAGCCAGAGATTTTCTGAGCACGAGTTGTAAGGCAGTCATGATATCCATGGGCTCACCAGGAATGGTAGCAGCTGGCTCAGCTGGGACAACAACCTCTTCACTGCAGGAGAAAACATCATGGACAAAGCAAACATACACGAATTAATAATTGGATAATGAAATACTATTTTCAAGAGAAACACGACTATGACACACTACCAGAAAAAAGAGGACATTTTTTACAAGTACCCTAAAAAAGCATCATTTTCCATTCCATCCCAAGTATGCTATTCTTATAAATATGATGAACAGAGTAACCCATGCGGGAATTGATACTTCGATGATGGTAACCTATTCTCAAGAGACGATATCATAATGAAGACAACTTTTTTTAAAACCCCACCAAAGATCATTTAAATTCGTTCCTAAATGTATAATATATAACAATAATGTGACTGTCTGGTTTTTAAAGTCAATTATCTAAACAATGTATCAGCAAATTCAGAACACAACGATTTGAAATATAAAGGAACAAACAAAAGTTATAACCCTATTAACACCAATGATGATTACTGTAATGCAATCACAGACGAAAGCAAAATTACCATACCCTGACATTTTCCTTGTAGATAGATAAAAACAAAAATCTCCTTCCTGCACACAAATAACAAAAGAAATCAGATATTGGGAGCATCTACAATAATATCGTTAATTAAACGGCTCATGTTATTTTTTCTATACTGTACCATGAAGCAAGATTGAGATTTTTTTTACAAAAGCCTTATACTTTTTAATAATTTTTTAATATTGGGTTATGAAGCAGCATTCAGATATTTTACTAATGCGTTGCAAGCAAAATATTTAAGGGCAAATTATCTGTTTGGTATAAGGACTCAGATCTTAATCTATGAAGCAGCATTCATAAACAGTACTCATTCTGCAATTACCAATGTCTTACCTAACAGAAAACCTAAAATATTTCACCACAAACACAACAATTTTAAAACGAGAAAAAAAATAATTTAGCACGATTTGAAGAAGATACAAATTATTCGAAGTGTAACCAATATACAGTAATACTTAAACCCAGACTTAAACATAGAAGGAAGTAAGACAGAGAAACCTTTGAAGCTGATGATGCTTGCGCCGAAACCAGTAGTTTGCTGAGAACGGTGACAACAATCTTATAACCAAAGAGAAACCCTAGCAATTAAGTCACTTTTTATATACTGAAATGTGACTCTAAATCTAAAATTGGATTCTATTGGGCCCGTGTGGACTTAGTTGTTGACTTGGGCCTCTTCTGAAAAGTTGGGCTCAAACATGACATTAGTAAGACTATTTCTTTCTGCAGCTCTATATGTTCTTCTGCCACCCCATACAAAACATAAAAATATTTTTCTATCTCTTGTGTTATCCCATACTTCGAATTACATAATCTGGAAGTTAATCTTAGATTTGGAAATAGCTTACGAATTATGTAATACATAATATATTTTTTAAAAATGATATTCTGGATTATATAATCTGAAACTCTGGATTTATAAGCAGCTTTCGAATTATGTAATCCGGACACGCATTTGAAAAAAGACTTTCGGACTGCATAATTCGAAAGTTATTTTAAACTTTCAAATTATGTAATTCAGAAATTAATCATACATTTGAAAAAAGGTTTCTAGATTAAATAATCCATAAACTAATTATGAATTTAGAAAAAAAAACTTTCAGATTATATAATGAAGAATATTACTTAGTGATATTTTTGGAATATCAAAATTTTATGGAGGTAGAAGAAGAATATGGAGGTGCAAGAAGAAATCATAGTAAGGTTATTTCTTCCTACACCTTTGGTAATTCCTACACCTTTCGTAATTTCTTTTGACATTTTATAAATAAATAAAGAATTTGTTTCAAATTGTGTATGAAAGCCGTAAATATTTTTTTAAAATTGTGTAAATAAAAAAAAATGTTTTCACAATACAATTTTTTTTTAATAATTATATAATTAAAAAATTATTTTTTAACTTTCAAATTATACAATTTTAAAAAATGGATTATAAGTGAGAGGTAAATTATTTACCTTAACATACAAGGCTGACAATAAACAGTAGTGATAAACACACATCTCCTAATTACTAAATTAAAAGAGGTCAAAAATTCTAATTTAACCCGAAATTTATTAAAAATATACAAAACAAAAGGTTTCCTTAGTAATTAAAAATTAAAAATACCAAAATTTCTATAAATTTCAATCAATATTAGCATGTGTATTTTGTTATTAACATATAAAATTATAGAAAAACGTTTGGTATAGTTGGCAGGTGTCTAAGAGTTTGTTTGTTTGGCATGAGATTGAAGGATAGAGAATCGTGTACACGTTTTGAACCGTTTAAAAGAGGTTTGTTTGGGCAGAAGGATATGCTATCCCAATCCCAGAGGCGGAAGTGGAACAACTGGTTCAGTGTGAATGGATAGATGGCTGTAATTGATAACTAATAATTAGTTTTTGTTTGTGTCTGGAAACAAACAAACAGAAAAAAAAAAAGATATTAATATGAGAAAAAAAGAAGGTGAAAGGGAAAGTGGGAGAAAAAGGAATCCAATGAGATGAGAGGAGAGAACCACTAATTTGTAACAAAATAATTTGATTTCCTCCTCTTTCGCCCACTTCTTCTTTGCCCCCTTTTCATCTCAAAACAAAAAAGAAAACCCTAGAACGGGAGAGATTTCATTTCCCCACAAATCTCTTCCTTCTCTATCCTCCTTTCTCACTCTTTTCCCACCCCAGGTTGTTATCATCATCATCATCATCTTCTCACAATTTCTCGTCAATCAATTCCTTATATGTTTTCTCAAATTTTGATTCTGAAATTTTGATTTTGGAATTTTGATTCTGAAATTTTGAATATGAAATTTTGATTATGAAATTTTGATTGTGGAATTTTGATTGTGGAATTTTGATTGTGGAATTTTGATTGTGGAATTTCGATTGTGGAATTTTGATTATGGAATTTTGATTGTGGAATTTTGATTATGGAATTGAACAGATCCATTGAAGTGCGCAATAAAATTGTTGTCGTGGTTGCAAGGAATGCCGCTGATTTTACCCAAAAGCGATTCGATCCAGATTCGCGAGGTGTGGAACGATAACCTGGAAGAGGAATTCGCGTTGATTCGCGAAATCGTGGACGATTACCCGTACATCGCGATGGACACGGAGTTTCCGGGGATTGTTCTCCGACCGGTGGGGAATTTCAAGAACAGCTACGATTACCATTACCAAACCCTAAAGGACAACGTAGACATGCTAAAGCTCATACAATTGGGGCTCACCTTCTCCGACGAGTACGGCAACCTTCCCACGTGTGCCGGCGCAGGGGATGTCGACGAGGAATCGCATTCGTGCTGCATCTGGCAATTCAATTTCCGGGAGTTCAACGTGAACGAGGACGTCTTCGCGAACGATTCCATCGAGCTTTTGCGCCAGAGCGGGATCGATTTCAAGAAGAACAACGAGGACGGCATCGACGCGCACCGTTTCGGGGAGCTTCTCATGTCGTCCGGGATCGTTTTGAATGACAACGTTCATTGGGTTACTTTCCATAGCGGTTACGATTTCGGGTACTTGTTGAAGCTCTTGACGTGTCAGAATTTGCCCGATACGCAGGTGGAGTTCTTCAATCTGATCAACATGTATTTCCCCACCGTATATGACATCAAGCACCTCATGAAGTTCTGCAACAGCCTTCACGGCGGTTTGAACAAGCTTGCCGAGTTGTTGGAGGTCGAGAGGATTGGGATTTGCCATCAGGCGGGTTCCGATAGTTTGCTTACTTCGTGTACGTTCAGGAAATTGAAGGACAATTTCTTTAGTGGCTCTTTGGAGAAGTATGCTGGTGTCTTGTATGGGTTAGGTGTTGAGAATGGACAGGGAGCCCATTGAGGACAAAAAAAACAAAAAATCAATAAAAAAATACAAAATTAGAAGAAAAAAATCTTTTAAACTTTGGTAGATCTCTTTGTTTGAGTTGCTGTATATCTGGTGAAATACCAATCTCTATTAATGTAAACCTTTGGCATTAAGTGTCTTTATTAATACCTTCGTTCATACTTATCCTCCATGTTGTTTGTGAACTCTGGTTTTGTTTTAGCCTTTCAACCTGAACCAACTTGCATGTTCAGGGTACAAGTTGACCTGCAATTTCCTGTCAAAAAGCAAGCGAATAATGCAGAAGCAAACCTGAGTGTTGCGGGTTATTGCATGTCCGTTCCCTGTGATGCCAAACCAGACATGTGGTAAGGTTTGTTTTTGTGTTATGCATGCTTTTGATTTGACTTTTCAGGCTAACAGCCATCCTGGATGCCAGGCCAAACACATTTTTTAGCCACTGAATTTGGTTTCTCTATGGCATGATTGCAAAATGATAGAATGATTCTTGTCGTTTGAAGCACTGTGACCAGAATTTTTTTCATCCAGAAGGTTTCTGTTTTTAGGGAAGGGATGTGGTCAGGCAGTTGTTGAGAGCCACCAACTGGTTTTTGAACTTTTTCTACCCTCGAAAGTGTTATCCATTGCTTCGATTTTCTTGGTAGCTGAGCTCGTATAACATAAAAGGAACTTCACTGTTTTGTTTTGTTTTTTATTTCAAGTGAGAGAAAACAATGCTGTTGCATTAATATACTTCCTTCCTATCAGACATAGAATGCCAAATGATAACTAGTTTGGAGGTAAAGCCACAGTTTATATTAACTTTACCGCATACCTTAGCTAATGACTCACCCTTTCATCTGTTTAGGATTTTGGGGCCAAATATCGTGGTTTGTTCATTTGGAAGGAATTATTTCTTTCTTGGGAAGTGGTTTCACCTAGGCCTGTTTTTTACTCTACATTTGTGACAATTCAAAGTGATAGCAAACATGCAGTTTATTGGGTTTGTAAGTGGGACATTCATGTTTGTTCAGCTTCCAGAGCATTGGCAGAAAATCTCAAGAGTGCTATGAAGGGCACTATATTCATTTTGGCAGGAAACATGTGCAACTTGTTCTTCTGAGAAACAAGATCTGGATATGAAATGGGTAATTTTGACCAATTAGTCTTGTGGTTAGCGTTTCTTTCTCAGTAGGAGACAGCGTGCGGTACTGTGTTTCCTTGATTTTAAGCATTGTCAATCCATGTGTTCCTCTTATTTTTTGCGTTAGTCTGCTTTCTCTGTAGGATGTAGTGTCAACACAATACTAGAAGATTCATGCAATGATGCACTTTTCCCTGATGCAGTCTTATTTTTGTCGAAGTGGTTCTTAAGATAATCCAATAAGATAGTTGGAGGAATCATGTTTTTATCAGAGAAACTGAGATTGGAGGCATGAACATGAGATGAGGATCATCCAGTTATTTTACCAACAGTTTCATTTTGCTAACTGCACCAAATGCTCCTGTTCCTGACTGCCTAACAGCTACTTAAAAAAACCCTGGTTTGGTGATTCTTGTAAAGGATGTCACAAGGATTGAGATTGTTTTTTTAGTTTTGTAAACGACATTGAAAATAAAAAGGAGACTCTTTATTACATTGAAAGTATGAAAAATGAATGAAAGCAGAAAATGTTTTTTTTTCTTATTTTTCTCTCAATTTTTTCTGTAAAGAACTTTCAAATAATTGTAAACTATCTATTAATAGAGTAATAATGATTATCATTCCAGGATCTTGTTTAAATTTTTTAAAACGAGTTTAATGGTAAATTCAGTGATATGAATCAATTAGAAATTACCTTGGATGGTGTTATGAAAACATTGCACATTGCAAGTGCATATCATATTTTCACCTTGAAAATAAAACTTCCGTAAAAATAAATAAATCAAAGAAACATTTAAAATGAAAAGAATTTATCCGAATTTTCCAGAAGTGTTTAGTTTGGATGAATTTAAGGAAATTCAAAACACTAATACAAAGTAACGAATCCTCAATTAGTTTCAATTCAAGTGTCTATTTCACATTTGGAAACTGATATGACTTCAAAAATAAGTGCAAGTTGAATGGGATATTTATATAAACCAATCATCTCAACTTTCTTCTCTCCGTAATTTAAAAGAAAAAATATTAAACCTATTGAATTAAATCAAATTCAAAAGTGTTGTTGAAAATCAAACCCGGTCAAGGTAATTAAGCTAAAACTTCGTATTTCTTTTAAAAAACGCGGCAAGGCAATTAGCGGACACAAACTCATAAAATTGATTCATAGTTTTAAGTATTGAGGAAACTTTGTGAGATTACAGATGTTCAAATCCAATATTGATGCAAAGTTATCATATTTAATCGTTATGCCCAGAAGCGTGCTCATTCAACCCGTGCTACTTTCCATCTACCCATTGATATATATCTGCATTTGTACTCCCTGCAAAGATTCAAGATATAAAATTCAATCAAATTTTAGATATATTAATAGCTAAACTGAAACATGCACATACCATAATTTCTTCTAACTGTGTTTTTAGGAAACTGGTATACTTAATTCTTAGCATTCATCACTATCTAGTTCTAAGATTATTCACAATAAAAGTGATGTTCAAAATAGCCAACTTCTAGAAAAGCAAAAACCTACTGATGCAGTGATTGAATATAGAACAAGGTAACTCATTTATGTCAGAAACAATCAATCACTCCATATATCCTTCACATACAAATTATTTATTCAGTAAGGCCGTCACAGGAATATAATGTTTGTTCATTAATCAGCCACACAAAATGCTCAACAAGGTTCAACTGAATCGCAAACACTAACCTTTTTGGCTATCCTCTCTTGCGCTTATTTGGCTTGATACGATCCATAATATAAGTGATAACTTCTTTCAACGTAGCCTTTCTTTTTTCCTTGAAGTTCCATAGCTCCACAACAGTATACCCACCGCTTGCATTGTATTCATTTATTTCTGTTAAGGCTGTTACCACAGCTGAATATATCTCATCTCCCCATTCCTGCTTGAGGCTTCGTAACTTGTCATCATTCTCGTCTATGCTATTCTGCACAAATGCAATCTCCTTATGTTTTCAGTATTATACTGTAGAAGTACTAACAATAACAGATTATCCAGGACTTTCTAACATATGCCAAGCCAAGTCCAAAATTTAAAGAATTATATAATGAATTAATTACTAGCAATTAAAGCGTATAAAGCAAATTTCTTCAATTTGTGAACAGAAAATTACGAGTAACTACATCAGCTAACCAGTTGAGGCAGAACTTCATTATGAACACAAAGCATGTCAAGGTGGTGCCTACCTCTGGGTTATTATCAACCACGACCACTTTAAATGGATGCCAAGCAGAATTCTTCACGTTTTCCTGCCACAAAGAACAAAGCTCGACACCTTTGGTCCCATATTCTTCAGGAGAAAATCTTTCCTTGCATTTAGCGACAAAAACATTCTGATCAAGCTCTCCCATTCTCTTGAGCCCAATATTACTTCTAGGACCATTAAGCATATCCTCTAACCCCTAAAACATTAGAAGCAAAATAAACATTTAGTCTCTCCAATCTACTAAAGATTCAACAAAAGAATATCAAAATTCTTATTTCCCACAAATGGTGAAGAGAATATTCTCACAAACATGTTCACAGCTTAGCATGACAAGACACAGGAACAGAAGCAGTTGCTAGTTAAAGTGGTTAATTCAAGAATCAATGAAGAAAAATGTTAAAACTCGCACCTAAGTGAAAGATATAAATTGAAATTTGTTAACGTACACCCACTTGTTTCTTAGAAGTAGGTTAGCAAGTTATAGCCATGATTTTCTTCAAATAAACCTAAGGTGTAGGTTTCTAACGTACTGTTTGTAAAAATAAGGTAGGTACATAGCTATATGTATATATATGGGATTTGCTAACCGATATCAACGTATTATTTAGGGGTGTTTTAGCAAAGATATAACTACAGTCTTAAACTACATCAAGGGTAAAATACTCCTTTATAAAAAAATAAGTGAACATATGTTAGCAAGAAGTTCGTTAGCAGGTTACATCATAGGTGTATTCAAAAAAATCATAAATCTGCTAATGTATACCTCCTTATTTTCTTTGAGAGCTTCAGCTTTGGCAAGATATAACTATAATTTTCTTAAATTGCAAACAAAGCTATGGCTTTCTAAAATACTCCTAAAAAAGGTTGTGTATATTAGTAAATATCCACATATACCGAGACAGAGAGACTTTTATCAGAGAGAAAGTAAATGAGATCATACTTTTATTAATTCTTTGCGAGCTTCCTGCAGTTCATCATTACTCTGGCGCTCCTTCACAATGAGGGTTTGATTCATGGTCTCCACAGATTCCAAATTCTCTATTTTTTCTTGCAATTCATCATTCATTTCTTTTATCTTCTTCTGAACAGCTGTATCATCTTCCTCTCCAAGATGCTTCATAACTTGCAATTTACCTTTTAGCTCTTCAATTTCCATTTCCAATTTCTGTTTCGCATCAAGCTGTTTTTCCAGCAGAAGTATCTTGTTATAGGCCTCCTCTTTCTCTCTCTGAAAAAATTGAAATTCACAACAATAGCACACATTCACATGCATAAGAATTAAGTGATAAATAAACTTTTCATAACCAAGACACTAAATAGTAAATAGAAAACAAGCCTTCTGCTCTTCAACAAGCCTTAAGACATTTTCATCCGCTATCTTCTGTTCTTTTGAAGCCAACAGGAGTGATTCATTCCTCAAATCTTTCTACAAAGACAAAGAGATTATGCAATGTAAGTATTTCTGAAGTAAGCAATTTTTAAAATAATGACTTACTTACAAAGCAAATAGGATTTTGTAATTAAAATAAACAGAAAATTGCTTATTATAAAATAAGCAGATTAGACAAAGACAAAAAAAACTGAAATCTAATTATTTATAAAAAAAACACTTTTTTAAAATAAAAATAAGCACAAAGAAACTCATCCTACTACATAAGAATCCTGTAAAAGCACATCATCAATGCTAATGTTTTCAAAGCCTATAATGACTTTAGGTTCCAATCTAAAGGGATAAAATCAACACAAATTACTTGGGTCAAATCAGTAGCAACCAATAATATCAGTAACAAACCAAAGCAAAAAATATGTAAAAAAGTTTTGAAGTGACAATGCTTACTAAAATATATAATACACATTTACAGGAGAGAATGTAAAATATACATTACCTTCTTCTTGTCCTCTGCAAGTTTCTGCCTCTCTTGATCAGTTAGTACCTCTCTCTTGTTCAGATCTCTACTCCAAGAATCAAGCTTCCGCCTCTTATCATCCAATTCACTACTCAATTTTTCTTGCTCGTCCAAGATCCGCCGTACCTCGTTACGTGCTTTACGCTGCATATTCCTTGATTCTGGCAACAAAATGAAACAATTATGTAGTATTATCAAGTTATTGGTTTTCTTCTGCATTCATAATTGCACAAAAATGTATCTCATTATAGTAAAGATATATAGCCACATTAGGAAAACATGGATTATACATGCAAGAAGGTAAAAGCAGAAGCTACAAATCAAAAGTATATAAACCTTCTTCAAAAGCATTGTGAAGCTTATCTTTCTCCTCAAGCATCCTACTCAAGGACATAGTCCTCTCATTAAACTTAGACTGCATTTTATCAAGGTTTTCATTTGTTAACTCAATTTCTTTAGTTAGGTTTGTCACAATACTATTTCTGCTTTCAGATGCTTCTTGAACAATATCTGAAACTGTCCTCAACGTTCCTTTGTTGCGGAGGTATTCCCCTATTGGCCCTCCACAATTATAATCATCTTCTCGTGCAACCCATCCATAAATATTTGAGTCATCTAACTTCCTTGAGCTCCAATCCTTTTTACAATGACGTGTTGTTTCAAAAGACTTCTCAAATTCACTTGCATTTATGAAACCATTCCAGTCTTTGTTGAAGTCCATTACAGCTTGAGCTGTCATGTCACCATCTTTCATGAATATATGGAAATCATTTGGTCTGAATTGAGCAAATTCCTTCAACCAGTGTCTAGAATCAATGGATTTACCCTTTATGTTAACAATTATGCCTGTCCAGGGCCAAACATAATAAAGATCTTCTTGCTGTGAAGGTTGATTAACAGCTTGGGGTAAAGCTGGGTTCTGGATCGGCTCTGCTTCACTGGCTAGATCAGTCTCCAAATACTTTGCTAGAGCAAGGTGGTTTGCCTTTTGTTTTGCACTTCTGTTAGCAGAACCCTTACCAACTCCAGATGCATGTTGCAATAAATCCTTATATTTGTAGTCTTGTTTTTTCTTCCCTGCACAGTAAGGGCATCTAAGAGTTCCATTCAAATTTTTAACCTTGTATTTTCCAGCCCTTAACAGTTCATATGGTTTCTCTGAGTAGTCATAAATCTCAGATTCACTTATATCTGAATCTTCTTCGGAGCTGTAGTCCATAGAAGTTCTGCATACAAATGGCAAAAATCAGTTCAGGAAAAAGGGCAGCCTAAAATTTGGTCTAGAAAATTTTCAGAAAGCATCATCAAAGCCAAAAACTTGAATAAGAAACTTAGGAAATGTTCAAGCACGTCCTTCCAGTCTCATAAGTGATTAACTCGAGAAAAAAACTTCATACATTACAGCGATTGTACTCTGACTATCCTATTTCATCTGAATATTAGGTGCGCAAGCTATCGTGTACAACTTCACGAATCACAGCTTGGATTGTCGATTAGCTAAGTTAATCAGACGTTTATTGAGTTACTAACATTTTTCTCGAAATATCACAAAATCCGATTCGGATTCCAAATGAGATTATCTAAGGTAGATCCTCGAACACAGATTCTCCTAATACATGCAAAAAAAAAATCGAAAAAACCGAAAACAAACACGAAATTCGACAAATCATTTGTAGAATTTGATCATTTCTAACGCAAACAGAGCTCAACTGCATCATCATGAATCCAAGGAAGAACACTTTGAAGAACGTAGAGAAAAAGAAATTAAACTTACAGTGAGGAGAGTGAAACGAGCACAGTGAGTGAAATGTGAAAGAATCAGAAAGTAAGAAGGAAAATTGGTTGCCCTAGTAATGAGGGGCAGTAAGAAAGTTAAACGTCAAAAAATTAACTGAATTTTTTAGAAATTATCACCTGTGTTGGCGCTGTATAGGTTCCATGAGGACCCTTCTTTTGTTATTGGTTTGTGGCTAACGTGAGTCAATGTGGAGACGCAATCGTACGCTAGTGATTGGTTTGATGATGATCTATAGAGGAGTGATTTGTGGACGCTGCTGTGTGTGATTACTACGTTAGTACTGAGCAGGGTCAGCAAAAGTGGAAAATCACGTGCTTATGACCAATTTATTCTTCACCTCCATAATTTCTTCGCGCAACTGTATAAATATTTTTTATTTTTTATTTTCAAATTTTACCTTTTCATAAAAGAAGCACGGTTTTTTTTTTTTTTTAATATAGAAAATACCTTTCGATTTCTAGAATTTGAAATATTTTAAATTTTGTGATTGAAAGTTATTTTCAACCAGTTTACATTTCTGCGGTTAAGTTTTGGATGATGGGATTTTTGGTGCATGGAGAAAGCGCAGAAGAAAAGAGATAGATGGTGTTGTAGGTTTTTTTTTTATTAAGGATCAAATAGTATTTCACCACTCCATGGAGGTGCAGAAAAGTATATGAAGGTGCAAGAAGAAGTTCTTGACTATGGAATGTGAATGGGAAAATTGGGCTTATTTTTTTTGGCAATTTCTCCCTGCACCATATCATTTTTTATGTGCATCCAACACAACTTCTTAAACCCAACTTTGTCCTTGTCTTCTTTCTTTTGAAAAAAGCTCCATAGGCGAACCAGGTTTGAGAGCAGTTACCATGTGATGCATGACTACCTCAGAACTTAGATTGTGTATGTTCAACTTTATCTTGCCAAACCTTTTCATAAAAGTTCGTAATGACTGTCTTTTCTTACTGATTATTAACCAAGGCGATGGACGTGAGGTGATGGGGGCGACTTGTAGCAAATTGTGCACAAAACTTCCTGACCAAAGTGTCAAAACAGTCAATAGAGTGCATTGGTAATTGAGTAAACCAACTCAAAGCAGCTCCCTTGAGGGAGGTTGGAAATACTCGGCATAACAGTGCATCTTCAACGGTATATAATCTGACTTGTGTTACATACGCATCTACATGCTTATCAGGATCAGTTGTTCCATCATACTTGTCAAGAGCTGGATTCTTCTAGGTACTCGGCAAGGGCACTTCCATAATGGACTCCACAAAAGGACTTCGTCGCGGGACTGCTCTCAAGGTGCTCATTGAAATTAATCGGGTATTCTCTTTATGGGAATTTCCGGCCTCTTCATCCCTAAGATGAGTGCTCTTAATCGGAGGACGTTCCCCTTCTATAGTGTCTTAAACTGTTGGTTCATTGAGTTTTTGTTTCATTCGTGTATTCTCTCTTCTCAACTCCGCCAGTTCTTCTTCGTTCTCTCTCCTCATAGCCTGGACCTCTTCTTCATTCTTCTTCTTTAAAACATCCATCTCCTTCCTCATTTGCAAAATCATTGCCATGGGATCTGGTTGGTTAGTCTCTCCTACGTGCACATTCCTCTCATTTCCCGTCATGTTTCTTGTTGTTACCATGTGGTCACTCTAAAGGGGTTTCTTCCCGACCCCACGGTGGGCACAAAAAATGTTCTTATAAGGTCGGGTACCTCTCAGAATGACTCTTGTAGCTTCCGTCTTCTCGTCCTTGCAGCTCCTGTATTCGGCGTCTCTGTCTGGCAAGTCCTCCAAGAATGGCAAGGTGGGGTACCTGCGAAGGTGCTCCGACGCTCAAGTCAGTACGGGTATAATATGTAGGTATGCTAGGGATTAGAAGATTACCTCTGGCACAGGGTCCCTTATGATATTTATAGCCTTGTGTTGGGCTTCAGCTATTATGGGCCTTCTTTTGGGCCCAGACGAAGGTCCATTTGTGCTTTAATCATGGTTTATGGTTAAACTGACTTAATTATGAGTAATCGCGGTTTATCATTTGCTTCCATGTTCCTTCGGTCTTATCGACTATTCGGCCTTCCGGTAGTACACTCTTCAATTTCCATTTCCAATTTCTGTTTCGCATCAAGCTGTTTTTCCATCAGAAGTATCTTGTTATAGGCCTCCTCTTTCTCTCTCTGAAAAATTTGAAATTCCCAACAATAACACTCATTCACATGCAATTAATTTTGTAACTTTGTTACTGCCCCCTCATTTATTACCACTAGGGCTATCAATTTTCTTTCTTACTTTCTAGCTTTCACATTTTACTGTGCTCATCGTTCCACTTTACCCAATTGTAAGATAATTTTTTTTTCTCTACCAATTTCGTTCTTCAAAGTGTTCTTTTTCTTTCTTACTTTTTGGCTTTCACATTTTACTGTACTCATCGTTCCACTCCCCCCTGTGTCTGAAAGTGATTACCCGTGTGTCATCGTACTTCAAAGTGTTCTTCCCTGAACGGATGATGTTGTTGAGCTCTTTTGTGCTAGAAATTATCAAATTCTACGTATGAACACAATTAAATGTGAAAGCAGCAAAAAGTAAGAAAGAAAATTGATAGCCCTAGTAGTACTAAGAGGGGCAGTAACAACGTTAAAAAATTAACTGGATTTTTGAGAAATTATCACATGTGTTGACGTTGTTGTGTGTGATTACTACATTTGTACTGAGAAGGGTGAGCAAAAGTGGAAATTCACGTGCTTATGGGACAATTTATTCTTTACCTCCATAATTTTTTCGTGCAACTCTATAAAACAAATTATTTTTTCATAAAAGAAACACAATTTTTTAAAAAAAAATAATATAAAAAATACATTTCAAATTTTAGAATTTGAAATATTTTAATTTAATTTTTTAAATTAAAAAATATTTTTTAATTTAATTTTTTTTGGAAACAAAATGTACTTCAAATTTTAGAATTCAAAATGCTTTTTAGAATTCTAGAATTGAGTTTTCAATATCTTCAACTAAATGTGCTTTGTACCTTTACGAAATAACCTCCACGTGTAATATTTCATGATTTGGATGATGGGATTTTTGGTGCATAGAGATAGAGAATGTTGAAGGTTATTTTCTTATTAAGGATCAATGGTAATTTTACGACTCCATGGAGGTGAAAAAAATAATATGAGGGTGCAAGAAGAAAGCTCCTGACTAAGGAATGTGAATAGGCAAATTGGGCTTATCTTTTTTCACAGAAAACGGGCTGGCCTGAGCCCGTGACTGATTTATTTTTTATAATAAAAGATTGCAGATAATTAATTTAATGTTATATGTTGTTAACTTGTTAATGTCCATTTTAAGCTGAGTGTTATAGCATTTTGAGTTTTATTTTAATTTCTAGCCTTTGTTTATTCTTATGATGATTGGTACAGTTTCGTTTTTGTTATATAGATTATACTTTACTATTTTATAAGTATATAGTGATTAAACTATTTACCTATGTTGCACAAACATTGACACAGACACTAGTGCAACACAGACACGGATACGTAAATACGTAAAATCTTTAAAATGTAGGATACGAGAACACAGATCTATATATTATATAATTATGAATTATATAAATTGACATAAAAAATTATGTGTACAATATGTTCCAGATTATTTTTTTGGAGCAGAAAGATATTTTTAATGACTGGTTCACAAGGATTTGTTTCTTATTTTTATAATCATAATAATAATTTATACAATAAAGTTTGAATTTTTAAAAAATTAATGTATTTTTTCTTTTTAAAATTGTGTTATAACTGTACTAAAATTGTCAGAAATGTAATAAATACTTTTTGAATTGGACACTTCACGGATACGTGTCCTACAGGTGTCATACGAATGAGAGGAGTGTCCGAGCTTCATAGCTATTTACTAACTTGGTAAGCACATGCTATTTTACTCAAACTATTTTTTTTATCTCTTTAATTTTTTTATTTTTTTTTGCAAAAAAGATTCTGTCTACTTTTAATTTTTGTAAAAAATATTAGTTAGTTTTATTTTTTTTCATATTAAACTGTGTTTTCTTCTTAATATTTACTATATAAATATATATAGTTAAGATAACAAAACAAATTTAAAATAAGATAATTAGATTTTTAAGTATGTAAATTTGATTTGGTCTACTTTCCATACTTTTTTGTTTTTTCTTTATTTTTAATAATTTTTTTTATGATGGCAAATGATGGTGTTAGTTGAAATGTGCTAAGATGTCATAAAAGTTTTTATAAAAAAAACATGTAACTTTGATTAAGTAATATATGTCTATTTAATATGAGAAAGTTAATCATGTGTAGAAAGAAAGAAGCATTCCACTGTTCCTTTTCCACAAGGGTAAGTATGATTTGATGTTTACTTAACAAATACTATTCAAACATTAAGAATCTATCATTTCTAGATTGATTGACTCTTCTACAGTAACAGCACAATAAGCATAATGCAAAATTTTGAGTTTGTCATCATCTCCAAAAACAAGTAGCAAGGGCATTTTCATCATCCATTTTCTTTCTGCTGCTTTTCTCAACTGCTTCTTTCTGTCATCAATGTCTTCTGATATAGGTCTTTTAATGTAAGGGAATAACCCTTTTAAGAGACATAGGTTAAATTTGGAAAATATATATATACATATATATAACTTCAGTGACTTCAAATTTTTGTTTGCTATTTTGCCATGAATCAAAACCTTTCACAAGATTTACTCATGAACACAAGGGCAAAAGTGTGTTTTCTTTTTACCTAGCTATTGGATGCTCCACAACAACAGTACCTCCAATCACATGTGTTAAAGGTGGTGTTATGGTAGAGACAAGAAACATTGCTGAGGGTTTGAATTTGATTTCTGATGATTGGTGAGACAAGTGCATCTGTGGCAGTGCAGGAAGGTGCAGTGAAAAGCAATGGCCAAGAAGAAATGGCAATGGAATAGAAAATAGAGAAATAGCTAATGCACATTCAGTGGTACATATTGATTGATGTCTGACGTTTAGGGCTCTCTCCTAAATCCCATACAGAAGGTGCCCTGCACTGATCCTACCATCCACCTCCATAACCAACACTTACCTGGCATTTTCCTCTGTACCTGCCACAGTTTCAACCACTCCTGTCTTTTCCCTTTCTTTCCATTTCGATTCTCTGGTCAACTACACTCCTCCTATATAATACGTCTCTCACACTCTTTCTTTGCAGCCTCACACCTCAATCTAAAGACAAAACTAACACAACTCTCGAGGGTATCTTTCTCTCCCTCCCCCCATTTTCTAACTATATTCTTCTTTCGTTTTTTCTTGTCTTATCTATCTACTCTACAAAGTATTAGCCTCTTTTTCTTATTTTTCACTGGTGTTTTTATTATGTGGTTTGCATGTGTATGATTTAAGGTTGGTTTTGAGTGTTAGTTTTATCCTAGTTATTTGGCTGGATGTTCACTTTGTTCTTAATTTTGTGTTTAGAAATGAGTTAAAAATTAATCTACACTGCACTTTGTTTCAGCTACTTTACATAGAGAGAGGAAATGGATAGCGAGGAAGTCCCTTCAGCACCTTCAACACCTGCAACCCCAGGGACTCCAGGGCTCCCTCTGTTTGGTGGCCTTAGGTTTGAGAAACCAAATATTGTTAGGAAATCATCCTTCCTCAGAAGCTGCAAATGCTTCAGTGTTGAAGAATGGACCTTGGAAGATGGAGCCATGCCTAGAGCCTCTTGCTCTTTACCAGCCCCTCCCATCCCTCTAGCAAAAAAGGTACATATATGATAACAACAACATCAAAATTGCACTAAGCTGAGTTATTTTTTATGATAATGAAGACCCTTTTTCCTTGTATGTTGATTCATGTTGTTGGGTTGATTCCAAATGAAACCAGGTTGGAGCTGAGTTTATAGGCACGTTCATTCTGATGTTTGCCGCTATAGGCACTGCTATTGTGAACCAAAAGACTCATGGCTCAGAGACTCTAGTTGGATGTGCTGCAGCAAATGGACTCGCTGTCATGATCATCATTTTCTCCACTGGTCACATCTCTGGGGCTCATCTCAACCCCGCTGTCACCATTTCCTTCGCTGCATTAAAGCACTTTCCCTGGAAGAATGTAACTAAAATTTAACCCTTAATCTCCCTTTATTTGTTCCAACACTTTTCTTATCAGCAACAAACAATTAAATCAAATTGGTAAACTTAATAAGTGGTCCAACTCTCATATAAATCAAAAGAGTTCAAACAGTATCTTTTCACAAAGACATCAACTACATATCAAGAGTTCTAATCACCATTCTTTATAGTAACCTTAAATTAATTACATACATAACAAGAGTTCTAGAAACCAGTCAAAAAAAAGGAGAAACTCAGTATACATTCTTGGTATTTGGTGCTGCCCTAGTATCAGAATACTGCAAACAGAACTCTATTGTTCATTAAAAACATCAAGAAACTGCAACTAAGTTTTGTATGTTTGTTCTTTTTCTTGCTCTGATCTTGATTTTTGCAGGTGCCGGTGTATATTGGTACACAAATTTTGGCATCAGTGAGTGCTGCATTTGCTGTGAAGGCGGTTTTTAATCCCTTCATGAGCGGTGGAGTGACGGTCCCTTCTGTGGGATATGGGCAAGCTTTCGCCACAGAGTTCATTGTCAGCTTTATTCTCATGTTCGTGGTCACTGCAGTTGCCACCGACACAAGAGCTGTGAGTATCTTATTCTATTAACCACTTAGTCTGATAAGTAACTAAACCGAATCAGCTCAACAAGTATATGAAAACGATGTTTTGAGATCGACAAACCTTCATTAATTACGTCAAATGGAAGAGATAAACTCCATAAAAGGTTTTTGTCTGTTTCTATATTATTTGGATGAATCTGCTTCTATATTATATTTAGTAATTGTTAGTGCATGTTTTCAATCTTAAAAGGGACACAAGTCAATGAAAACATCGTATATTATGAAAACATTTTCACGTTGTCTCCCCCTAGCTAGATCCATGAAGCTCATCGTGCATGTACCATATAAAACAAAACAAAACTGAACATCTCGATATTGTCAAGAGAAGAGTTTCTTTTAGACTAAGGTATCACTCACTTTATTACACTTTTTTTGTCCTCTTTTTTTTGTCTCTTTCTTGTAAAGAAAAATTACTGTGTAAAATTGAACACCAGAACAAATATTTTTGTCACAATATTGCATGACCTTTTTCTTTCGCAGTGACTTGGCCACTTAATTTGGTGGTATAAATAATTTTTTTAAAAGATTATCCAAAACTTATTTTGTGCATTGCATGCTGCTGGATTAATTGGTCGGATAACTCTTAAATTAAATTATCTCGAGTGAATTTGTGTATATATGTATGATTTTTGCAGCTTCATGTTTCTACTACTTGTATAATTAACTTGCATGCTTGCATGATAGATGATTATGTGATGACATATATGGTAAAGAAAATTATTTATCAAATTTAGAATCTAAATACTTGATAGTTAAAATTTTGGTAGCTAATTAGATATTAATTTAAAAACTATATATCAATAATAAAAATTAATTTAAAAACTAATAACTTTTTAATTTATAAAATTATCTAATTATTTAATATAGCTTTTAATTATTTTTAGTCTTTAAAATTAGTTTCTATTTAATGTTTTCCTAGTGATGTTTCTTAATTAAAAAATTGAAACTTTTTTGTATTTTTAATTGACTATTTTATTGATAATAAAAAATCTAATGAAAGATTTATATTCTATAAGAAAATGTAATCACATGGAGATCTAATATTTGATTTATTATTTTTTTGCTGATTTGAAAAATTCATTACCCAATAAATACTATTTTTTAGAATACCAATAAAGGATTTTTTAGCTGCTAAAAGACTTAAACAAGATAATTATAACCTTTGTATTCACCTGTATATATAGTTGAAAGGACTGGTTCTGAAATTAACAAATGAATTAATCCTTTTATTAATAGTGACTAAAAAAAATTAAATAAAAAATATTATTCATTGATATGTAAAACCCTTAATATTTGAAGTCAAATGTGTTAATTTTCATATTCTTGCCCACAATACACATATTTACAACAAATAGCTAAGTTTCCACTTCAATGGTTGAGCCAAACGTTGTTTCAATGCTGTAAAAAGAAATAGAGACAAACTCCAAGGAGGTTTTTTTATAGGTAAATTCCATTTTCTTGGTTCCACTTAAACCAAATTCCATAAAATGCAATGAGTACCATATATAGTAACAAAACATGAGATATTATTAATGGAAAATAAATATATTAGCAGCTTTTGTTCATTTTCTACCACTACATGTCAAAACATCAATACTTACATTTTTTGTAGTGAGATATACCATGTTTAACAACATTAGGGTTTTAGAATCTTGCTAGTTACACCAATAGAAAAATATATGCATGATTAGTTGAAGCAACACTCTATTGAATTCAGTATACATATATCAGTAGCTATATATCTGATATATGTATAAAGCACATATATCAGTAGTTATATGTCTGATATATGGATAAGGTTGAGATACTTCTGAAGTGTTTTTTTAATTTATTAATTTTTTATTGATAAAAAAAATAGAAGTGATATATATTATGATGTGTTAATATTATGGTGCAGGTGGGAGAGCTTGCAGGAATAGCAGTGGGAGCCACAGTTATGCTCAACATACTTATAGCCGGGTATATGTCCCAACTTGTTATTCAAATACACTACTACCACTAAAACCCTATTAACAATTACTAAAATCTTATTTTGAGAACGATAAGTAAAAGATATGAGTTTATAATTACTTTTTCTTTTCAAATGGGATCTACATTTTGATAAAAAGAATTTTTTTTTTTTAATATGGGATCTACATTTTGATAAAAAGAATTTTTTTTTTTTAATTGTAATCTGATACAGAATTGTCAACATATCAACATCGTCGGATAGGTTTCTTAAACAAAACATAGTAAGAAGCACGTGAGTCACTAGCTAAAAAAAATTATCAAATTACAATTAACTTTATAAACTAAAATAATTAGTTATTATTGGATTAGATTAGAGATTATTTTAAAGGTTAAAAAAATTATTAGTATCTAAAATAATTTCTATTACTAATAGTTTTTAAATTGATATCTAACCATTAACTACCAATGTTTTAACTACTAATATCTTAGATTCTAAATTAGAGACTAATTGAGACGAATCTAGAATCTAAAATATTAGTAGCTAAAACCTTGGTAGCTAATTTAGATATCAATTTATAAACAATTTTATATTTTTTATTAATAATAGAAACTACTTTAAATATGAATAATTTTTTAGTCTCTAAAATAGGATCTAATTTGGTTAATACAATGATTAATTTTAATTTTTTTAATATCCAAGTATCTAGTACGTGTTGTGATGGTTATAATTATTCTTGGCATATATAGTCCAATCTTTTGAGAAGTAGGGGTTGTGAGAAGGTTGAATGAAAGTAGAATCTGTTCTTGAGTATAGATAAGAAGGAATGGAATAGTGTGCGTGAGTGTGAAAAAGAGGAAGTGATGGGTGAAAAATATTCGTTGATATAATAATAATAATAATATTGGTTAATTATATTAATATTATTCATGTATAATTATGGTGACTAATTAAAGGCCAGCCACTGGAAGTTCAATGAACCCTGTAAGAACATTGGGTCCTGCCATTGCTGCAAACAACTACAAGGGCATATGGGTCTATCTCATTGCTCCCATATTTGGGACTCTGTGTGGGGCAGGGGCCTACACTATGGTCAAGCTGCCCCAAGAAGAGGCTACAAAACCTCCCATTGTTGGAAGCTTCAGAAGGTGATGAACCATTCATTCATTTCATGCACCTTCTGGGAAGAAGAACAATATTATTATGAATGTTGCAGGGAAAAAGCATGCAGAATTCAGCACTGGTTTGGTTATATATATAGAATAGATAGATACATGGATCTATATATGTTCAGATGCATCAATGTGTTGTGTAAAACTAATATCCATGGACAGAACAAATCAATGTTGGTTTGTTCATGCACGTACCATGCATTCTGCTGTAGCTGCTGCTGTTTTGCTTTAATAAATGCACCACTATTTTTCTCATCACACCAGTTTTTTTTATAAAGTTTTCGTCTGTCATGCAACTTTAGGTATGTTATACACTTCAAATAATAAGAATTATTTGTTATATGGAAAAAATGTTATTAAAATAAAAGAAAAAAAACATATAAATATTATATCAAAATCCATATTTTTTTTTATCAGCAATAACAAATAAATAAATGCGAACCACTTCACAGAATCAACCTTTATACAAGAGATACAGTAACTAACATCTAACAAAAACCACCAAACCAATAAGCAAAAGCACTAACCAAACTAAAAAACATAAAAATCATTCACATACATTTCAAAGGTTTCAAACACCAACCGAAAAATGGAAACAAAACAGAATGAGATTTTACAAAAATCAAAGACCAAACTTTTGCTTGCATCAAAGTACAGAGTTCATATACACCTATTGAAAATGACAGTGATTTCAAATTTCACCCAAAATCCATATATTAACAATAGATATCACACCAATTTTCTCCCACAATAATCGATAATAGATTTCTTACCCGATTCATTCTCAAAACTAAAAACTAATATCGAAATATTAGACTTCTCAAACAATTTTCATCAATAAGATGCTATATTTTAGAACAGTTGATTGGTATATATGAGAAAAATTAGTTTCTATTATTAAAATATAGTTTTAAATTAATATATAATTAATTAGTTAAATTTTAATTATCAAATTAATATTTAATTAATTAGTAAAATTTTAACTATCAATTATTTAAATTTTAAAATTTGGCAAAAAAAAGCTTGTGAAGTAATTAGATACTGCTCATTTTGTCCACGTTTCTTCTAACAATAATGAAAATGTTTTTCAAAATATATAATTAAAAGTACAATAACAAACCAAATTAATGATCAAAATTTTTGCTGTCATTAATTTTTATTCCCAGAGTTTTATGTGTATTTTCCATTTGTATTATCAGAACCAGTTACAGTAAAATATATTTATTGTTTACATTCTTCAGTACACGATTACGTGTGAAATTTTTCTCAAAATAATATGTATTTTTAAATTATACATTTGCACATTATATATAACCAGAAAATTAATTTTGGTTAAATCATTAAATAGAAACTACAAAATTATTAAAATTTTAGTAGTTAATTAAATATTAATTTAAAAGTTATTTATTAATAATAAAAGTTATTTTTAGAAATTAATATTTTTTAAATTTAAAATAATTTTAGATATCCAAAAACATCCCATTCATATATAACTATTGTGTATTGTTTTGCTAGTGAAGGAGAAGATAAAAATGAAAGATAATTAATTTTGTGTGTTTTTTATTAAGAGAGAAGAGAAAAAACAATTTATGAAATTACTATTCCTATTTATTAAATTTTTCAATAATCTCTCTTTTTAATTTCTATTAAAACAAATATTTAAAAGCACCTTCAATATTAATTTTTAATTTTATCCTGTCAAAGAATTAAAAAAATTATTTTATTTCTTACCTATTTTTATATTTTAAACTTTTTTTCTATTTTTTTGTTTCAATTAAAAACAAAACCAACCCCAAATTACATTATAAAAAGATGAAAATTAGTATATCTAGAGGCTAATTGGATTGACTTAAAAATTTCAATATTTCAATCTAACTCAACTCGTGGTAAATTATAAATTTTAGGTTGACCTACAAAATTTTAAAAAAATTATAAATTGACTACCGTCTAACTAAAATAAATAATTTAAAATAGTACCATAAACATAATAATATTATATTATTAACACATTTTTAGAATCTATCATCATGAATTAATATGGAAAAATAACATAACGTTTAAATTACTCATTGAAATGGTATGAAAAAAAAATTATATTTAGCATAAAAATTTATCAAAACACTAAAAAAAACTAACGTCGTGAATACATGCTTATATTAATTGAAGATGCAATATGCAAGTTGAAGGATTTAAGGACTTCACCTAATTTATCTTTTTGTGTGGATTAAGTAGTTTTAAAAAAATAAAATAATACACATTTTATAAGATATAGTATTTTTTTTACCTCCATAATGTGAAAAGTCTAATTTATCCTTTCTGAGTTATAAAATTCAAAAATATTTTCCAAATTTAAATTAAAAATATCTTTTAATATATGTCAATTATAAAATATTCAAGATATTTTTTTAATTTTTAAAAAAAATTAGAACTCTACAATTTAACATATTTATATTTTTGAATTTATCTCAAACTTTACAATTTGAAATATAAATTATATTTTGAGTTTTACCATAAAATTTTGTATTATATATTGTAGAATTCAGATATAAATTCATATTTTGAATTATAAAATTAAGAATAAATAATTTCAATATTTTTTAAATATGAAAATTCGATAAAAAAAAGTTATAAAGGTAAGAAAGAATTTGCTAAGATACGGTTATGAAAAAAAAAATGTGTTATCTATTATAAGATATTTATACAATTTGTATAGGTTATTAATTTTTCTTTCTTTCTATTACATATTATAAATATAAACTCTTCATTAATCATTAATAAACTATGAAACTCAGACACTTCTCTTACATTGTGTGTCGGTGTCAGATATAGGATACCGACACTCGTAGGACATGAAGTGTCCAATTCAAAAAATATTTGTTTAATTTTTTAACAATTTTAGCATGATTTTAATATAATTTTTTAAAAATATATATTAATTTTCTAAAACTCAAACTTATTGTATGAATTTTATTATGATTATAAAAATAGGAAACAAATCCTTTCGAACCAGTTATGAAAAACATATTTTTGGTTAAAAAAAAATCTCGAACATACTTATGTACATAAATCTTTATTATCAATTTATATAATTCATAATTATACAATATATATAGATCTGTGTCCTCTGTATTTTACATTTTAGAGATTATATGGATTTTCGTGTCCATGTCGTATCTGTGTGCTAGATAGTTAATAAGAAGACAATTTGATAACTGTTATTAATTATAGGAAAATGAATATGAAAAATGATGTTTTCACATATATAATGAATTTAGAAATAAATATGTAATAATGAATAATTTTGTAATAAAATAATATAAAAATAGTAAAATAATAGCAGTTAGAAGTTATAATATATTTATTATTCAATGAATATAAGGGTAACATTAATTTAAAAAATTAGCAAAATAAACAAAATTAGTTAGTTTGATTAGTATGTGATTATTATTATATGATAATGCATGAATTGGTGGACACACGTCTCATCTAAGGAAGGAAAGGATCGAGATCTATCTAAAATTCTGGATTATAAACAAAGCAAACTCATTTTTTGTTTTCTTTTTTTGCCCTTTTTGGTAGAAAAACACCATAAAAAGGAAACAAAATTAATTCATCAAACAGAAAAAGGAAAACGAAGAAAGCAATTGCAAGTCGTCTGTTCAAGGGAGCAGACGACCCGTCTTCATCGACAAACAACCTCAAAACATCATCAACTTTCACTGTTTTCCCATCAAAATATAAAATAACCTTCGATTTTTTTATCTTGCTTTGGTTTCTGATCCATGGAGGTTCCGAGTTCCTGGGATGCCCTTCGCAAGCAGGTTCCAAATTTTCTATTTTTATGCTTTTGTTTGTCAGATTATGCATCTGGGTAGGTTGTAGATGATGCAATTGATATGGGCATGCGTAATTCGAGTGGTCTAAATTTCCCTTTTTTCCTTATAGAGTTTCTTCATTTTGTCGGTGATGGGGAATTCATGGGATTGGATTCTACCCTTTTGCTATCTGTGCTTTCAACACGGGTTGATTTGTTGAGTAGGGTGTTGATGGATTGAGTTATAGAGTTTTGTTTGTCCCTCGATTTAGGTTCATTTGATAGGTTACGAATGCGTCTGATTTGTTTAGGAGATCAGGTTTTTGCATTCTGATCTACATCCACAGAGTGAGTTTCGATTAGATGATCTTTCGAAGGTGCCAAATCAGGATTGTTGTAACTGATAACAATTTTTCTGTGATGGGTAACAACGTGATGATCATAGATGGTATAGGGATATTGCTGTTCTGTTACAATACAGAAGCACAACTGTGTAAAATGTTTGGAAAATATGAAGTGATTTTGAGTGACTAAGGTCGTATTTGATTTACCATTATAAATCAATTTTCGCAGTTTCCAATGAGTAGTACGATTTTCAATGCAATTCTCTCAGCTTTTTTTTTTCAAAATCAAATCTATCTTAACTTACCCCAATGCCAAACCAAACAGACTCTAATATTGTGATTCAATTAAATTCGTGAATTGTGATGCTAGTTTTTGAATTGTAAATCATAATTGGTGTCAAATCATAACATGTAAAGACGATGAAAATAACTTTAAATATATGATATAGATGATTCATAGTGTTCAATGTAATAATTTTAAATTATATAAAACACCTTGTAAAACAAAACATGAGTCCGTTAAGCCTCTACATTGGAAGAGTGGAAATGAAGAAATTTAACCATCAATTAAAGTTAATGCATTGAACGATGTAATTCGTATCGATCCTATGGAATTGTATCCGTATGATTCAATAGGACAAGTTTAGAAATGTTTCTTCACTTCTTTTCATTTATCACTTTAAGATTATATGACTTTTCAATTTCTTTAATGAGAATTGCAGAACGATAAGTAACAAAATGAAAGAATAATGAATTGTTGAACGTGTGATTCATATCCATCCTATGAAATTGTATCAATCCAATCATTTATCATAAGATTCATAGAATTTGAAATTCATCTTAAGATACAAATTGTAGCTAGATGAATCACATCAAATGGTATGATTCAAATTGTGAATTGTTCTATTTTAATAACTCTGCTAAATAGTTAAGTTGTAACAATTGCAACCTTTCGTTTTCATGTACTGATGGTTAAAATCGATATTTTTTAGATATGCTTCTCAGTATTTGCCTGTTCTTTGTCTATACAGACATGGTATGGGGTATTAGCTGGAGTTCTGATAAAAAGCTTATGCAATAGATAAATTGTAGTTGTGCAAACAAAGAGAGAGATGGAAAGATATGAAAGTGTGAGATAAGATGGTTGATATAATATATAGAGAGAAAAATAGTGTTACATGATATAACTGTACATAATATTATGGAATTTTAGTTGTAAGTCCTTTACATCTTCAAGCTTGCAATTCCTGTATATTTTGAAATATATATGTATTAATCTTTCGGGACATTCCTTCATCATGAAAGTGTGGATTCTAATTAAGTTGACCTATTTTGTTTGCTGGTTTAAGTATTGTTTAATCTGTTTACAAGTTGTTCCTCTTCCTTAATCATACTAACATAATCATCATAGCAATGATAGTAATAATGAAAAAGATGTGAAATTTGATATTTTTGGTTCTGTCTTCCTTTTTGGTTACCTAGTTCTTAAATTTTTTTGTTTTCTTAGGAAAATGATTTGTAGTTTTTCCCCCAAATCTCTTTCAGGCGAGAAAACTTGAAGCTCAGTTGGATGAGCAGATGAATTCTTATCGTAAATTGGTTTCTGCTAATGTTACCTCAAAAGCTGATGGCTCAGAGAGTGATCTAGAGTCTTGGATTGAGCGATTACTAAAACAACTCCAACAAGTAAATGCACAGATGCAAGCTTGGGTGTCATCTGGTGGTTCAGAAATGGTTTCTCATACTTTAACTAGACACCAAGAAATTCTTCAAGATCTCACCCAGGTATTCTACAGTCCAAGCTCGAGTTATCCTGCATCATTTTCTTTGAGCCTGTGCCATTTATGGAGCTTTTATCATTTTGAATTGCTTTCTGCATGTAAATAGTGACAGACATTTCATGTATGCCACCCTGAGACCAATGGTTTATTCTGACAACTAAGGATTCTAACCCAAATATGTTCAACTTCTTCACTTCCCCTAATGGGAAGTAAATGTTAAAGGAACTTTCCCAATTTAATTTATAAGTTTTTGCGTAGAAAGAATTCTTCTTTCAGTACCAGAAGATATGACAAACTGCTGGTAACTTCATCAGCATTATATCTTGATGATAGTACTGTAATATTGTGAATTGTGATTAAATTATATACATGTTTTAATATTTACTATGATCCCTCTCCCTGTGTTGTATCCCAATTTCTTTTTCAGCCTCTTTGATATTTTATGTTAAGTGATACTTGATACTAATCTTCAAAGTCTCACTATATATTATTTCCATAATTTGCTCTTAGATCTTTGACATAAGTTTTACCTTCCATAATTCTTGAATGAAACCTTTAAACATTTTGCACTAAGCTGGATGTAATTGAACTGCAGGAATTTTATCGTCTTCGTTCAAGTCTTCTAGCTAAGCAAGAACATGCTTCACTGTTAGAAGATTTTAAAGAATTTGATCGGACAAGATTAGACTTGGAACAAGGTGTAGACACCGAAAAGCATGCACTCCTAAAAGAGCGTGCATCTATCAGCCGAAGTACAGGACATGTTAGTGATACAAACACTTTTTTTTCGCGTTTCTGATATAAAATGCTGTTTTCTTTATTCTCAATCCAGATCAACCCTGCACTAGGGATACAATACAACAACTGCAAAGAACTGCTTTTCCAAGAAGCCTTTGATTTTTTCTCTAAAATTGTAACTTATGTCTTATTTTGAATTGTTCTACCTATTTTTGAGGTGCAGATGGACAATGTCATTTCACAAGCACAAGCAACACTAGGAGCACTCGTCTTCCAACGTTCAACATTTGGCGGTATCAATTCGAAGCTTGGCAACGTGAGCAGTCGCCTCCCAACGGTATGATTCTCATCATCATGGATATGTTGTGCATGTCTTGTGTTGTGAGATTGAATAAGTAGTGCAAGAAAAGGGGCACTGAATAAGGTTTCATATTTCATTAGTGTTTGTGTATCGGTTGGATCCGTACGACACCCGGTCATGACCGACTGACACAACCAATTTGAAAACATCTTTTGATTCTGAAAATTTTATCTGCTCTGCATGGATGTTGTTTGAAGTTCTGGTGTTTGATGTAGCAGTTTTTAATAATGTTTTCAGGTAAATAACATACTTTCGGCAATAAAGAGGAAAAAGTCAATGGATACCATTATACTTTCCCTTGTTGCAGCCGTATGCACATTTCTGATTTTCATCTACTGGCTATCCAAGTGAAGCTGTTGCTTCTGTTAGATGCTCCACTTTTGTAAACTCCTGTATGTTCTTTTGTGTATTGAGAGCTTAGTACCTCGTGCAATGCTGAAATAGTCTATTTTTTATTCCATTGTTCATTCCATGTATCAGAAAAGCAATGCCTTGCAAAGTAAAGATCAGAAATTTTCTAGTGTTCTATTTCTTGGTTCCCATTTCATAAATCATAGCATATATATATATATATGAACTGTTTTTATATATCAATTTGTTGAGACAGTTTTTGTAAATAAAAATGAAACATGATTAGTTTTCATGAACTAATCTAATTGTGGTGAAAGAATTGATATATTGTTCTAAAGCCAGCAATGAACAGGCAGACAGTAATTGGATATTTACTTTTAGAATGTATCAAAAGTAGACTAAATGTGCAATTTAATCCTTGAAATTGTATCCTGTTTCTGTAAAAGTCATAGGAACTAAAGAAAATTCAAATATCTAAAACTTTTTAAGGTTACATCTAAGGCTTAAATTAAATTCCTTTTTTTAATTATGGTCCTTAAATTTCTGGACTATGAACCAAAAATAAGAACAATTAATTTTAGGAAAAAAAGATGCATCTATCTCTTAGGTGATGCTAAATAGCATTCACATTTTTTCTAGTTTTAAAATTGAACATTCATCTTATGTCTTTGTTGAATGACATTCACACTTGTTATAATTGTTAAATAGATATTATTAACTTATTCATATCCATTATTTTATTTTAAAATGTTATTTTGGTGAAATTTAAAGTAAAAAATAACGAAAATTAAAATTTAAAAATATAAAAATTAAAGATTGTTTTTGTAGACAAAATAATTGATAATTTATTCTTTAAATGTATGTAGGAAATTGATTTTTTGGAATTTTTTCTTCCGAAAAGCCTTCCCAGAATTAGTTTCCAGAAAGAGTTTTTTTTTTTATAGAAAGTAACACAACGAGAAAAAGGGGTGCAAACAAGAAAAAGATGCAAATAAAATAAAATAAGTGTAAAAAATGGGCGACAGTTAGCCTGTTAAATGGGCCCACAACACAAACAATGCATGTGAGTCCTTCAGCAATTTTTTTCTGCACCTCCATGCGTTTCTTCCGCAACCTCCCACGTTCAAAAAAATATTTAAATTATTTTTTGATATTCTTTATCGAACTTTTTTTTAGTTTAGAAATATAAAATATATGAAGACTTCTTGGATTATAGAATTTAAAAGTATAATCCGAAATTTAAAATTTATGACTTCTTTTAATTCTGAAATATAAATTTCATATTATTGTAGAGTCTGCAATTCATAATAAGATTGAACTGAAAAATCAGAATAGAAATTGTATTTCGAATTATATATTACAAAAATACTAATTTTATATTTTAATATTCTGAAATACTAATTTTGTATTCTAAATTTCACAATAAAAATATAAATTTAATATTCCAATAAAAAATATAAATTTGTATTCAAGAGTTTAGAATTCAAAATGAATAATTTCAATATTTTTAAAAAGGACAGGATTTAGCTTTACACTTCAGGATTATCAGACACTTAAATACAATTTTGTTTTGTCACAATTAACAAGATTCATGGTAACTTAACAAGATAAATATATATTTTAAACATGCTCTGAATAACACTGCTAAATGAGAATCCTGGAAAAGAAAAGCTGACAGAATTTGTATAGAACTTTTCAACTGCAGCCTTTTCATATTACTTTGATTGGAAATCATTAACAAGTCTAAATGATAAATTCAGCCATGAATGATCATGGATAAATTCTGCACAGATGCCATCACATTCAAAGCAAAAAAGCCATGAATTGCACAAAAAAAATGCTTGATCTGAAGTGGCACCATTGAGTTTGAAATTGAAATAGCATTGAAGCTACATTACCTCAACTTTTGGCCTAATTTTCTCCACTCCATGTTAAGATCTTAGCATCAATATGAGTGCAAATGAGTCATAGACACGTGTGTTAGCTATATCTCTTCTGTCATATTCAGATTAACACTTCATGGAAGCACATGGTGATGTGATTTGCATGGTAGTGGAAATAAGTGGTCATTTTTGAGTTATCCTTAGATGTTCTGGTGTTGGCATGATGGGTTGGTAATGGACAAATTCTTGAGTCACTGTTACTTTTAGAACATTGATGCATACTGAATGAACAAGCATGAAGATCTTGTAAAGGGATTTTCAGTCAAATTCGGCCCAGCAAACGCAATAGTACAAAAGCAGAAAGAAAACTTTAACAGCAACTCTACACTTATCCTATTTCACCTTTATCTCCAACCATATCAATACATATTTTCATGTTCCCTTGACTTCGATCAACAACTATGAATTTCACCAACATCATCCATCTTCTAATTATTCTTTCCCACTAATCACTCCTTCTTCTTAGCATAACGTGTTATTTTGTTAGTAGACTAAATCACATTTACACTTTTCTGATGTTTTTTCCCTTAAGATTCTGCCATATACTTATTTTTCAATATTTTCACAAACCATCTGAAGTTTTTCACACAACTAACATATAGATTAATTGCCTTCTTATATTAAGATTGAACTAGAAAAGGAAGAAGAGAGTCAATTATAATTTGATTTTGTAAGTCTGTATTAAGCTTAAACTCTTTTCTGAATAGAATTTTTCTTCTTTCCATTTTGAGAACTTTTTCTTTCTTTACTTTTACACTTCATTGTAACCAAACAACTGAACTTTTTCTCATATCCACCTCCCTCCTTCATAGTACCAAACGAATTGAAATGATACTTGGAGAAATAAAATGTGACAAAAAAAGAAGAAAAAGTATTAGCAGAGTGTACTGTACAATGCATTAATCAGTTCAACATCTGGTTATAGGCCACATGTCACATTCTCCACGGCTATGTGCAACACGACAGTTGACCAAAAACAAAGAACAACACGACAAAATAGGGAAGCCAACCCTCAGTTTCCAATCAGATTTCTCCTTCCAAAGAATCTACTAATTAAGACCCTCTCTCACCAATATCCTACCAAACTAACCACACCACAAAAGTACAATTAATTTAAGAATTCATCTACTAGAGTTAAAGAAAACAAAACTCAAGAAATTTGAGTACAAGTTGTATTGTACCATTAAAATCAGCACTTCATCTAGCAAATTGTTTGTGGATTCAGTATCATTAAGATGAAAGCAATAGTTAAAAAAAGAGATATGAATGAGTTGTAAATCTTGTCCTTCTTCATGGTTGATTATGTTTAACCCCTGTATGAATTTCCTGTGTGATGCAGACACGGGAGATATCCTTTTCTTGTCACCATCCTTTCTTGTCAAGCATTTGATTCCAAGCCAACGTGAGCACAAGCAAAAGGGTTAAACAATCTCAAAAGTTATTACTTATCCATCAAATGTCAAAGAATTCTTTGCTAGGTATCACAGCATGTGTTTCTGCAAGCCAACCGTGCGGCCTCAGTTGCTTGTGTACAACACTTTGTGTTGGTTGTTGTCACAATCACAATAAAATGAGGTTGCAAGCAAAAAGGCTCCAACTCTCAAGAAAGTGAAAGGTTGCAAGAGCTTCAAGGGGGACCAGGGGGACCTCATTTTCATAGCATTGCAGCACTAGATTAGATACATCATCATCAATTTTCCTTGGTGCATAAAGAAGATTAATTACAAATTAATCATTGCCTCATTCATGCCAAGCCTTCTTATCAAGATCTGCTACAAGACAAAATCTGTAACAGTCTACAGTTTTATCATCATACAAACTTACCTAACATTACTTTCAACTGTTACCTAAGGTGCCTAGCTAGCTAATTAATAATACACGCAGTTCCACCTCTTGAAAGAGATGCATGCAGTTCATATACCTAAAGAGAGAGGACTAAATGTTCAGCTCTCTTGCAGCAATTATTTTTTCACTGTGACATACCTGCAATTTATGTCAGATGAATTTAATTGGTCTTTTTAACAAAAAATTGCTTTCCAAACCTGTTTTCTTTATTCACAAGATTAAATCTGAAACCTAGTTTAAGGAATATAAGTTCATTAGTCTAATAACCTTACATACATCATGTTACCGACAGCAAAACTAAACTGACTTTCTTGAGTTCTGTAATGAAAACAGTATCAATAAACTTATAGAAAGAGATATTGGCTAAATAAATATAAACTTCTGCAATAGGGCATAGAAACTAACTTCATTCTAGATGGCATGATTTTAATAATATATATACTCTTAAGACACTAAAAAATGGTTTGAAAATAGAAAGAGAGAGAAGATATGGAGTCTGAGAGTGGTGTGTGGAATAGTGACATGTTTTGTGTGACAGAAGAAGCAAAATGGTAGAAGCAGGCATTGCATAGTAGGAGGGAAAGTTGGATTGGTTGCCTCTATATGGCAATTTTTCGTGTCACGTTTTACTATTCCAAGAAAGGAAACTGGCATCTGAAATTCCCATAATAGACTTCAATTATTATGTGCTTAAAAGAACTCAAAACACAAACGAGAAAAGACACATACCCAACTATGAAAGGGCATTTTCTTCAGATAAAATACTAGGGACCATAGTTTATGATGTGGTATCAACCATAAGATCTGTGTAAGTAAAAGCTACAAACACATATATCAACATGAGATCTCTGTAAGTAAAAAGCTTCCTCATATGGACACTTGAAACCCCATAAGTACTATAGAATTGTGTTATGTTTTTCATATAATATATTTACATAACATTTTCTAATTTTTACAACTTCAATTTTTTTCTCTGTATCACAAATTATTTTATCCTCATAACATCTTTTTGATCTCTTTTTTGTTGTATATTTTTTATACTGTTTCTCAATAATACAAACTTCAAATGGAAACAAATGTACAATGATTAACTTTCAGTACATAAATAATACATCAGTCATCTTTATCATAAAGATCATAATTTAATTTATTTTTTATGGTCTCATATATTACTTTTTAATGATCTCCTTGTGACTTTTATTTATAATAAAAACTATTATATGATTGATACTTACTAATATTTTATTTAGTTGTTGATACCCTAACTCAAAAACCATATATATTATTCATCTTACTTACTTTAGTATTAGGTTTGTTCTATTTTTTATTTAACATGAGACTCTGACTCCATACTTAAGTTACTTAAGTTATGATGCATGATGCAGTTCAATTATTACAGAGGTGAAGTATGTAATATACATTAAAAAACAATCCTAAGTAAAATATTTGGAGAAGGAACCATGCAAAAGAAAAGGGGAAACAAAAAGACATAAACATAGAACGCTGACAAAAATATCATCATGCAGATGCAGCAGTATAAGAGAAAGTTTGAGATGCCAAAGAACTTTGTCTGGGTACAACATGACAAACACTATAAATTATTTATTTTTTCTAGAAGGAATTAACTAAAATTGTTATCTATCCTTGTTCTGAGTTTTCTACATATAATCGACCGGGTGAATATTACTCAAAGAGTAGTCATTTGTTAAATTTAAGGGAGCAAGAGTGTAGCTGCCATTATTGCTTAGTTACCCTTATTGTATATGAATCTCTGGCTGTTGCATTATGACAATCTTCTGAAGGAACCCTAAGAATAGAAAATCTAGCAAGTGAAATTTAGTTTTCTCATTTGTCAATTCTTAGCAAATAGTTATAAATTGGTAAAGAGGGTAAAGCACACTTTAAATAGTGGTTGGTAGAAACAGGTATGAAAGTTTGGTGTAGAATAAATCTCATAGTTTAGTAAAAAAAAAAACTTAGCAACAAAACTAGCTTCTGAATTATGATTGGTTCAAAGAGTGACTTGAATGGAAGTTGCTGATGAAGTAGTTTACAATTGCTGAAATGAAAGAAAAATATGAATAGATAGTTGTAAAATTGCAAGCCACTACAATTTAAAAGCAAGGTTCCAATGCAATTATTTGAAAGTACATGATCACATTCTGACCCTTCAGAATTTTTTCTGGCATGAATTTGCAGTGGAGTAAATTGAGTCTGAATCATAAAGTGCACACCATTTCACATCCTTAGTTACGTAGGGCCAAGCTACTACATCGACATTGGGAAGTGGTGACACCGATGTCCACGTGTAATGAGCAATGAGAGCAGCATATTCCTCTTGCATGGCTTTAAGGCACTTCAAATCTATGGTTGTTGCTTGTTTGTGTTTAGAAGGTTCGTCTAAAGAATGGTGAACAGATACAGAAACAGAAGGCCTCCAATGATTACATCTTGAAATTAGCCACAAGAGCGTCCATGAAAGAAGCCACTTTACCGTCTAGAAAAATCAGACAGCTCATTCATTCAAGATATTCTTAAATATAAAACAAGCCATGCATCTTTTATAGATTTTTTTCTTCTGACTTTCTTTCTATGGCTAATATGTGTAAGGATCAAAGCTACAGAGAGTACAACATCCTTGATTGTGAAATATTAGTAGCTTGGTAATTCTGTTGATTGTGAGAGAGTATGATACTCAGTATGAACAAATGATGTTGTGAAATTGAATTCTGTTCTAACTGTCATGAATTTGTGTTACTTTTCTATTTTCCACTTTGTTTGAATAGGATATTGTTATTTACTACATACACTGGATTTGTATATTTAGTTGGTGTTCTAGGATGGAATCAGTTTCTGTGGAAGGATTAAAGTGATAGAAGTTTTAATAATATTTTTTATGATGACATATGATTGTTGTTATTTGAACTGTAGACCTAACTGAGATGTCAAGTTGCATAATAATACCATCAAAGTTTTTAAGTAATGTGCAAATATTCCCTTGCTAAAAGAAATTGTAAGTGTGGACAAGTGTATGTCCTAGGAGGAGATAAAGAAACCATAATGCAGGACAAGGACAGAAGAGTTTCAGAGAAGATACTGCAAATCCACCAACAGGATTAAGAAATTCAGTATACCACACCTTTTATAAGACAAGTCCATTCTACAATACCACATTATTCTGAATTTTGAAAAGTGGGGTATTGATCTTATCTTGGATTTTTAGCCCCTCATAACCTATAGACATGAATATACCGATAAAAGGCAGATACAGAGACCAGAAATGTAAAGTGACAAGTGAGAAGACAAATAAAAATTACCAAAAGAAAATGAAAAAAAGGAAAAGTTCAATGGGGTATGCACTAGCAAGTTGTACGTGGGTGTTCTACATATGTTCCAATCAAGCACACACAAAGACAAAGGCATGTCTTAATTTTTAGGTCTTGCTATATTAAGACCTTGTAACTGTAAAATAGTGCTATCTACTTCTATACATAGCATACACCATTTATTGTTGTTACATCATTCACAAACTCCATCTCTCTTGTTCTTCCTGTTAAACCAAACTTCCATAACCAACACCACCAGCAAGGCAATTATTGCAAATTTCTTGCCACATGGATCTTCAAAGGCAAGAGCCATGCCCTTCAGAAAGCTTGAACATCATCACATTTTCAGATACTATGCCATGCCAAAAATCTTCCATAGACACTCCAAAAAAGAGGAATCACACAGAAAGTGAAGATCAAAAACACCCACATGACTCAATTCCTCGTGTTTTACTAGATCTAAGTCTCTCCAACAAGGATTCAGGTGATGATGACTCAAAGCCAGAACTCAACCTCCTCAATTGTTTCCATACGAATTTCTCTGAAAATTCATCAGAGTCTAGTCAGGGAAATGAACTGGATCCCCGGGTCTTCTCATGCAACTACTGCCAAAGAAAGTTTTATAGTTCTCAGGCACTTGGGGGACACCAGAATGCACACAAACGTGAAAGAACTTTAGCAAGAAGAGGATACAAAGCAGGTGCAGCAGATTTTGGACACACCTACTCCACCATGCCTTTTCTTCCTTCCCATGGCTTATACAACAAATCACTTGGAATTCAGGTTCATGCCATGATTAACAAACCTTCTCATCAAACACCCTTTTTCGGGTTGTGCCATTCCAAAGGGTGGCAGAGGCAGCCTTTGGATTCACAACCAGCAATTGGAAATTTTCGTGTGGTGGCAGAAACTGAGTCATCCTTGGCTGATAGTGTTCCAAAGTTAGGCAAGTTTTCCACAAGGCTGGTGTCAGAGGGATTTGGAGGTTTCTGCTTTGGTAGCATTACTCATTTGAAGTCTAAACAAGAGAAGTTGCAGAAGCTTGACTTGTCCCTTAAGCTCTAAGTAGTTACTATTCAACATGGCATACCCCAGTTGATTTGTGTCTTTTTTCATTGCCCAACAGCTTCACACCTCTTTCCTTTTTCACTTCTTTTGTCCTCATGTATCTCTTGCTCCACAAAGTCTAAATGCATTTTGGCTACTTACCAGAGCTCGTTTTGCTTTTAATGTTGTTTCAGTCATGAATAATGGCTCTACATGGATGGATTTATTTTCAAGTTAAAACTTCCATCAAGCTTTAAATTGCTTTGTAACAGCATGAGTACATCAAACTCTCTTTTCTTCGCCAATTCTCAAGAGGTAGGGAAGTTAGGTCCTCACAGCTTTGAGTTATTCAATAATTGATTTGAAAATTAAAAAAGTTGATGGATCTGCATGTGTTTGATTCCTCTTAAAACATAACTCGGTTCAGTTCTATAAAAAGCAGGTAGAGCTTTTTTCACCAGACTACTGATATTTTAACTAAGTTTTGGTCAAGTTTCTACTAGATACTTTGCATCTTCTACACCAAGAATTAGTTGTTGGACTTTTGTGTCTTATCCAGAGAATGTGTTTCTTAGATGATTGATGTAATTGTATATTGACGTGTTCTTTTATCTTGTTATGGTATGTTAATGTAGCTGATGTGTTATAATGTCTGCTGGTTGGGTGATAAGAAGTTTGTGTTGAGATTATTTGTATAACGGTTGGACACGCCTGAAGTTCCTCATTTTATTTTATTTATTCTTTAATAAAGAAAAAAACACACCATGAATTGAATTAAAGAAGTCTAGTAGCATGTAGTTATTGGAGTTCCCTTGTTATTTGACAATGCAGTAAATGTCAACCAGGGACTGTTTGGATCAGGGCATATATGTCTCACATTTTTGGTGACAAAGGTCCACACTTTGTAGAAATTTGGATGGTAGTGAGTGTTGTTTTTTCAAATTCCAATGGAAGATATTGGTCCACCAAAATGCACAGTTTCAAAGGCTGTGATTGTCTCACTGACTCCTACTTTGACCCACCTGTAGTTGGAGAAATCGACCATCTCTATTTGGATCACAGAAGTTGGTGAGGCAAGCCATGTGAAAGTAAGCCAAAATGACACTCAGCTCTGCAATCACATCATTTCAAAAGGAAATGTTACTGATTAAAATCTTGAATCTTGATGGTCCTGATTTCTTACCTAAAGATATCTCAAGGGACAAACAAATTTGTAGGTCCATATCCGCATGATGTTTACACTAATCTCGTTTTAATCATGGAACATAAGTACTATGATGAGATTAAGGAGCAAAAGCAACTGAAAGTGTAGTTATTATGACAGTTAATGATCATGGTAATCTCACGCTAACAAAGGATGTATTGTCTATAGGATCTAAGATGTTTCCAAAGGTAGATTCTGAGTCTGGGGTTTCCTCTTCCTATATCTAGCACTTCGGTTGTGCTGTCTATTTTACTTGTGGTACCATACCTCATTCTTCACCATTCCTCCAATAAAATATTCAGAACCTTTAGTTTTGCCACCCAACCAAGAAAGAACACAGATGAACAAATCCAACGCAACACATGGACATGAAATTCTGAACCTAAATTTGATTCTTCTTCTTCTTCAAGATCTTGTTTCATTATTAAATTTGATATTGCCCGTCCTCACCTTCTCTATTAAACCAAAGTTGTATTAACGTCAAAATCTCAACTTGGCTACTGAAACTTGTTTCTTCTTTCTATTCTTATTATTCTACTTTTATTTTGGTTTGGTGTCACTGTTTGTATGTATGCCTATATAGCATAGACACTCAGATAAATACATATACACACGGAGATACGTATAACTTTAAAATGTAAGATATGAAAATAAGGTTGTGTATATTATATAATTATGAAATATATAAATTGTTGATAAAGATTTATATGCACAAGTATGTTTTAGTTTTTTTTTAACAGAAATATTTTTCATGGTTGGTTCAAAAATATTTGTTTCTTATTTTTTATAATCATATTTATATAATAAGCTTGAGTTTTTAGAAAATTAATGTATTTATCATTTTTAAAATTGTGTTAGAACCATGTTAGAATTGTTAAAAATTCAACAAATATTTTTTTAATTTGACATTTTACCGATACATATCCTACAAGTGTCGTATCCTGTGTTCGACACGGATACACCATTTAAGAGACATGTCTGAACGATACGGATACACCATTTAAGAGACACGTTCGAACCTCATGTATGTCCATTATCAAATAGGAGCATCTCAAATAATAGGTTTGAACATTAGTGGTTAAAAACATCTGTATTTTTACCAAATTTATGTACCTTTAACCGAAGGTTAAGTAAGTTCTTGTAATGGCATATGTATATCAGAAGGTGAGACATTCAAAATTGTGTCTGAATAAAGTTCATTTTATACGAATTAAATGTATATCTAAATTTAATTTTTAATAATATAAATTATTGAATTCAAAAAGCTACACGATTCATGTTTTCTTACATTAAATGTTTTCATATTAAAAGCGTCAATTATTTCATTAAAATGATTAAAAACTCATTTTATTATAGTTCTTTTATACATTGCTTCAATCATATAAAACAGAACAGAAAAAGAGTGGAGACTAGTGGAATGTTTATAAAAATAAACAAAACGATTAAGACATTAAACTTATGCAACTTTATCATTTTATATTTTATTTAAAGTAACCAAAATAGAGAAAAAAAATTGGAAATACATTTCTCCCTTCCTTTCTTCTCTAGAACTCATCTCTCAAACACATGAAACCAGCTTTCTACATTCAGTAACTTTGACAACCAAATGAACAATCTACAATATACAGATCATTGTTATCCTAGTGACTGCATTTCGGTTGTAATCATGTTTTGATATTCCCAGGCTCTGGTATGAATGCTGATGTGCGTAACTGGTATCACAAACAGAGTATATGCTTTTATAACAGAAGTGATTACGAAAAAACAGCAATTACCATGGTAACCAAACTGCAGAATAGTCAAATCTCGTTGGATGCTAATTTTATCACTAACCATTAATATCTCAAGCAATTCAAACTACTATACAAGCCAGTTGAATCAGAGAACCTGTGTTTCCACCAGCTAACCAATCCAGTCTAAGGGTTTGACAAATTGAAACACGGGGACTGGGATGGTACTCTACTCAAACTCTTACCTTTTTATTGGTTCACTTGCCAAATGCAGATCAACAAGGCAAATACCAACATCATGCACACACACACATCCATTATTTTCCTTCAAGCTCTAAATCCAAACCATCCACAACAAATTCTTGTGCATGATATTTTATTGCAGGAGACTTACGTAGTTCTATAACAATAATCATCATGTGTAGATAAGATTAGTTTGGGCAGCACATGAGAGAAAATGACAATTTAAAAATGGTATGGAAAAAGCTCCCCCACCCAAGTGTAAGTAATATCTGCTAAGGCATTGTTTTGGAACAAGATCAAAATAATTGCATCTATTATTCAGCTGTTGGCTACTAGTAATCAAACATTACGAATCACTGTTTATGGATTGCAAAACCGAAATCAAAATCATAAAAGTGAATAAGCATGCAGAATATGTAGAAGAGAGAAAAATCTGCCATTAGCAAAGCTGTAATTCTATCTTATGTGTGCTATCTTTTTGTTCATGTAGAAGATCCGGAGCAAAAACCACAAATACGATACAGCCCTTTCCAATCTCCAGTACAATTTCCACCAACACTACCTACAAATCTAAAGCAGAAGTCAACAAAAAACAAAGAGCTGCACCTGCTTAGATTCACACTTCAGTGACCAAAAAATACAGGAGAAGTGATTTAATAGCTTGTTGAAATTTCAATGCCCTTATTTCCTTTCAATAAAAGACTTGACCCTTTCCATCCATCTTACATACTCCGTTTTATCCTTGTGTTTCATGTACTGATGCAAGAAAACAGCAAGTTCATCATTTATGCCCCTTACTTCCAAAAAATCATAAAGGCTGTCTTGCAACGCATCATCCAACTCCCTGCCAAGAACCAACAGAAAAAGGTACTGTTAACACAATTCCAAATCTAAGCAAACAACTAGGAGTGGAAATGAGTGAGTAAACCTACGTGAATTCCGGACCAACATAGGCCTCATCTATTATATTCTCATTTGCACGTATGAACACCTTTTTTATCTCTACATCGTCAGGCCAAGCAGAACACGTAATTTGCAACACACCATCACCTTCTCCCTTGGAGATAGTGACAATTACAGTAATGTGCATCTGCATTTCATCAGAATTAATTACACCACCGTCTGGAGTTTGAGTTGGAGCAGGAAGAGCTCCATCAAACATGGTTACTTCAAGTTTAATGTCTTCATCAGCATATCGTTTTTTCAATGTAATCCACCGCTCCCCAGCTCGGCCATCCACCATAAAGGAACCAAACTTCGTAACAGGCTGTAAAACAAGAGCGGCCATATTAAAATTCATGCTCTGAACAAAAATACATACAACTTCAATTGATACAGAGAAAAACGCTGAGAAATCACTATCTAATACACTCTATTGAACACACAACGTTACAAATTGAATTTCACTGAGAAAAAAAATCACAAAAAAACTATCCAATAAATTTTATCCAATGGAACTGTTAGAAAGTGTGTTGCTAGATTTATCTTGAAACAAAACATGGAGCGTTAAGGAGGTTTGTGTATGCATTTTGAAGCTCTGAGACGTGATTTGTGAGTGGAAGTTAGAGGGAAAGGGGAAAAGAAAGCGTACGTCGTTGGGAGGAGAGGATTGGAGCTCGTACTGAATCTCGTTGCGAAGGAGTCTCAAAATGTTACCCTCGAAAGCTGATTTGCGCATCTCCGATATGTAACTTCTTCGGAATAGGTGGTGAGAAATGCATAGTTGTGGTTGTTGTTGATGGTGAAATTGGTGTGTTAGGGTTAGGGTTAGGGTTAGGGGTTTTCTGAGGGAACGAATTAAGCGTGCCATTGAACAAGAAGAGCACGAAGTGGGAATCACAGGCACCAGACTAGGGTTTTAGATCGGATGAAAGGGTTTATGAAATTATGTCTGAGACTACAAAAATAGTAAAGCAATTAAAGGTGTATTACTTATGTGCTTATTTCCCATTTTTACTTCTAAAATACAAAATCACCATCTTATTTTTAATTTTTTTTTTTTTACGAAACTTGACATACCAGTTTAAATATCAAGTAACAACAATCATCTACCATCACATAAAGTAACATATACTTACTCATAAATAACTCTAGACAGAAGTCTGTTATATCAATAAAATTGGTCTCTATAAATCCTAGTAAGCTTATTAGCACAAACATTTTTTTCACGAAAAATGTAAAAAACTCAAAATCTGATTTTTCCACAATAAATAAAACAAGTGTTCCACCTATTACAAATTTATTACAAATTTATTTTCCATAAATAAATTGAAACAAAAATAACAATATTATTATTATTGGAGCAAATTGAGTTTTACTCTTATGGTACTTCATTATATTGCCAAGGTGGAATGATTGGGACATGCATTCATCCCAAAACAAATTGGTAAAATTGGTGGTAGTAAATATTTAGTGTGCATTTTTTGTGTGTTTGGATATTGTAATTTTAATAAATAACGGATGAGAAAATAGATATTTAACGTAAAAAAATTGTTTTAAAAAAGTAGACTAATTAATTTGTTTGTTGTTCCTGTTGATAATATGAATATATTATGTTTTATATTTTTTTTGATTGAAAATGAAATTATTAAAGAAAACCAACTATGAAAAAGTAAAGAAAGCAGTACAGTATTTAACTAAAATAATTATAGCAAAATGTAGAAAAATAGAAGAAAGTAATAAAAAAAAATGGGTTAAATATGTTTATCTTTTCAATACTTTCATTCAAAATTGATTTTCGTTCCTAGTCAAAACTTTAGATCTTCTAAAAATTTATAATAACAAAATTATTAAAATGGATCTTTGTCAAATTTTTCAAATAACAAACGAATTTTCAATGTGAATTAGAATGTTAAAATATTTCACATTAACTCATCACGTGAATGCTATAACACTATAATACAAATACAATTCATGAATTCGTTTTTTACATAAGAGAAAACATTAGTAAAGACTCATTCTAACAATTTTTTTACTATTTAATGTTTAAAATTTGGACTAAGAACAAAAACTAAATTCGTGTTAATGTTATAGTATTAGGAGAAAGAACATATTTAACCCATAAAAAATTTCAAACATAAATAATTAAAATGAATTTGTTAAAAATGTTGTGATATTCATCCACCCTGGATCCTGTTAATAGTTTTCATGTTCTGAACTTGATTCTCTTAAAAATCTATATGTCCAACATTCTTGACCCCAAGGGGCATTATTTCAATAAATCAAAACAATGAGAGAGGTTACAATCGTATAAAAGTTGTTTCTGAATCTAACATTACCCATTAATAAAGCAGTCTCCACTTCCAATACATAGCAGCATTTACTGAAATTGGATCCAAAGAAATATTTTCAAAGCTAGCAATTACTCATTGTTACGCCAACCATACTAGTATCTAACTCAGGAAATGTACTGTTATACAAAAATAGACCATTTCATATTATCAAATATCTAAAGATGGAGCACATTTTTTTCCAAAGGACAATACAAGGGTAATAAGAAGTCAACTTCTGAGTTCTAAGGTCCTCAATATAAACATTATGAACAGCAGTCTCACATTAATTTTTCTTCCAAATATCTGGAGGTGATTAATGAGACATTTAACCGCATTAAATCCAAATCACCAAATCAACCAAGATGAACATTCCACCTCACCAAACTATTGCAGTTGCATTCAAGCCTATGAAATTGATACACTCAAGATTATAACTGTCTCCAACCAACCATAAACATAGACAAGAGCTCTCACAGCTATTGCGTCAAACAAAAGTAAAAAATACACTTGTGTTGGTTTCAATTCACAGAGGAATACAAGACAGAGTTGACAAAATTTTGGTCCGGTGTTGGTTCACTCAAATGTTGGTCCAAGAGGGTTCAGCTCCAAATCCCCACTCTCTTTGAAATTGACACCACTTTCCATGGCCACCTTAATTTCTCCACAGGGCATTTAACAACCACTTCAAGATCACAATCTTGCTCCTTATCACTAGTGTAGGTGCTGCTGCCTTCTTCCAAGCCTAAACCCACAAAGAAGGGAAAAAGAAGAGGCATTAGTCCAAAATCATAGCATTTTGGATTCAATTGACGGGTTAAACACCACTTAAGACTGACAAAGCTAACAAAGGGGAAAGCTTTGGCATAAAAATATAAGGTACAGGACTTAATTAAATAAAAGAAGGTTGAAGAACCAAACTAAAATTAAATTAAACGGAGAGGATGAACACGCATTTAAAGTTTACTCCCTTCGACATTCAAATGATCAAAGCCTAGAAAAAAAATTATTAATTTACTGGATTCTTACATGACTGCAGGCAGCATAAAGCCCAAATAACAATTACTTTCTAGCTTCCACATATATGTG
>Ga0123342_1001061_pt1 | contig 45884 bp, 27 predicted proteins | sample Turbeawhitnodule_FD_89960 | JGI IMG/M metagenome (GOLD analysis project Ga0123342, IMG submission 89960) | Root nodule microbial communities of legume samples collected from Mexico - Turtle bean Mexico white nodule | ecosystem: Host-associated > Plants > Roots > Nodule | place: Mexico: Nepantla...
AGTTGTATTGAACTTACCCTGATCCTTTCTGTTGGATTCGCTGGTAATCTTTGGATCAGGTGTTAGTCTCTGGTAGGACTTACTTAATACGGGTCTTCCGGAAGACGTTGTTTGTTGAATATTTTGGATGTGTAGATCCATGTAAGATCTATGTGATTGTTTTATTGTTGAGATTTGAAGAAAATTGAATAATTTGAGAAATTGGTCATGTAATTTGGTTTTCTCTTTGGAGTTAAATGTGTATATTATAAAATTCTATTTTCACTAGCTTACCCTTGCTTTTCTTGCTGTGTTTGAACTGCCATGACTGTACTATGTACAGGAGCAGATGACTATACAGGTGCAGGAGAGCCTTAGAGGTTTCAGAGTTTTATTTTGAGCTATGGGTATGTAAATATTTGTATTTCTATAAATCCTAATCATGTATTAGGAATGTTTTGAAAAACTCCAAGTTTATATAGAAATTGGTAGAACTTTTATTGTAATAGTTATATGTAAATTATGGAGTGTTACACGGGTGATCATACAGTTGTCAGAGATTTTTAAAAGGCTTTAAAAAAAAATTTAACCTTATATTATAAATGTTTGTATTTTGTATTTATGTATGTGATGATATTGTAATAGAAATATTTTGAAAAGTTTGTATAAAAATCATAAAACTTAAATTGTAATAGTCAGATGTTTATTTTCTAAAGTGTTAGATATATAATCTATAATTTGTATATTATTTTTCCTAATATATATACATATATTTTTCTTATTATCAGGATAGAAAGTATGAATTTTATTTATCTACAACTCATTTATTTCTTTACATCACGGTTGATTCTTTCAAAATAATCCGGAATTCTATATTGAAAATAAATGTTAAAATTAATAATCTTATTTATCTACAAATAATTGAATTATTAATGACCTTTGTATTTTAGTTTATTTTTTAAAAAGTTGTTATGATCAGTTTCAAAATTTTGGTGTCTATATTTATTTAAATTGATATTTTCATTTTTATTATAGAAAAAAATAAGGAAGTGAAAATATATATTATGTAAAATAATATAATATTAAAAACAAAATAATACTGTCATTTACAATTTCATTAATAAATTTTATTTTATATTATATTAGAAAAAAATGTTTTAATTTTGTAATAATTAATTGGGATAATTTGTCATAATTAATAACACAAAATCATTTAATCTTGAATAATATGTATACTCGTTTCAATCTTAAAGGTCAAACATTACAGTTCCACCAAATCTTTATTTTATTAATATTATTATTATTTTGTATATGACATTACTATTTACTATTTGTACATGAGTAAAGTTAAACAAAAATTACAATCGAGGAAAATAAAAAATATTAACATTAAGAAATAGAAGATACATATTAAATAGTAACAAAGATGGAGTAAAAAAAAGGAAAAACTTAAATACTATATGTTGAAAAACTGTGAAATAAAAATAAAGTTAAACAACAAAATAAACATGGAATTGGAGTCTTCTACATCATCTTATATCAAATAAAATAACATATACAATTAAAAGGTTCACATATAAAATAACAATTACGTCACACGGTTAACAAAATAATAAACACTTAATTAAAAAATACTAATTTTTTAGTACTCAATAAACTAAAAAAATAGTGGACTCAATTGAAAATATTAATATTTATCAAATACTTAAAACTTAATTAAAATTTATAAAATAAATGGATAATTAAAATAATAAATGTTTTTTCCCTTCCCTTATTATCTTGACGATAGAAATTTGATGTATTAAAATTATAATATTAATTCATTCATCCATATATTAAAATTATAATATAATTATCTTACCTCTTTCTCTTTCTCTCTCTTCTCTCTTGCATCACTCTTATCTCACTATAAAATTCCTTTTAAGATCTCTTTATTTTATTTTGTATATATAAGTAATTTTTTTTAATGCATTAAATATCTGATCATATAATATTTTAAGAAATAATAAAATATTTAAATAATTTTAAAATAATATAATATATTATATTTGAAAATATTAAATTATAAATTTTATGACTTTAATCGAGAAGCAATAATAATTATATTATCACTGAATATCAAATTACTGCTGATATAATTTTTAAAATAATTAATAACAAATCAATGTACTTTTCTCACATATCTTGCAATTAAAGGAAGTTGTGAATATATATTCAATTTTTTCTAAACTTATATAAAAACACTTCATTTCACCCATTTTAAATACTATCAATTATTTTCTCTCTCTTTTATAGATATCCAAGAATTAAAAAAATTAATTTTAAAGAACAAATTTAATTATCACCCTCATCTCCCTGTTTTCAAACTTCAACTACCTTTTTTTTAAATAATAATTTTTTTATAATAATCAAATTCTCACGTATTTATATTTCCTGAAAACTACACTTGTAAACTACCTTTTTTCACTCATACCAATTATATTTAAATCTAAAATTAATTAATGTGGGAACTATTCTAAATAGAAGTTTATAAAAAAAAAATAAACATTCACTTTTAATTTAAAGTTTTTAAGTAGGAAATAAGAAATTATTATTTTTTAGAATCGTATTGAATTTTTATATCAAATAATCTACGTGTGAAAATTCATCAATCTGATTAAAATTAATCTAAAGAAGTTGTTAAACAAATATTGTTCTTTATATATTGATAAATAAAGAGTTATTTTAAAGTAATATATTGATAAAATTAATCTTACTAATTAAATCAACTAATTTTTCTGAAATTAAATTAATTATGATAATGTGATTAAATTAACTCACCTTGTTAAACAATAATGAATCAATATTAAAAATTTCAATAAACAGAGTCTTAATTAAATATATTTTTTATTTTTAAAATACAAATTCATATTTATTATTTTTCAATAAAAATAAGATTTATATTTTATTATGGTGGAGTTGAATTATATTTTTATGTTTTTTGTTGAACTCAATTCAACCAAACTCAATCCAGCACAACTTAATCTTAAACGGCTTGGATTATGTTATCTCAGTTGAATCAAAATTTTAAATTCTTTTATTATAATTTTGAAGTATCAATTTAATTAAAAAATAATATAATTTTTTGTTAAAATTTATTCAAGATTTTCAAGTAGATCAATAAACCAATTCATAACAAGTTTATTCAAACCAATTCAAGACATGAAATGAGAAATATAATACAATCCGGTGATACAAAAGTGAGTTTAGAGTATTTCTTAAGTGAGTCATGCTAAACTTATTACATATATAGCACATAGAAACACAAATACAAAAATACGTATAATTTATAAAATATAAGATACATGATACAAATCTATACATTTTATAATTGACAATAAATATTTATATGTATTAAGTATGTTTCAGTTTTTTTTAGCAGAAAAATGTTTTTTCATGACTGATTCAAAAAATTTGTTCTATTATTTTTATAATCACAATAAAATTTTATACTATAAGTTTGAGGTTTCAGAAAATTAATATATTTATCATTTTTAAAATTGTGTTAAATTCGTACTAAAATTATAAAAAATTTAACAAATATTTTTTAAATTAGACACTTCACCAATACATGTCTTACAAATGTAATACAAGTATCCGTATCTGAAACATGTATCTGACACAAACACATCGTTTAAGAGAAGTGTTTGAACTTCATAACTCATTACCAAAATCGTACTTCAGTAAATTAGTTTGAATTTGATCAACCATAAATAAGATTCAATTCAATTGAGTTGGATCAGATTATCAACCATAAATAAGATCCAATTCAATTGAGTTGGATCAGATTAAATAGGCATAAAATAACGAGTAAACACTCCTATTTTGTTTATTTGATCTAAATTATTGTTTTGATAAAAATTAAAATAAATAATATATAATGTTATAAAACATTTATAAAAAAAACATGCATTTTTTTCTTCAACATTAAACACACTAATGAAAATTCAAAATAATGTATCCCATCCCTAATTTAAAATGTTAGGTATTAGTTACATCAATATCCAACTAATTAAAATATGTTGTTATCAGCATCCATGTAAATAAATAAATAAATAAATAGAAGTTTATTTGTTAACAAATTTAATTAAATTAAACTTGAATTTTAAGATTTTCTTTTTGGACATATATAACTTGAATCTAAAGATTCACAAGAGTTGTGAATAAAATGTTAGAAAAATAGGAGAGAGAGAGAGAGAAGAGAGTAGGGTAACAGAGACAACGAAATGAAGAAGTCTTCGGGAGGCGCAGGTGACAAGAAGAGGCTCCGACGCTCCTCCGCACCAGATCCCACCTCCGACGTCCCTCCTAGGGTTAGGGTTTCCATTTCCCCTCTTCAATTTTCCGCTTCCAATTTCCTCTATCTGCTATATTTCTCTCATTGTTAATCTCACTCTACGCCTTTTCTTCTCATTTTCGTTGCTACCAAAACGCATCGGATCAAATTTTGGGTTTCAATTTTTTTGGGGTTTGGGTTTCGGTAATGTACTGATTGGAACCGCGGAACAACGATAAGCACTGGACTGTTTGTCGTGAGTGTATGTGATAGTGCCATGTTTTCAGCTCAATTTTTTGCGTTTCTCCAAATAGGGTTTTTGCTGTGATTGTAACATTTTTTTTTTCATTTTCAATTTCACTAGTGTGTTTAATGGAAAAAGAGAATTTGGGAAGCGAGGTGGAGTTTTTATTGACATTTGATCTGGTGTGTGTAGATTTTTTTGTTGATTTAAGCTTGATATATGCTGAAATGTATTTTTTTTTTCTGTTCCCTTTTGTAGTTTGTCATTATGCGGGTCATGTTCAATTGAACCTTGTTTTTTGGTTATGTTATTTCGCCTGTTTTATTTAGCATGAAAACAGCTGTTTCTGTTATTTCGTGACTGAACTGGGGTTTCTTTGTTTTCAGAAGCAAGCTGTCAAGAAAGATGTGTTCCAGGTGTTTGCTGAGAAGGTTAGAGACCACAAGGAATTGGTTTCGAGATGGGCTGTTCTACAGGAGACTCGTGTTGAGTATTTTAGAGGGAAGGATTTTGTGAGCTTCTTGAAAAACAATCCAGAGGTCAAGGATATTCTAGAATCAGATAGGAATTTAGAGACAGAGGAGATTGCCAACATTCTACTTGGGAAAAATCTTTTAGTGCGCTGTGATCGTGTTGTAAAAACTGTTCGTCCTGGGAAGAAAAAGTTGTCTACCTGGCCTGCACATTTGGAAATTTTCCCTGTAAGTGTTTTTTAACTCTTGGTTTGAGCCTTCTTTTTGCAATTATTGAGTTGCAATAATTATATCAGAAAGCTCAACATGTATGTGCTTGAATGTAGTCTGTCAATTTCTCAGAAATTTCTCGCTCGGCATTATTGTCCTGTTTGACGTTTCTTTTTTACCCCCGCAAGCTGTTAACCGAACCCTTTTTTTTATTGCTATCCGGGCAGGTGGGTGGGTTAAGTTTTTCAAGTCTTGATGTTAAAATTCTCAGATCACTTCTACAGGATGAGGGGTGGAACTGAGAACGGTTTATGGGAAGAGTCTAAGATAAATTGATTGAAAGCTTTTAAGAGAACTACATGTGGTAAGAATTCGAATGTAAAAAGGGAAAGTCAATGGGAAAACTTTCCAAGTTGGAAAGTGTTGGTCACTCTAAATGGACCTTTGGTTTGCCTATGTCTGATATGATTATTTCGGCTATTTTGAGAAATGGATAGCTTGATAAATTCATAGTTATCAATATTGGTGCTGTAGGGCTGTTGTGGAGTGGCTCATCCTTAGGCTTCTACTAAAAAAACAGAGTAGAATGTTTTGCCTCTTTCCAGTGCCATTTTTGGGTTTTTAGGTGGTCAAATAATATTTTACTCCTTTTTCCAACCTTAAATGAAAGATAGGTCTTTTATGGTTTCCCAATCTCAGTTTTGGAGCACGCACACTGAGCTTAGAAGGATGCCCACCCACTGTTATTAGGGGCCTCTTCTTTGACAGTTTTCGGTTGACTGTCATCCTTTCCCGGTGGCTGCAACATTTTCTTCTGTTGCTGGCTGAATTCCATTTGTTTTGTGCCACATTCCACTATGCGCTACACTGCTACAATATTTTTGTGGTCAGCTGCTATGTGCTTTGTCCTAGATTGATAACTATGTTGCTTATTGAATCATTCAATTTTTTGTGGTGTTGATATATTCATTTTGGTTTTATCTAATATAGGTATGTTTGCATTAGTGGGTGTTTGTTTTTTCAATTTCTATGTAATAAGTTGGTGGTGCATTCATAGATAAGTATATTCTATTGCTACCTATATGTGTATGAAGCAATTGTATTTTATCTTAAATATTGCAATTCAGTATATTTTTAATCTTGGAAACAAATAAAGAAAACAACTTCAGGGAAGAAATATATGACATTGTAAGGTATTCATGTAGTTTAAGTTAATTTCCTATGTTAAAATTATCATAATGTATGGTTTTTTCTCTGCCGCAGTTTATGTGATTAGGTTTATTTTTGTGCTTGAATTTAACAAAATTTTATTTGTCTTCAGCAAGAACAAGAATTTTCTGAAAATGATGCTTTCTTTGCATGGACGTTTGCAAAACGCCATCCACTTTGGCAGACACTCCTCTCATTTTTCTGGCCTGTGTTAACGTTGGCTATTTGCTTATTCCCCGTGTACCCTCATCGCTGCAAACTATTGATACTTTACTCATGCGCTGGGATCCTGTTCCTCATCCTCTCTCTACTTTTGAGTATGTTTTCCTTTCCTTTAATATTTGATTGTTTTTGGCTAGTTTCTTCATGAAGTAAGTTACTTTAGTGTCTGTGTTGAATGAACTAGCTATAGTACTATAACAGTGCTAAATAGCACAATTTAAAAAAAAAATAAAGATGTTCAAGATTCACAACTAGAGATGGGACCAAATTATAGTATATAAGTGTTAGCAACCTCATTTTATAAGCCAGTTTTGTGATGTTCAATTGGGTTTAAAGTCTACTTTCTAAGATTGTATAAGTCTATCCTAGTGATATTTGTTGTTGGGCCTATCGTATCACTCAGTATCGGGTTACCCATAAATATTTAGTCACACACTTGATATGTCTAATTGTCAGTGTGAGGGATATTCTGAAGATCTCACATCTATTATAGACATGACCAAATTATAGTATAAGACTGAGAACAAATCTCATATAATAAGTCGGTTTTATGAGCTTGAGATAAAGTTCATTTTCTAAGAGAAGATATGAACATGTTAATATAATTTTTTTAAATAATAGGAGTGAAAAAGCTTTCATTAGGAAATTAGAACATGTTAATAACTATATGATTATGATAAGCGAAAAGAAGCCTTTCACGCTAGGCGATTGGAAATTGATCTATCATGACTACAATTCTAGAGGTTTAGTCCTCGAATGAGGAAGAGGAATCTCAATACTTAGTTTGAAATTTGAATTGTCTAAAGAATACAATAATAAAAGACTCTATTATTCTTGAGTATCAATATTGTAATATCTCACAAGTCTCATGAAAAGGAGAGTTTGTGATACGTTAGTAAAATCTGGGAAATGTTTGTACAGAGTACATTTTTATAATAGGTTTCTGTTCCTTTGAACTTCGAGTGGGTTTTTATGAGTTTTGGGAGAGGTGGGATGTTTGTGAAAATAAGGGCAAATAAGGGAGGTTGATGTTTTTTAATGCTAAACTGATACAAGGGTCATTTTTCAATAATAATGGAGATATGTATGTAAAAAATACATCTGCTGCAGTGAATTTTTATTATTGAATAATTATTGCCCTACACAGAAAAATATATGCCCCCCCCTCTATGAATTAGATGGCTTGAAATCCTGATGCTTTTAGACGTGTGAAATTTGAGAATTCCATCATCGTTTATTTTGCTTGGCTTTGGGTTTTGACAAGCCTTTTCAAATTTACTTTTAAGTTGTTTTTTTCAACTATTTTTCGCCATTTGGTTGCTATGCACATCGTAACTTGTTGACTTCTGGAATGCATATATTGTAATAGTTGTTAGATTCTCAAGGAATACGATATATTTCCTTTAACTTCTTGTGCTCTCGGCAGCTGTAACTTTTTTATTAGAACTGGATTTTGATTATTGTCTGAAATATGCTTTATTAAGTGCGCCACATTCTGGTTCAGTGCTTCCACGGGCCTCATGAATTCTTTTTAATGTTATAGTAAGAGGTGCAATATTTGGCGTGTTATATATCACTCTTGGAAAGCGAATCTGGTTTTTCCCTAACATCCTTGCCGAGGAAGCAACACTTCGGGAGTTGTTTAGATTTTGGCCTCAGAAAGATGAAGAGGAGAAGCCCAAGTGGACAACGAGGCTTTTCTATGCTGGGGTAGCTGTGCTGTTCATATTATTGCTGAGGCATCATGCACCTGATGAAGCTGCCAGAGCAAGGTAAGCCCTAAACACAAACACAATGGATGAAATTATATATATATATATATATCCTTTCACATTCTGGCAGAAAAATAATCATAAACTCAAACTCAGCTTAAATTCCTTTTCAGTTGCATCTATAAACAAATCCATGAAATGGAAAGACAAACTATTTGTTGTTGGTCTTTTCTTAACTGCTACAACATGTTGCCTTGGTTTTATGCAGGTACCACAAGAGGGTATCTAACATCATTGACGATGTTCTTGAATGGTCTCCAACTTTAGCCTTGTCTGGGATGATGGATAAGCAGCAAAATGTGGCTAATGCCACAGGGTCTGCTGATGCTGGCAAAACTGGAGCAGAGCGTGCAGCTGATAGTGATGATGAAAATAGTTTCATGGAACAATATAATAATACCGAAGAAGTGATAGAGGATGTGGATGAAGATAAACAGCATGATTAAAGGTTAATCATATATACCTAAATGAAATATATTTAGTGACTAGTTCACAATTTTCCTTTTGAGTGTAAAAGTACCATGTATGAAATAATAACATAAAAGTGGTTCTCTTTCAAATCGATGCTCTTAAAGGATTATTTTTCTTCCTCGACGTGCTTCTCATGCGCACGCCCAAGTAAATGGCAGATGTTATTTTCTGTCTGATGGGTAAGAAATATTTTAAATGTACTAATTTAAAATCAAGATTAAATTTTATAGGGAGAGAGTATAATATTTATTTTATTTTATAGAGCAAACTATAATGAGGACTCAGTTATTATTCAACGGAAAACACCTGTTTATAAATAATGGAAAATGTGATTATTAATAAATTGTTTATAAATTAACACTTTAATGTTAATTTTGTCCTTGAATAGTCTGATTTGAATCCTAAAAGTACGTGTATGTACTTCAGTTTCTGAAACTGTTAATTTCCTTGTAAACTAGTCCTTTGGATTTAACTAGTTTTTGTTAACCAATTTGTCATGAAGATTAGAAATGAGGATGAAAATAGGTTTGATAATTTCAATATTAACCAATTAGATGATTTCCATATTTTAGCGAAAGGAATATATGACCGAACTTTTAAGAACTTGTCTTTTGAGAAGTTATTCATGCTATGAACATTCAGAACTTATCTGTTCATAAATAATTTTATTCGAATAACATTAATATTTATTGTATGGTAAAAATCATTATTTGTGTTATTGTAGTTTTAATAATTTCAAGTGTCGAGGAATGTGGATCCATTTTTTAGTTTTTTCTTCACTAATCTATTACATGCGTTTATACCAACCAAATTACCCCCAAAATGACTATGCAAAGCTGCAAGTGGAGAAATCACACGCACCACCACCAGAATGAGCACCACATTGACCTTTTCTTCATTGAAAAGCATTATTAAAGAGGACTACTTCACTTTAGTTGTAAAACAAGGGAATCATACTTTTCATGACTTTTAAACTCAATTAATGGATAACATTTTAACTCAAGGATCTTATTTTAATATTTAAATGGAAAAATAAATGAATAAATTTGTCCCACAGGCTGTGACCACAAGGAATCAAATGTAGTGCTTAAAGTTTAGATAAAATCATCTTTTTTCTCCCTTCGAACATACTCCCCACTTATATTATAATACAAGAATAATTAGATGAGTATCTCTTGCTCACTTCTACAAGACCAAACTTACGTTTGAATAGCCAGAAATATTACTTTTTCATTCATGAAAATTCAATTTTCAATAGAACAATGACAAGCGAAAAAATAAAACAAAGGCGAACAAATGGTGTAATAACTAACAGCATGTTCATTATCCTATGACGTCTTATCATGTTAACATTAACAACCAGTTGAACTACAGAATAAACCAGTCAAACAGAGTGTTGTACATCAAGAGTTTGTTTCTTCTAACCTGATCATCATCCATCCAAGTTGGTTGAAGTTGGAGTTGACTAACCACTATAAAACTGTACAAAATTAAAATGAGAAAAGAATGAAGGATTGATTGACCGACTTCAACAGAAATCACAAATATCAATAATCAATCATTCTTTTCGCTCCCCCATAATATCATTCACACCACAAACACAAGAACAAAGCCAAGAATGATTTGCCGCTTGGCACATATATTGCCAAGGATGTTTACAGATAACCAAGGTATTCCACCAATATGTCTCTAGGATACAAACCAACCTCGGCCTCTAACCCCCCATCAATTGTGGTTTAGTTGCTGACCTGAACAGTCCCCTTCCTCCACTCTTTCACCTGAGGATGAATGATACACTGAAGATTGCAAACCGTGATGATTATGGTAAGCGCCACTGCCATTTTGGTAACCAGGTGCTTCGAACCGGTTGTGTACTTTTGCTGCTCTTGCATCTTGTTGCATGTTAGGAGAATTCCAGGTTTCCGCAGAGTCAGAATGCAAAGGTTCAGAACCAGATGAACTAATTGACTGTGATGATAGGACAGAATCAGTACCATTATCCTTTTCCTTGCCTGAGTTGTTTGAGCCCTCAGCATCAGATTTCTTTGCAAATCGTCCTCCGGTACCCCTTGCCCTTCTCAGAGCATGCTGGTGCCGAGACTCATGAAGATATGGCTGTGATACATAGATGTTAGCACAGGCCCCCAATAGTGATCCAGAAAAGATCAAACAAGACAGTGGCACAAGTAGAACCAAATCCCATGTCTCATCCAAACCATTATTTTCAACAAGTAAAAAGAATAAGCTACTTCATTCCTGATTTGATTTTCAGTTTCAAACATATTACTGTTTATATCAAGTTAACTGCATATAATGTTTACCACTGATAACGTGTAAAAATAAATGTAACGGCAAAATTAGAGAGGAGTCCACAGAAGTTAATATTGCAAAATCATTATAGGAGATACTAGATTCTTACGAGAGAAATCAGATAGATTGGAATGAAAATCGTGAAGTGAGTTTATATAGAGTCATTCAATACATTCATTATGCATCAACAGAGAATATTTTATTTCCTCTACTAAAGATTACATACATGTCTATAATAAATACAGAATATTTCCAACATAAATTATAACAAGTTTGTTAACGTTTATGCACAATGTTTTCCGCTGCCTGCATTGGAATGCTTATTTTTTTTACCAGACTCCTGACTTCCTTAAGACTGCAACAATAACAGATCCTAGCAAACAATATATTGGAAGTTGTTCCTTATTTACATTTATTATGATTCAGACTATTAGGCAATAGACGTTCACAAATATTTTCACAGTTCCAACTTCCAATTTGGAATTTATCACAACATCATTAATTCAGCATAGTCATGGACATTACTGCAATTGATATTGATGCACAAGGATCCTGGCCTACACATAATGAAATATGGTCATGTGGTACAACATCACAACAGGAATCTCACATACCAAATTTTTTTCATCTAAACATGTTCAGTGTTCATGAGCATATTAACCCTTCGGCATACAGAATTACATTCATGAGGTACGCTTCTTTTTTACTTTCATTGCATCTTTGGTAGAAAACCTTCACATATAGATTAGTTAAAATTAATTCATATCCAAATGATTTTACTTTTTAGATCAGCAGGTAGTAATAAGGTTTAGTACACAAGTAATAAAAGGAAACATGGCTGAAAAAAATCTCACGTAAAATGTGGTTAGATATCACTTGTTCAAATGGTAGGTAAAATAACAAAGGCAAACTAGATCCTACCTTTCTAGATTTTATTAGCTTCCTTTCAAGTTCTGCTTTAGCACGGGCTTGTCTTCGCCTCAGAATTCCTTGGTACTGTTTGGCATTCACATATACAGGCTCTTGAGCCATCTCAAGGGGCAAAGGCATTCTGGCATGAGGCATTCCTATAAAAGGAGGATATCCCTAATGGTAAAAAATATCATTTTGTTAGTTATCTGTTATCCAAATATCACCAATGCTTTAAACAAGAGAATAGACCAAACAGAATGAAACAAATTTACCGTTATTACAAGAACATCTTCAAGATTATATACTAACCCTATTTCTTATTAGACCAATTTGAGGAAATTGCAAATCAGTAACTATTATACTATGACCTATATGTGTAATAATAACCTTAATAACGTATTAGCACAAGATTAATTACATACCAACTGCTGGTGACCATAAACTGCCATCATGCTCCCATAATACGGATCTTGATAAGGATTTGTAGCACATGCCTGTATCAAAGAATTTAAAGAGTCTAATCCATTCCAAAAAAACATGCAACTATAAATTCTACCACAGATTTTCTATAAAATGATATGCATGAGTCAGTAACAATTTATGCTATTGAACTAAGTCGTCAATATTTGAACCATGTCTAAATGTTAAAATGGTGATGAGACCAAGGAAAAGACTAACAATTGAATGACCAACAAGTTCCAGCTGCGGTGTCTGAGTAAGGCATTCTTCACGCATGGATGGAGCAGATGATGCAGTATGCTGGATCCCTTGCTGTTCTTGCCCATAATTTCCTGCAAGGAAGAAAAATAAAATACAACGTATTAATACTTAGAAGAATGGAAAAGTTAAAATATATAAAATCAAAAGTGCCAATTCATTTGATTATGCTCCCCAATTCCATTTCCATAATTTGTATTCAAATGGTTAAATGATACTCTAAAGCACCTGGTTCGTTAGGAGCAGCAGGCTGCGAATCTTTAGTGGCATCATCATCTTCCTCATTCATCCCGCTATTGGACAAAGACTGCCCTTCTTCGTTGGATTCAGAATCACCATTAGGGCATTCAAGAGATGACGAATTGGATGCATTTGCCCCAGCCATTGTTTGGGCCAAGGGATTATAACCAATACCGCGCCACCAAGGCTCGGAATAAACACTTCCAGGTTGAAAGGAATGAGGATCTGACCTCAGTCGATTTGCAGTTTCAGACTTGGACTGCATGATTACAGATCCCTACAAAAGCAACATACATAGTGATACACAAAATCATATTCCTTACACTAAAACAAAGCCAACTAATAATAAAACAAAACTGATAACCTTTAATAGAATAAATTCAATCTCAGAGGGGGAAATGATAAAAACCACAAAGCAACCCCCACCGAAATTGATCATGATTCATCATAAAAACAAACCAGCCTTCTTAACCAACTAACAGTTACAAAGATGGATCATTCATTTTGTGTACACTAGACAATTGTTTAGAGTTGCCAAATTCTTGAAAGACAACGTTTGTCAAATGATATAAAGCAGGGGAACAAAAACTCAAACACTATCCCAAATTTTTTTAAAGCCGTATTTAGTCAAACAGACAACCAAACAGAAGCACAGGAAAACCATAGCATACATCAACAACATATGCTATCCAACTGTCGATCAGTGCCAGACAGCCAATCACACACTACCTACGAAGCTCAGCTTCAGGAAATTTCAACAAATTTCCCACTTTACACCACCCCAAAACCCCCAATTCTCCCCACATTCACAAACAACCCTACCTCTGCTAAAATCCCCTTCCCGCCACGAAAAAATAAACCTTTCGTGACTCCATTCAAGAATTCCCACATCACAACTCAATCAGTCACCAAATTCTCCAACCCATCTTCAAAAAATTCACCCAGGAAGAACGAAGCCAAAAACCCTAATCCCCAAAAAGACTCAGCCCGAAACAAATCACGCAATCAAAGGAAACCCCCAAATCAATCGAGAGAAAAATCGAGTGACAAGAATACCAGAGTACTCACTTACCAAGAGAAAGAACAGAAAACCCTAGATTTTGGGTCCTCAGATTCTGATAGAAAATTCAAAAGGAGCTGTCTTGATTCCTCTCCCTCTCTCTCTCTCTATCTCTCTCTGTCTCTCACACACACAGTTCTCTCAAATTAGCACCAGAAATTAATTAATAGCAGCAACACCAATTATAACAGGGAAAGTTAAAATAAATAAATAAATAAAACTAAACAAACATTTAATAATAAAAAAAGAAAAATGGTAAAATAGCAAACACAACACTCTCAAAGTCTTCGGGTCTTGGTCTTTTAAGTCTTGAGTCCTCAAAGTTCATTTTCCTTTATTTAAATATTTTCCTTTTTGCTTCAAGAAAGGAGGGTAATGATGACGTCACCTACCTGTGGGGTCAGCAAGGACACGTGGAGGAGGGAAACTGGCAGCACCGGTGGCGGGAGAGGGTGCGTTGTGAGAAACGGAGGTGAGGGATGCGGGTGAGGTTATCAAGGCCCTTGAGAGGAACCCAACAAAAGAAAAATGTGGCCCACGTGACACGCACTTGAGCAGCACAAATCCACGAAACGCGTGGCCTCTGTGTGGGGACCACATCGTTCCAGCGCTGACAGCAACCTCGGACACGTGTCTCCAAATGCATCACGCTTTTCAACCTTTTTTTATCATTTAATTTTGAGAGTCCTATAAGATAAAAATACCTTTAATATTAATAGAGAAAGTTAATCTTCTTTTTACACAAAGCAAAAAGTTAATTATATTAAACCATGCTAACATTTTTTACTTCCCTTTATTAATCATCCATCATAATCATAAATACTATTTATTACTCACTTTTGTCATCCTAATCCATATATGTTCATGAATAATTTATCTATCTCTTTATGAATGTTGAGTACTAAAATCTAACTCATGAATTTTTCAGAAAAAAAAAATACAAATCCATGTAAAAGCTATTATATTTAGTTCTATCTGAACTTAAGTGGATATAGAACAAATAGTTTGAAATTCTTGGAGTTTCACTTGGATTTGTGTTGATTTTACTAAACTTAGAGAGTGTTCTTGTGAGCATAATTATTAAATGAATTTCTATAATATGGATGATGGTGAACTAATGTCTCACCAAGATATTAATTTTATAATTTAATTTATAATATTAATTATTTTATAATTTAATTTATAATTATTAATTATTTTATAATTTAATTTATAATTATTAATTATTTTATAATTGAAGTTTGAACACACGTAACTTTAAATCGGTTAAGATAATATTACTATGGTCAATCACAACATACGAGGTATTGATTAATTTTAGTAATATCATATAAATGGACTTGATGTTGTTTATGGAGATGGAAAAGTGGTTTTAAAGACAAAACATTGTTCTCTTAGTCCTCAACTAGGGATCTTGTTACTCTATGTGTAATAGTCTCATATAGTTTAGAAGTCGAAATCAACAACAATTTAAATACATCTTTCTCCCTTAATCCTTCAATGTGTAAAATCGAGTTATAACTATATCTCGAACGTAGAAATTGACTTTATTTCAATGGATTAAAAAATATTATTATTAAAATTCACTTAAAGTTGTTGTGGTCTTATTAGTATTGTGATATTTAATTTTTTTAATATTTTGAAAATTTATTTTATGATGACTACATAAAAAATATAACAAATAAAATCTTTAAATATATAATGAATAGTTTAAGAATTTTAAACCTTAACTCACAAAATAATTATTGAGTTTAAAGGAATGAGTAATCTCTATAAAATAAAGTTAATTCTTTTAGTAAATGAAATAGATGTAAATGGGTCGCACCCCACATGTGAATTGTATAATAAGCCAGATTATATTTTCATGAATTGGATTATTGGGTTATATTGATTTTTTAGTCAATTCGAAAATTAAGTTAATAACAAATTTATAAGTTTCAAAATAAATATTTGACTAAATTTAATTATATAATAAAATATTAATCGTGTAATAGTTTTATTGTAAAATTATATTTTATTACATAAATAATATATTTAAAAATGCATTATAAGTATTACTGTTATTTTATGAAAATTAAAAAAATGTTTAAAATATTTTATTTTAGGTATTTTTGTGTTAGTAAAAATATTTTTTAATTAATTACTCAATCTAATTATGATCGAATTAGGTTGTTAAATGGAAAAAATGTCCATCCAGCATAATTAAGTTTAATTGGATTGGATAAAAATATTTCACCCAACTTTAACTACTTACACCTTTATTTTTTATTTTTATAATAAAAATATTGTAACTTTTATATATATACACATATAAAGTTATCCAAAATATAATGAATTTTACAAAACCTGATAATTTTATTTATTTGTTTTTTCTCTAGACGAATTTTAGGATATTTAATATAAGTTTCCGATTTTCAATTTTTTTTTATAAGTATGTCAATGTGGATTGGCTCGTCTGGTATAGGTGTGCTCTGACTTGTAAAATGTGAATCGGGTTGGCCCGTCCCGCATAAAATATACACTGATTTTACTAATCTTATCTGCATAAGGGTTGACCCGCGAGATTACCTACATAAAAAAATACTTTTTTTTAAATTAATGAAAAATAAAATGTTTAATAGAAATTTTGAATAAAATTAATTTTTTTATTTAGATAAATTAGGTAAATAACCTCACAATATTATTCTCACAAAACATGTGTAACAAGATATGCGGTTCGAACCTAAACGAGCCATCGTCCATCCTGTGCCGTACTTGGCCCGCGCGAATTATGCGTTACAAACCTAAGCGGACTAGCGGATTGAAATAGACAGCCCACCCTACAGTTTTCTCAGCAGGCCACAGACCTACCCGCACGACCTATCCCACTTTATCATCCTATTTTCAAGTAATCCCTAAAATTTCCTCCACTTCTATAATCATCAACCAAACTATTTTTTTATTTATCACAGATTATAACCATATAGTTACACACTAATGATTCACTTATCATATAATTTTCATATACTCCATTCATTTCAATTAATTGCCATCTTGTATAATAGTGTTATTACCTCTTTTTAGTTGAATTAAAACATGTTTTTATCCTAAAAATATGTTTTTAGCTTCGCAATCAATATTGTATAGAAAACATCTCTTGTTAGCTATTTCCTCCAGAATAAAAGAAGAAAAATATTTAAAACATTCATAAGGTTGAATAAATTGATCAAAAACTAAATTCCAATTGGTTCAATGCTATTCTCACTCCACCAACTCCTTTTGGATCATGATCCGACAAAGATTTGACCTCATGATATCTTTAAAGTTAAAGATAATGTCGAGAAAATGAAGTTTTAGAAAATTGAAGATTTTAGAATAAATTAAAAAATATACATCTAACTTGTATTTATAAACTTTATTTTTTATTCAATTTAATATTCATAATTTCCTATTCACTTTAATATTTATCATTCAAATATTATAAATTTTATATTAAATATTATAGGTTTTATCAAGATAGGTTCTTTCATTAATGGATTATAATATTTTTATTTTGCACACTTAAATGTCATTTTTAAAAATAGAAAGGTGTTGTTTGAGTGATACATCCTCACTCGATTGACTTTCTTCTAAAGGAAAGAGAATTAACACTAAGTCTTTATTGATCTAGTTGTGAGATGATGTTTGGACGGTTGAATATATCCTTGAAGTAGAGACAATTAGCATTAACGCTTGAACTATCATACTCTCTAAGAACATGATTCATGATGACTTTTTATTGTTTGAGTATGTAATAAGCTTTTGAGCACCTAAAATCCTAGATAAAAGATAATCAATTTAACTTATTCCTTACTCAAACTATGGAACATGGTTTGAATGGATAACTCTATCATACAAGTGATCAAATGGACATTTAAATAATATCACTATGTCATAACAATAAATATCATCATGTGTGAATCATTTAAAGAACATTCCATAAGTTTAAAAGTTAAACATATTTTGATTGTTAATGAAATTAAAACAAGTTCTTTTTATTGTATAAAACATATATTTCTACTACCAATTAAAATATACATGCATATTTATTGAGAGATGTTTTTTTCATTATGAAAATAAAATATGAATACACATGTAAAGGAAATAAAAATTATAAAAATGTATAGTAGAAAAATCAAAGTGATGTCATTACATTCAAGTTATGCATTTTAGTTTATAGCATATAACATGAATATTTTGTATTTAATATTATTTGTTGATGAACATATTTTTACTTACACTTAGAACATTTAATCTTAACTTTCTTGGACTGTTATTGAGAACAAATTCACTATTCTAATTGGAATTTACCCAATTAGGTTTAATTAGACCTTAAATGAGATTATTGAGTAAGTTTATATTTTTAAACCATTAATCTACTTATTTTACTTTGATGATATTTTGAACTATATTGATTGAGTGATTCAAATGCTTTTTGAAAGCTAGGATTACGAGCTTTATAAAGATTGGTTATTTATGACTCGTTTGACTTGTTGGACTGTCTGCTTTGGATTAATCAAAGTGAGTTTGATTAATCAAAGTCCAATTCGCTTATCTAATATAGAATTGGAAACAAATTATCTAAATGATAAATGAAAAAAGTATGAGAAAAATAATTGGAGAATAAAATCTACAAAAATCTCATAAAAAAATCTATAAATATGAGAAAAAGAATATTGGAAACAAAAATCTGAAACAAAATCAGAATCCAAAATTTGAAGGAAAGAGAAAACCTATAATAATACACAACACACTTTGCACTAGGAGACGTTCTAACCTAGTTGTTGCGTCATTTTCATTAGTCTTCTATTTTATTTTTTTGTAATTCTTTCCGTTCTACCTCTGGATGGAATGATAAACCTTTTTGGATTGATTATCTGGATATTTAACATTTAGCTTTGAGGTTATGCGCAATTTAGTTCTCTTCTTCAATTTTTGTAACAAATTGCACTAGATGAGATGATCTTTCTTAATTTTGATTTCTACTTAGAAATTATTTTTGAACACTTATTAATAATTAATTATGTTCTTTAATTAAAATTATTTTTCTAGTTTTCTTAATTCTGTACCAGCTCTGGTTTGTTTAATTCAAGAGGTAAAAGACTAAAGTTCTCATACATATATGCTTGGATGCGGGTGAATAACTTAATGAATTGATTTATCCTTGTTTGATTAATTCGTTATTGTTTGAAAATTAGATGAATGATACATATAACAATTGTTAAAGGATTCAACGTTGAATAAACTTGAGAATTAATATGTTTTCTAATTCATTTTATTCTTATTTCTTTTTTATTATCGTTCCTAAACATGAACAAATCCCCCTTAATTTTTCAAACATTATACGAACTATTTTATTCCATTTGTAATTGAATTCGTGTAAGACAACTTGAGATTTACTAACCCTACCTCTGCTTTATTTTTGTTGACTTTTGATGCAGTGTGTTGAACACCATATGATCCAAGGTACTGCATTAAACGGTCATACTCTTTTATTTAATTGATTGAAAATGACAATGATCATAAAATTTCAATATTTATTTAATATTCTTAAGACTCATTATTTAATTATTTAACATTTATTTAAAATTAATGTTATTATTAATGGTTGAAAAATTGTTTCATACTATTCCAGAAGAATTATTAAATAGTTTTTACATTAATATCTAATTAAATACTAATGTTTTAACTATTAACTTTATAATCTACCTAATTAGTAGTTAAAACTTGTGTCTAAAATTGATTTCTATTTAATGATTTTATAGGTGTGTACACCATTAAAAAATAAAAATATGATTATGGTAAGAATGACGTATAATATTTATATCGATTATCAAATTTTGTTAAGAAAAAAATCTATGGTAAAAGAGAAAGAAAATAAGTAAAAGAGAAGGTATATAAGAAATATAAACATATAAAACATGTTCAGAACTAACTTGAATGAAGTTGAGTTAGTTTGACTTGGACATTGGTGGTGTTGGTATTTCTTAAAGTTTCATACTTGGGTAGGATTTAAGAATAGTTTAACAATGTTGTAGTTTGAATATTTTATATTTTATTGAACAAAGTTGGAGAAATAAGGTTAATATATAAGGATGACATCATTCTTGTTTCTGAAAAAAAAATATTCAGCTGGTTGGATAAGGACAATTTAACAATGTTGTAATTCACATCTTTAATATTTTATATTTTTTTTAAGAAAGTTGGAGAAATAAGGTTAATAAACAATGATGACATCATCCTTTAAAAAAATTCAACTGGGTTGGGTAAGAACAATTTTAACAATATTTTAATTCACATATGTAATACTTTATATTTTATTTAACAAAGTTGGAGAAATAAGGTTCTTAAATATGGAAGCCACCAATTATATGATGCCGGTATATACATATAAATGAAAAGAATCAACACCAGTACCTATAAAAATAATTATAATAAAAATAAATAATCGTTTATTTAAAGATGGTTACGAGATGAATATTTATCTATAACTTTTAAGAGGAATAAATGTAAATAAAGATACAATAGTACTTAAGTTGTCTCACACCTCTTTCTTTATAATTTAAATTTAAGAATAGTTACGTTAAAAAGTAATTACAATATTATTTAATTATAATATATGTTTGATTGAGTTAAAATTGTAATTTATGTTTAATATTGTGGTTAAACACTTTTGATGTTATGTTATAATATTTTTAATGTTATGTTTGAATGGTTTCATAATAAAATTTAAATTTGTTTACAATTCCCTCTAGATTAAGGTAAAAAAGTCAATGATTACAAATAATGATAACTTTATATTTACATACAACACAATATTTTATTTTATTTGTAATTACTTTAAAATTAATATCTTTTATTGATTTGCTAAATTTAAGTAGTAAAGTAAGGATAGCAAGTAGAAGTACATAAATATCCCCCAAATAGGACTAATACCCTACTAGTTTACCTTCCCTATATACATATTCTACTAAATTTTTTAGCTTCTTTTCCCAAAGCAATGAAGATAGTCAACTCAATTTGTTTTGGGACCCTGAGTTTAGAAGATTCATAGGAAGACATTGATAAGGACTAAAAATCCAGAGCTTTAATACCCTCACCTAACATTCATAAAGATGATATCAACAAACCAGAAACATCAGTGACTTTGATGGGTTTGATGACCAAACATCTCCACCATCTATGTTTATCGATTAGTATTGTCACAATTTTGTTTTTCTTTGAAATTGCTTTAAGTGCCTCAATAACTGCTAGTTTGCAACTATTTGAGCAACATAATAGAGCCAGGAATGTAATTTTTCCATAGAATGGTAGGGTGTTAAATTGTAAAGCAGAAAAAAAACTTCTAAGAAATAGTTTTTGACTATTGACTACATATAAAGAAACCCTAATAACTCCATATTTTATCCATCACATGGAGGGTTATCTTCCCTAGGAAGAAGGTCCACACTAAAATGTAATCAGAATGTGTCATAGGCTCAAAATCCAACATTGTGAGGCAAAAATATACAGAGGTACGAATATTTAGAACATTACAGGAACAGAATAGTGAAAAGACCAGAATAGCCACACATATTACAAAGGAATTGGAAGAAATATAAGGGAAGAATAATTGGTATCTGAGTTGATTTACAGGGGAATGTAAGGATGATTCAAGGGTCAATTCTAACATTTACAAGCGTTTGACATTTAACACAAGCAAACAAACTTTGGAGTGTGACCAGGTACAATGTATCATGACTTGTTGCATTTCATATGCTGACCAGTTCTGACACGTACAAGCTTGGTGGTTAAACAGAACCAACCCAATTTTGGAGAGTAACCTGCTAAGTATGCAGGTTTTAATCTGGATTAGTTGTATTGATGTTAAAGATCAACTGGCAAGTTTAAAGGCATCAATGAATAGTCCATAGGTGAAACCCATTTTAAAGTTGTTGAGAAGAGCAACTGGGAAAGTAACTTTTGGTCGGCTGTAATAGAATTTAGTCACATATTCTGTAAGAAGAACACATAAGACAGCAGCAATAACATCATTGACTCCTAGAGCTCCAAAAGACAATGAGATTGTTTGTGCAACATAGAATCCACCCAGCAAGGAGATTCCACCAAACAGAGCCCTGCGAGAAGGACTTCTGAAGTAATTTCTTGAGAACTCAGGCACAAGTCTGATGATGTCCACCAGTCTTCGTGGTCCACCATTTTCTTGCACCGCCCGAACGCGAAGTCCTGCTGAAGATCTGAGGACAAGCCTTCCAGAAACACTGACTTTGGTTTTAGGAAGTGGACCAAAACTGAGGCCCATAGAGATCAAGCTTGATGAATGTGCCATTAGTCTTTCTTATATCAATGACTAGTAAAGTCACACTCACAAAGAAAAAAACGCCTCCCTAGGAAAGTTGATAAATGTAAAATATTATTTTTCAGGCTATCACAAAATCATTATATCAAGAACTGAAAAGATACAGAAAATATATACAAGAATTATCAATTGAGTAGAATAATGTAACATCATGAATTTAATATGATTTACATTGTCATGTGATAATTATGAAACAAGAAAATGGGATTTAGTCTTTCATTACAGGTAATTTGCATTATATTAACACTTAGGTTACAGAAATAGACATCCAACCTGCTCAGTTTCATCATCCTGTCCTGTCTGCTGTTTTTGAAATAAATCATATAATAAAATAAACACAATCTAACTCAAATGCTACATTAGATAGAGATTGAGAAGGTTAAGTCACAGTGTCAGTCCAAACATTAAGTTCTCAATGAAGTAGAGCCATCTTTAACGTGTTTGGTTTTCAGTTGGTAAACTGCAGACCATGGTTTGGGCAAAGGTTAGAAGAGACAAGGGTTTGCAACTTTCCAAACTACAAACCAATCACTGTCGTTTTCTCAATCTAAAGCAAGATTGGACTGGACTTGACTGATTCTAATATCATATATGATTTGGAAATATTGTGCAATAGGAAATATCATGAACAGAATCAAGTAGTGAAACATAAACTAATTGTTGGTGGTGTAGCATCTTAATAATATAAATATGACAGAAAAAGTTGATGAAAATGAAAATAACTAATAAACTTCAATTAACATATGAAACTACTCAATAGATTCTCTGAAGAAAAATCTACCATCTGGAAAGCACACATCTAAAACAGATACAAAGCTTGCTAGTAATTTCTATCATGCTGGGAGCACTTTGAGTAAGGAAATTTTGTTCAAGCAGCAGTTCTATTTCTATGATCACATAATCAGATTAACGGTAATAATTTTTTTCCCAGAGCTAGAAATGCAGAAGACAGAGCAAAAGTTATTTTTTAATCAATCTAAGGTAAATTACTAAATTAGCTCCTAAATAGTATGTCTTAAATGGGTTCTCGCTAATAAAAAATCACTAGCTATCCTTGACATGTTTTCCTTCACAATCACAATCCTTTACATTTCCACCATTACACCGAAAGTCCAAGATGCAACATGGTCAGTTTTCTCTAGCTTCAACTTCAATGCCAGCAAAGAACAATAGAAAATTAAACAACTACGTTATAGTTATAGAACAGCAAATAAGTCATCAAACACTGATATTGAAGACATTCATTTGTTTGGTTAAATCAATAATCACTAGATATCCTTGACATAATCACTAGTACATTTCCACCATTGTACTGAAAGTCCAGGATTCAATATGGTCAGAATCATCTAGCTTCAATTTCAATACCAGCAAAGAACATTTAAAAATTAAACAACTAAGATATAGAAATAGAACAGCTAATAACTTTAAAGTCATTAAACACCAGCGCATGCAGACATTCATTTTATTCAAAACGTCAAAGCTGCAATTGAGCATGCAGAACTACATGGGAATGTGTCAGAAAGACTAAAATTTAAATTTGAAAAAAAATCACATTTTTAAGTGACTTTAAGGCCAGACCAAAATTATAGTATCTGGGCACTAACAGGTGGGTTTCAGATCCAAAACTAGAAGCATTATACAGAACAAAATATAAACTTAGTTTAGACTGAGAATCAGCTGTAGGAACTGCTGAAGACAATGCCCAGAAGATGAGAAACAAATCAGGCAGTACCAGGGATACTGCATGTTTTGCATACTTATTTTTATCAATTTTCTTTTTATTCTTTCCGAAACCTATCCCACAGATTAGAGCAGCTGCATGTGTTGGGCAGAGACCTGATACAATCCAGTACTCAAGCGCCCAGGTATCTTTCAGCAACAGTATACAACATTTTCAGAGGTATGGCCAAACAATTTGAAAGGCACCCCATGGGATCACTGTCTCACATCCATATTGTTCATAAAGAAAATATACACATATTTGGTGCAACTCTTTCAGACATTATGTCAAACAACTTGTTGGCCTCTTCAACCACGTGGCTCTTAAGACCGCCAACAAGGTCTCCTTGGACTGATTATATATGCCGTAATAATTCCTGAGCATCACTATCCTAAAAAAACCCTTCCATTTCATAAAAATGGAATTGTCTGTGACAAGTTGTGTGTGTGTGTGGATTATTACAGCGTCCTCTTCAACTTCTTTTTTCACTATGAATAAGATTTACATACATCTTATTCACAAACTCATGCACTATTAAGCTTCATCCATGAACAAAGCACAGAAAATCATTTCCAAAGGTGTATATATATGAATTTTAGAGATAAATAAAACATTATCCTATCTCCAGAAAACAAATTCAGTATGATATTATATGCAGAAAAAATAGCAATTAAAGGCTAAAAAAAATCCAAAGATAAAGCAATATATTTATTAAGAAAAGTTCATTCAAATGTGTTCTCACCTAATTGCCCAGAATCCAAGAGCCTCTTGTTAAGAGCGAAATAGGTGAACCACACTACAGAGAGGAAATGGAATCAAACCAATTCTTGGTTTGGGCTTTTTATTTTCCTCTTGCATTGGTATTTCATAAGTGTTTTCTTATTCTCACACCCGTTTTGCTAATTTCACCCCTAGCCTTTACAAAAAGTATTATTAGTTTTGACAAAAAAAAAAAAAACTCTTCACGAAACATGTTTTTGTTGTATAACCAAGATCTCTGCAATTAGAGATTACAACTACAAATATTTACATGTGTTGTTTAATAAAAGATTATGTGACTGGTTTTATTGATGTTGCTTCTAATTCCATTAGCTCTTACTGCACTATGAAAATGATGGCTAGTAGGTTAAATCCTTTACATTGCTGCCCCATGAGAAATTTGTTCTTCGTTTGTTCCCGTTTTTCTATTTCTCACTTTATTACCTATATATATTGAAGAGTTGATTATATGACTTTTACTTTTAACATTACATAATTTCTTTCTATTTTGGGACATGTACTGGCATGGACCGACCGATTACTATCATGATTCGGTCTCCTTAACCAAGCTGACCGAGACCTCCATGGACGGTCAGGCCGAACGACACACTTAATTCATTAACGCTCAAACTAAGGTCATTGAAGCTAAACTACCATTAAGAATTAGGTAATACGACCGTAAGTGTGATCTTTTCCACTAATCAGATCCAATAAGATAAGTCCATTAAAATAATATAAATAGCACATTCCAAGAAGAAAGGTACGTTATTATCACGGTACACTCCCGAGTGCCGAATACCTTCTTTACTGACTTGAGCGTCGGAGTGCCTTCTGTAGGTACCTCCCCCATTTGGCATTCACCTGAGATTGAGAGATCGAGAGCCGAAGAAATAACACGAAGGCCAGAAGGATCGTAGTGAAGCTTTAGCAACATGTCCGAAGAAAGGAAGAAGATGAAACCTTCAATAGTTCTTTCGGTCTCATATCCCTAGCAGGAACACGAGACATGCAACATTTTTCTCACAACATATCACTTATATGTTGACAAATTCATAGGTTCATGTCAACGTCTCTCATTTGGGCCAATAATAGCTATATTGGTGGTAATAATAAAATTTTGTAGATTAATTCTCCCTACACCAGATCAAAATTTTGATCTGCACACATAATTTATTTTTAAACTCCAAATTGCCTTGGTCATCTTTTCTAAATTTTCACATTCGGAATGAAAAAAAAGCTTCCAGATTTTAGTATCTAGAAGACATTATTATGCTGCGGATTTTTATATCCGAAAGACACATTTCAGTTCTAAATTTGTATATCCAGATGTGTCTTATTTGTGTTATGAATATAAATATCCAGAAAAATAAAGGTAAAATAGACATTCGTTTTTTGCAGTGTTGGGTGCAGGTCATAATTGGTGTGCAGGGAGAATTAGCCAAATTTGGGCAATTGCTTCCTGCACCATATCACTGCATCCAATTAAAGAAAAAAGACAAAAATACCCTTAAAAAAATGGGGTTCATATAAAATTACATTCCAGATCTCTTTTTTCGGAACACAATAATCTCTTCCAGATAAATTTTTTCAAAATGAATTTTTTTCAATTTTGAATTTTTTTATCTGGAATGATTTTGATTTTTTGTTTTCGGATTTTTATATTCGGAACACAATAATCTCTTTTGGATCTATTTTTCTGGAATGCATTATTTTCAATTCTAGATTTTCATTTCCGGAATAAAGGATACTTTTAGAATTTTTACAATTGTGTTGGGTGCAAGTTCAAAAGTGTTGGGTGCAGGAAGCAATTGCCCCAAATTTGTAACAATGGTCCATAATAAACAAAGGAACCATACATGTAGGCTTTTTTTTCATGTATCCCATTAGGCAATTACTTTTTGCACCATGTCACCGCACCCAATTTCAATATAAAATGACGAAAATAACCTTAAATAAAATGGGTTACCTATAAAATTACATTTCAAATCTCCTTTTCTGGAATATGTTTCTGAATTTTTTTTTTCATAACGAATTTTTTTGTAAAGGAGTCTATAGAGTTTGACCAAAGGAAGAAAAATGTTAAAGAAAAAAGGGTTCTTTATCTTTATTTATTTATTTATTTATATATTTTTTTGTATCAAGTTGGTGTTTTAAGATTTTAAAAATGTTAAGTTTCAGTTATAGTTATCAATTTGCATTAATCTAACTAACAAATACAAGAATGTGGTATAGTTGGCTGATTTAGCTATGACAAAGCGTGTTTTTTTTTTATATAACTCAAATATAAAGTATTAATCGATTTTTGTGATAATTTATAGTCAAATTAATTCCATTTTTTCTATTCACAAGTTCCAGATCATATTTAAGAAAATCTAATTCAACACCAATCGAACCAACAATTTGTTAATGGTTAAATGTGTCTCAGGTTTTCATCCTTTTCATTTTTAGATAGTATGTTTTTACCTAGTTGGAAAATGATTATCTTGTTTTTTTTCCGAGGGATTTGCAAAGGAAAGAAAATTCAAGGTTTCGTTATTATAGCCATCTCATTTGATAATGATCTACATAAAAAAAACAAAGGAAAAATATTGTGATACTTTATAATATAAATGAAAATATGTTGACAAAAAATAAAGAAATAAAAATAAAGCAAAGTCCGATGCAGTCAAATTATCAACATCTTGATGACAACGTGGGGTGGTGCTTTATGTTTCGACAGAAATTATCAACATCTTTCCGCAGCAAATAATCATGTTTGAATTACATATAATCACAGTAATATTTTTTTTAATATTAATACAATTGCATATTTGTAATTTAATTTTTTTATATTGAAACATTTCTTCTCAAATAAGAGTGGTGATCCATTTAGTTTCCTATCCGTTTGATGAGATTTTGTAAAGAAAAATACATTAGAGATTTAACACCACAAATAATGAAAAAATCACACACCACATTTAATTCACAAGATAAATAGTATATATATTTTTTTATATATTATTTGTTTTGCTCATTTATATTCAACTTGAGAATAAATTCACATTTAAAATCCTAGAATAGTAGCTTATTTTATCATGATTCCTTGTGTTGGTTTACATTAGAAAAAAAGTGTGAATTGTTAAGATATTTTGTTAGGAAAATTGAATTTAATGGTTTAAAATTGTTGTTTTCATTTTACATTATTAATCGAAAGAAGATTTTTTTTAAAAAAAATTTAATAAAACCGAAAATTAAACTTTCTATATATGTATAAAAACTTGAGAAAATGTTTATGTGCAACTATATAATTTATATCATCGTATATGCAGCAAATTAAAAAACTTGGATTGAATGATTGTGTGCTTTTCACTTTGATCTTTGTGGTCTTAGCAGAAGAAAATGGCATTATGAAATAAATGCTCTAGAAATCGAAACAATGAAGAAGAATGAGAAAAGATGAAGGTCCTTGAATGGATGTAAAAGGTGAATTGATATGTGTGAGAGAATCTTGATACATTGGTTGAGTATGATGCCCTTGTCTAAAGTGTTAAAGCCTTCTTTTCTAAATGAGTAGGGAATGGGAATCTACTGACCAATTTTGCTTTGCTTTGCTTTAGAAATACACACAGACACACACCCATTTGGCTTAAACATGGTTTAATATTATACATTATTGAGAACACCAACATGGTGGCACTCATTTCTACAACCATTGATCTCTTTAGACACATGTGACTTCGTGCATGCATTTGCCTTTATTTGCCAATCATAAAAGCACAAAAGATAATTGTTGGCATTTACATGTAAACCTCTGTCCCTCATCATTGAACGATGCTTCCTACATCAAAAGGAGTCATTGCTCGATCAGTACTAAGTTACTACCTAATTTATGTCAAGTTCTTCATCACTCTGTTTTATCTTAACTTTTTCAATCAAGGACTAATAATATGCTTACAATTTCCATTGTTACAAGTTAGGTTGATTAGATATAATATTAGCATGGATTCATTTGGTATGAAAACTAAGAATTTTATAACTGAATTGCATTATTTGAGATTGAGAATAAGTTTATGAATTTGACATTCATCTCAACTTGTGTGATACTATATAATGAATTGTCTGATAGTGATTCGATAGCGGGTGACTTGATCAACTTAACAAAATTTTGTTATGATAGAATTTCAATCCAAATTAGAAAATGCAGAGTTAAAGAACAAAGTATAAGACAATAGAGTGAAACAAGACAGCTGCAACAACGAATATTTGTTGTAGCTACAACTGTTCGCCATTTAAGAACATCTTATGACAACAGTTGATGTATGTTATACAGTTCCAAAAAGGGATCTTAACCAAATTACATTTATGTTTGGTTTATATGTTTCTGAAATGGCATAAGAGAAGTGTACATCTACTCTTGTTAAGATTAACTATTTTTTTATCCTTGTGTCTTGGTGTCATTAAGAAGTTTCCTCTTTTATCTTTTGTAAGGATTTTTTAGATATAGGTGACTTGTTTTGGATGAACTATTTTGGTTGGACGTTGAGCTTGTTTTTAGACTTCTTGAGAGGTAGCTTGTGTAATAGGGTTGAAGTATCCTTTAGATACTCCAATTTATTATATATTTTTATTGTCAATAAAAAAACTCTAAATAATTTTAATATTATATTAAAAAATAACTTTACATCCAATTTAATCTTATAAAACTGATTTATAATATAAAATTGGTATGAATTATATATTATGATATGTGTTTATCACTAATATAACATTTCAATACTTTAAAAAACATGATGACATTAACTTAGGATTGATGAATGAAATAGTGAGATTGTTGTGAGAATTGAGGGTAGCTATTAGAGTCAACTAAAGTTGAGCTCTAAATTTAATGCTGCTCCAGTCTAAAGTCTCCATTGTTATCAGTACTTTGTTGATAGATAAGTGGTTTTCCTATGCACACACCTTTGCCTTTATGTAACATATTATACGTGAAGAAAAGTTTAGATAAAAGTTGGCACAATCTTTCGAGTCATCCTTTAGCTTGGTCTAAAATAAACCATATATGTACACGATGGATTCTTCTTGTCTTTTTTTTTTTCTTATAACTCCCTTTTATTTTCATTATTTTTTCTTTTTATTTAAATGCAAAGGGACATTTATCTAGATCCCATCTTTCCCACTATATATTAGGTCAAGGAACCCTAAGAATATGCATACAAATCCATGTCTCCATCCACGTGCAATGATCAACATGGTATATATTCTCTTCATCAAATATTATATACATCAATATTTGATTCGGGGAACATATAATTATCATGCATTCTTATTAGTTGCTTTGTTTAATTAAGGACCATAAAATGTAGAATATTTTGCATTTTCCATTTGGTTTTGTTATCACCAATATCTATGAACAAAATGTTGTATACTAATGATTTAACATCACGTTAACTTCTATATAACTTTCATCCAACAAAAAATTATGTTAACATTGTGTGATGAAAATGTTGGATCGAGATATGTCGTGAATGAGAGTAGTTTATGAAAAATAATGTAATTTTGATATTTTATTAATTAATTTCACTTAATTACCTCAATTATAGATATGATTAGAAAGCTTTTCCTTTATTTTTTCATTTACACCGAAGGCTAGGTCTTCTTTCTTAACCTTGCACCATATTAGCCCTTTAATTAAAACCAAGATTCGATATTGGCCTTTACACCTCATAAATATTCAACTTTTATCACCTTAATACTTTATGCGAGACATTGTTCAATTACAATTAAGATATACCTTTGAATTGTAATATATATATATATATATATATATATATATATATATATATATATAACGAATTATTTTTAATATATATTTTTTTTTTTTTTTTATATTTTTTTTATTATATTTAAATAAAATTTTTTTTTTTTATATATATAAAATTATATATATATATATATATATATATATATATATATATATATATATAACGAATTATTCTTAATATATATTTTTTATTTAATTTTAAATTATTAGGTTAGATTAATAATAATTAGGTGTATTATGTTTCTCTCTAGTCTAAGGAATAACAATTTAGTGGAAATGTATGTCGTATGAATCACATATATTGCAATTCAATTATTTCTCTTCTCCTCGTTAATAAATAATAAATATATATGATGCATGTTCGAAATAATAAAAATTGAAGACAATAAAACATAAAAAGAGTTAGAAATGTACAATTATCACTCATTCTCAGTAACACATATAACATTTTTAAAAACAAAAAGTAGAGGCAATAAAAGAGTAGAAGGCTGAAAAAACATATAAAACAATTTTCTCTCCTCTATTTTTTCACTTCTTGCCTTGTATTCATTCACATTTTACAATTTTTTATAATATATTTGTTACTATTTTTAATAAATAATTAAATTCAATTTAGTATTGAGTTTACAATTTTGTAATAAACCATTCCTAGAAATTGAATTTATTTGTGATATAAATTGAATTCAGAAATTCAAATTAAAATGAACAATTCAAATAAACCACATATATATATATATTTCATGAACTAAAAAAACAAATCTTAGGTAAAAATATAAGTATAATAATAAAATTATAAAAAAAGGAAACTAGATTATTCTCTTTCTTTCTATAAATCTACCATTTTTTTTTTATTTTTTTTGTCAGCAATCTACCAGTTTAATATATGTTAATTTCCAATCGAATGTGTTCTTCACTTCCAATATGAAATGTTGATACCTTTTATCAACAACATCAAAATTTGGTTGTATCTCCGTTGTGGACTAATGAGTTTTGGAAAATTGTAAGATAATAAATTTATATATTTCCTTTGATTTATCAACCAAATAAAATATACTAATATATTTGCTTATTATTATTCTAACATGCAATAATATATATATTAATGACAATAAGAGAGAAACAATTGAATGGGAAGCATACATTCCCACAAAATGGCATTCATTTTCACGAGAGAAAAATTAAGTACACCTAATTATTGTTAATTAACATAGACTAGTAATTTAAAATTAAATAAATAATTTAAAGAATAGTTTTTTATACTTACTCTTAAAGTACGTTGGGATAGATTAATGTTATCTAATACAATATTCCTATAGTGTCAAAAAATTTAAGAGTACTTATAAATATGAAAAAAAATTACTTAAATTTTCTGCATGTAATGTGTTCTAATTAAATTATAGTATAAAACTATTTTATATTATTAATTTATTGTTTTTATATATATAACTAATTAAAATTTCCAATTTCATTTGTTGGATAAATAACTCAATAACCATCAAATTTAGAGATAAAAAAATAATTACTCATTATATTAACTAAATTAGATATTATTTTAGATAAAAAAAAATTATTTATATTTAAAGTGATCGTGATTTCTATTATTAATAAAAATTTATAAAATAGTTTCTATTGATATATAAATTAGCTACCAAGATTTTAATTACTAATATTTTAAATTCTAAAATTTTGATAGCTAATGATTATATACTAATTTAGAAACTATTTTATAAATTTTTGTTAATAATAGAAACTACTTTAAATAATAATATTTTTTTTTTATAAAACAGTCTCTAATTTAGTTAATATAGTAACTAATATTTCTATTTAATAATTTTCTTATAGGGATTAAACAAAATTTTCTTTATATAAACTATATATATAGGATATATATTAATTAAAATTACATTTCACATTTATATACATCAAAATTCGCATAATATAATCTTCTAAAACACATATAAATCAATTATGAATCATTTGATTTTTTGTTTATTATATTTGACTGAAAAATCAAGATAATATACTACAGTAATAAGTTTTGGGTAAAATTATTTCAAATAAAAGTTATTCAATATTTTAGTTACACTCTATGTATTATTTTTTTTTATATATTTTCTCAATTCTCTCTTTGTAAAAAAAAGTTCCTCTTTATCTTGTCTGTAATATCTTTCCTCCAAATGTTTTAGAATCTTAACACATCTTGTAGTAGTTGGATAGTTAAGGATCATTTTCACCTGATTATATCTTCAAACAGATAATATTCTTGTTTACTTTGAAGATGATTTATTTTCTTTCTTTTCCTTTGGATTTATCACCAATCTTGGTGGGATTAGTTGAGAAAAGTAAATCATCTCAACTTGATTAAACTTACATTGAAATTTGGTCATATTTGAATACTTTGTTTTAGGTCGATATTTTGAGTGATTATCTTATTTGAGCTAAAATTTCCTTCAAAAAGTAAAGAATTATAGATAAAGGAAGCTATTTATATTTTTGATAGAACTTTAAGATAAATTATCTACTACTAGAAAATCTTTAAATAGAAACAAATTTTAAAGATAAAAAATAATTAGTTATTATATTGACTAAATTATATAGTATTTTAAAAACTAAAAAATATTAATTATTAATAAGTAGACTTTAAGCCTAACTCAACCCCATAAAACCAGCTCATAGGGTTGAGGTTTGCACCCACTTATATACAATGAAATGTTATAATCTCTAGTCGATGTGAGATCTCCAACATTAATATATAAATTGTTTTCTATTATAGATAAATAATTTCTAAATATATACTAATAAATTTTTAATTTGTAAAATAATATATAATTTAGTCAATATAATAACTAATTTTTTTTTATTTCTAAAATTAATTTTTATTTAATTATTTGTCTTGTTGTAAAATGTTTGAATTGTTATGTAGTTAAATTTAAAGTTTGTTCACAAATATTATCTCATTCACGGTACTCAAACAATGATTTAGTTTATAAAAAAATCAAACCATAACCCTTTTGTTAGACGTAACGCAACTAACTAACTCTATTGAATAATTTATTTATGATATTTTTCTTATTAACTCTAACAAATAATCAGATTGTAATTCTTACGTCAAATAGATTATAATGCGAATTAATCTATTAAAAAAACATATTTTAATAAAATATATAATTTTAAAAATATTTTTCAATAAATTAAGTCAATAATATTTTAATATAAATATCTAATATCTCAAACAAATGATGCAGTAGTAGATGAGAATATATTAGGTGAAGAAAAAAATTAAAAAAGTACGAAAATTTTCAAAATTTTACAAATAAAATTAATAATTATAAATTTTTTGAATTTCGATACATTATAAAACTTTATACTCAAATAATATATTTTTTTATAAAACATTTCATTTTTTTTATAAAAAAATAATTTATGAAAATTTCTCGTTAAAAATAAAATATAAACCCTGCAGTGCACGTTAGTCTTTTCTCGTGGTCTATCTTAATCATAACCCCTACCACCAACAACCATAAACGACAAGGCATGAAATACTAAGACATGTGATCCATATCTGGGAATACAATAAATTTCAAAAGGTTTTGATTTTGGAAATGATACTTTAATAGTCTAAAAAAAACACTCACTTAATAATTATTTTTTTATTAATAATAAATAAATAAAATAAAACAAGACATTTTGAAGGTGTCTAGATCTTTATATAAAACATTCGAGATCAAACTTCTTAACAACTAACTGAAAATTCAACATACTCTACAAAATATCAACCAAATATAGACATGATAAGACATAAGGATGGCAAAGCGGACCGTCCCGTCCCATCCCGTGTAATGAATGCAAGCGTTTTTTTTTGTTTTTTTTTTAAGAAATTCAATAAAAATGTTTTTTACTTTTTGTTTTTGAAAAATTGTCAAATTGAACCTATATTTGCTACTATCAAAATCAATATTTTTTTTTTCTATTTCAAACATAGTCAAACATCAATAATTCAATTAAGATAAAAATCAAATATCAATATTCTTCCATTTCAAAAACATTAAAAATAACTATTTCAAAAACTTTAAACATAAGGACCACTACAATTAACCTAGTTAATTCAAAAACAATAATATTCTTTCATTTCAATAACATTGGATGTAACCTTAGAAGAACTTTCATCCAATTTTTCATAATTATAATTTTTCCCGTTATCTGTATACATTAAAACAATGACAATTAATTAATTATTTTTTCATAAAAATAATACAATAAAAATAAGATCAATTAAAATGAAACCTAAAGTGTGTAGCATTGGAATGAATGAATATAAATGGAAAAGGAAAACCTATTTTGTTTTAGTCAAACTTGTCACTACCAAATCAACACACAAACTGCGGGCCAGCCTGTCCCGTTGGTCCGCGCGAGCTGTGGGTTATGCGGGATGGGTTAAAGTGGGTTAGTAGGTTGAAAAACTGAGTTCGTGTTCCGCATTTTTTACTAGTGGACCGTAGATCGTCCCGTATGACTCGCCCTGCTTTGTCATCCCTAACAAGACTAATATAGACATAATCACATCAAAATATAATTATCTCAACCCTTCAAGAGAGACATGTACTCATAAAATAAAACAAAATAAATATCACCCTACATCCTTCTCCAACAATTAAATAAGATTTTTGTCAGAAGTAGAAGTAAATCAAACATCCAAAAGTCATAAATATCAAACCAAACCTGCAAAAAAAATTTAAAAGCCAAAAAATTTAAAAGCCAAAAACTTTTACTAAATCACACAAAAACTTCCAAACTAGATCACATAAAAAAAAAACACTCACTTAATAATTCACTTTTAATAATATACTGATAACAATTAACATTTTAAGTTAAAAAAAATATTAATATTTTATATTATCAAAAAAATATTTTTTATTTGTATAAAAGGATAGTATATTTTTTCTCTCTCAGTCTTGCTTCTAAAACTTCAAAAACGAAGATGGTATCTACATTGTTCCCTTTTTCGTTTTAAACGTGAGAGAATTCTCATTGAAATCTTTTACCTAATACAAAAATACCTATTTAAGGATGTTAAATTAGTTAAACTTCACTAATCATTTTGATGGAAGTTGGATTCTTTAAAATAAGATTAAAAAAATTAGATAAAGTTAGTTCGACTCAATAGACTAGGTGAAACTCAAGAATTATAGGCTCAAACATAATTAAAATATATTTCCCTTTTATATTGTTTCAATTTGTTTACTTTAAAATTTATATAAATATAGATAAAAGTAAAACAAAAAGGCCAATTTGATTCATTATAACAAATCATCATTAGACCAGACAATAAAAATGCAACCCATTAAAAAAGATTGTATTACTGTTGACGCCAACACTAAAACAAATATAAAGGTATTCTTTTAATTATATATATATATATAATATAAAAAAATGTAAGATATAATTAATAAATATTTTGGATAAATAAAAAAATAACTTATACACACCATAAATTTTAGAAAATCGGAATAAAAAATTATATTCAAATTAATTTTAACATATAGAAAAGGTCATATATTTTGTAGCTTCTATTAAAAATACTTATGAATAAGTTTATCTAAGTAAAATAAAATCTAAATATATAGTTAACTAGGTCACCTCTTATGGATAAAGTGCAAAATATTTTTTTTACTAGCAAATTATAAAATGCAAATAAAAATATTTAAAAAATACCTTAATCTTTATAAAAAAACTTATCCACATAATAATTTTTAAAATAAATGACTGTTACACGATATTTTTAAAACCAAATCCATAACATCATACACATTCTCACAATCTATATAAAAAAAACTATACGTTGTATTAATTAGAACATCCAAAATATTTATAAGATAAGATAAAGTGCAACAACATAATGCAAGAGTTTAGACAACATGAAGGAAGACATGAACATTCATCCATGACTAATTTAAAAGTTTTAATGTTTTCATAGTGTTGAATCAAAAAGAAAACAACGTCGTATGAAAAGAGCAAAAAATTCTTTAGAAAATGTTAGTCTCAAGATTATTCTTAAGTATGACCTATAATGTCTGGAAAGCACCCACAAGCCATGCACATTAGGTAGTGGAAAATAAAGAAAAGAAAGAGAAAAAAAACACACAAAAGCAGTCTCCATGGCTGTTCTTGATTTAGTGAATTGACCCTTCGGTATGATTCAACACACGAAAACCTTTTTTCTAACCCTTTCTTTGTGTGAGTGTGCACGAAGAAAAAAAGGTTAACACAAATGCTAATAACCAAACACTACTTTTTTTGTCTCACTAATCACAAACACAAGTTGGTTATACATCGTTTCACATTATCAAATCAAGTTGAAGAACACCCACATTGGATTCTCCTTTTATTCCGTTTTCTATGCCTTCCACTGCTCAATCTTCCCAAATCAATTTCCACTTGCTTTTTCAAGTAATTCATATTTTTTATTCAGTCAACAATTTTAACATTTTTCAGACTTAGGGTCAATTAACCCTGTCTCATATACACGATTGCCCCATGTTAGTAGCTAGATTTATACTACTTATAGTGAAAGATATCTTTTTATAAGGAAATAAAGTATATAAAGAAATCCTTTTGTGTCTAGAAACATAATACAAGTTTATACATAAGCATATACATATAATTGAAGATACACGCATACTAGACATTTTTTATACGAATTATGTTGCTCAAACTGTGTACTTCATTTACATAATAATGATTATTTTTTATTAATAAAAGTAATAATTAGTGAACAAAGTCTCTAAGAAGAAATTAAAACAATAATTTTGTGGAATTTACAAGTAATTAGGAATATCTCAAAATCGTACCATATTTAATATGAGTAACTTATTATAAATGAATTTAGAAAGAAATTTGAAAATGACATGTATTGTTTTTATGATCGGAAAAAGCTTTGAAGAAAGAAGACAATCTAATAATAAAGTAAAATATAAAAAAACAAAGTTAGGTAAATTCCATGGAAAGCAATTATGAGCAATCAAACTAGATAGGGTTTGATAATTAAAAGTGCATTTGTCTGTACTTTTAAATAAAAAATTAAAAAGAAACATTTTAGTTTCTAATAAGCTAAAATAAAAACTTATATTTAAAAAAAAAGAGTTAATACATAATTACTTGCTTGGCAAGTTCTAATTTCATAATATAACAGTTAAACTTTTGATGCAGTGAAATAAAATTATAATTAATTAATAATTGAATTTAATAAAAAAATTAAATAATTATATATACATTAAATTAAAAATGCCTTTAATCTCATAAAAAACTATATTTTATTATAAAAATAAATAAATAAAATAATTTACATCATATAAGTATACACACAATAAATTAAATAGTACATGGGAACGTCTAATAAAAGGAATAAATTTTGATCATAAAACAATAATAAATGATCAAAATTAAATTTATAAATTTTCACTATATCTTCTCCCCTCTCTATTATATATATATATATGATTTTTTTAAACTTAATTCATCTATCACCGTTATAACATTTTTTAATCCCCATTAATGGTTAGAGTAGAATAACTTCTATGTCTTTTGATTTTTCTCGTATAGTTTTTTTTAAAAGGTTTTTTTACTTTTATTAGTTTACTTAATAAATATTTAATTTCTTTAATTCACATTACAATAATGTCAATAAAAATTGGGTCTAACTTCAAATCTATTATAACATGATAAATAAAAGTACAAATATTTTTTGAAAGAGGCATTTGCATATTTAATAGTTAACGATTAGTGTCTCTACAAAACGCATGTGAAGATAAAAAAAGCCTATGTAATAATGACCAAATAATCAACATTAGAGTTAGTAGAGGGTGAGCAGTAAAAAACATTATTCTATCAATTCTGCTAACTTTTGAAAAAAATAAATATAAGATAATGTTTCAAATGTATATACTTTTGTATTTTAGTATTAATAGAATACATTTTAATCGATTAAATCATGTTATCTTTAAGTAATTTTTAATTTATATTAAATAATATTGATGTAACATATCAGAAAATAACATCTTACTATTACAATACAAGTTTTACATATTTCTATTTTCAAAACATTCATAATACATGATTAGGACATATAAAAATACAAATATTTATAACATAAATTTCAAAATCAACACCCTAAACCTCTTCGGATCTTCCAAAACATTTGTTCGTGTACGTAGTACAGTCATTGCAGTTCAACACAACAAGAAAAACAAGGATAAACTAGTGAAAATAGAATTTTATAATATACACCATTAAATCAAAAGAGAAAACCAAATTGCATGATCAATTTATCAAATTATTCAATCTTTTTCAAATCCCAACAATATATCTCACATGAATCTCCACATCTAGGATATTCAACAAACAAAGTAACATCCGACGCCTTCCGGAAGACCTGTATTAAGTAAGTCCTATCATAAACTAACACCTGATCCAAATATTACTAGTGAATCCAACCGATAACCGAAAGGATCAGGGTAAGTTCAATACAACTCAAGTCGTGCATCTCATATGTCACGGTGTGCATGAACTCCCACATGAGCTTATCACCACCTAACATCTTAGTCTATATGTAACTTAGATCTCTATTACCATATAGACATAAATACTTAATACACATACAAACATCAATTCATACATTATCCAAAATGTATGAATTCAATTTCATTTCATTATAGGGCAGTTTCTATGCACCTTTATTTTTATTTTTTAACGTTCTTACAATTGACACAACACTAAAGTATTTACTAAACCCTAAACTCTAGTATTGAAACTTGACCCGATATAATGATATTTTCTTATAAAAATCATATAAATTATGGACCTTATATTATTAATAGTGACAATGTATAAGGGAATCCTAGAGTTTGAGAAAAAGAAATAAAAAAGTCAAGTTAACTATTTTAATTTAGTTATATATATATTAAATAGAAACTAAATTTTAAAAATAAAAATAAATAATTATTATATTAACTAAATAAGATATTATTTTATAAAAAAAATTATTGATATTAAAGTAATTATTATTATTAAAAATTTATAAATTAATTTATAAATTGATATATAATTAATTATTAATTAATTTAGATTCTAAAATTAATAACTAAAATATTATATATGTTAATTTATAAATTACTTTATAAATTTATATTAATAATAGAAAATATTTTAGATGTTAATAATTTTTTAATGTATAAAATAATATTTAATTTAGTGTATATAATAATAATTTTTTATTTATTTCTAAAACTAATTTTTATTTAATAATTTTGTTATAGCGTGAAAAAACAGAAAAAAGAAAGAATTTAAAACATGTTTATTTAGTTTTTTTAGTCTTTAGTTTTTGAAAGTAGTTTTATTATTGATTTTGAAAAGCTAGTTTAGAGAATAAACTGAAACAAACAAACAAACAAACTCTTATTTGATTTGATGGGTTGTGACTGTTTTGTTTTGCAAGTTGTTCCTTGTACTCAAAAGATGTGATTAAACAAAGAAACTAGTTAATAAAAATTTTCTTTGGTAAAAAGTTACATTGAGCAACCACCATTGTAAAAGAGGTTGTGATTTAAAGAATATAATAATATAGTAGTGTTGAACCTGGGGTCTCATAATACAAAATCTTCATTCACTCCACTTTAAACCTAAATCAAAGTGCAAGTGGACATTTTTTTATTCTTTCATGTAAAAGTATGAACAATCAAAGCCTTCACTTAGGTTTTTTTATCTTTCCCTCATTCCAAGGTTGTCTGTGACACATTATTAATATGTACACACGGCACTACGATTAATGATGATCATAAACTATAGTATGCAGTACATAAAAGAAAAATAATGGATACACCAAATGTCAAATGATCCCTTCAGAGATCAATAAAAAAATATAAATAATCCTTTTAGAATCGATTTGAAAAAAACTATTGTTAATGTAAACTCTTTTTGTATTATATTTTTAACCTATTTAAAAAGAGCTTGCCTTTGATATTTTGATACTTTTTACTTCTATATATTTCTGAAACAAATGTACATTACATTCCAATTCTTAAGAAAAAACTGATTTATGATTGTTTGTGTGATGGACCGATATTTAAAAAGTAACTAAACTATTTGTTATGATTTTTACATGATTATAATAAACATATAACTAAATGGCATTTATATCAAAATGCAGGAAATATAAAAAGAGTAAAATGTAAATACTCTTTTTAAGCATATCTTGTAAGAGTGAAGGTTGATTAGTGTTAAACATCATTCTTAAATTTTGTTTAGTGTTGGAACTTATGAGTTGATTGTTTGTACAAGTATAGTGTTGGAACTTAAAATGTCTTGGACGAAAACAATTTTTTTTTATGTTGCTTCTTGAGTTACCTCGAAAGGAACAATATTTTAGTACTCAAGGGTATATATGTCGAGATTCCGAAAATTTATTTTAGTTATGTATCGTAATTACAATTCAGTTAATTACTATATTTGTAACTATTGAAAGCATGTATGTCTAGCAATTATTATAGAATTACTTAGTAGAGGTGAGGGTCAACATGACCTCTTTTAACTTACCTATCATTGCTCAATAAAAAATGAAGTAGGGCAAGCTGAATTTTTTTACTCATTTGCTAGTTTTTTTATTTATTTTAATATATATATATATATATATAATATACTAAAAGCACATTTAATTATATAAATATTTTTTTTTTAAATTTTTAATTAATTGGATAAATTTAAAAAATTATTATTTCTACATGTTCTAATATTTTATTATAATTAATAATTTTCACCTTAATTTTTAATTATTTAAGTTTATGGTTAATAATTTTATATACTCCAAAACATAACAAAAATTATTTTTAATTAAAAATTAGACCAAAAACCTAATTCGCCTCACCACATCCCGAACTCATCTAACAGATTAAAAAATATCAACATACCAATTTGTCACCCAAAAATAGTTATATCAACTCCAATATGCTACTTTAGTATTTGTTATTTCAAATACATGTATATTTCTCAAATATTTACAACAAATTTATCCTCAATCCAACCAATAATACATTTCATATGTATAATTCAATATCAAACTTTATTAAGTTTGTAACCTAGCATGCACTATATATGTTAGAGGTTGGTGTCTTTGTTCCATAGGTTAGACGTTGGTATCTTTGTTAGATGCTTGTTTCTATTAGACTATGTTATATATATATATAGGTGTGAGTTAACTTTTCAAAATAATCACTACAAGAAAATCATCAAATAGAAACCAATTTTTAGAAACCAAAATAATTAGTTACTATAGTGATTAAATTAGAGACCATTATAGGGACTAAATAAATTTTTGGTTTCTAAATTAGTTTATATTATTGTTAAATGGTTTCTAAATTGGTATCTAATTAACTACCAAAGTTTTAACTACCAATTATTTAGTTTCTAAATTTGGTAGCAAAAATCTTGGTTGCTAATTAGATACCAATTTAGAAACCATCTAATAATAATAGAAACTAATTTATAAACTAAAAATTTATTTAGTCCCTAAAATGGTCTCTAATTTAGTCACTATAACAACTAATTATTTTTTGTTTCTAAAATTAGTTTCTATTTCATGATTTTCTTGTAGTGAATATTTTCCTTTTTTTTTCTTGCATGGCAACTATTAAAACCCACGTTGATATCTTCACATGGTATCACAAGCCATAATTTTTTCTTCCTCTCTCTGCTTTCTTTTCTGTCTTGTGTTTTCTTTCCTTTACTCTTTCTTCTTTGTCATGTATGTTACATCTTCTTTTGCTGCTTCTTCCGAAACATCCATGCCTTCATCTTCCACACAATTACATACGTTTTCCATTCCTATTTCTTTAAAACTCGACCACGACAACTACCTAATTTGGCAACAATAAATTCTTGCTCAGTGGTCTTCGACTTCTTCATTTTCTCGAAGGCTCTATTGTACCTTCGCACTTTCTGGCTGCAAATGATGCTATTATTCACAAAGTTAATCCGAATTTTCTATTTCATCAATAACTATATCATCTTCTTATTGCCCGACTTCTTATGATTTTTCATGTTATGATTATGTCTATTTACTATTTACTGCAAGAGAAATATCAAGCAGTGTTGAAAATTTATATAAATGAAGTGGAAAAGAAAAGAAAAGAAATTATATAGAAAGGTGAAAATTGATTGGTCAAATAGAAGTGATGAATATTATGGAAAGTATGACGCAAGTGGACAACACCCTGGTCCATTTGCTAAGTTCCTTGAGAAACGAATACACAATGTCAGGTACACCACAACAAAATGGTGTGTCAAAAATGCGTAATCAGACCTTAATGTATATGGTTAGAAGCATGTTAAGTAATTCATATTTGCATATACCATTGTGGATGTATGCTTTAAAAACTGTCATGTGTTTGTTGATCTGGATTCTTAGTAAGGAAGTTCAAAAGACATCTTTTGAATTGTGGACAGGTAGGGAATCCAGTTTGAGATACTTGTATGTTTGGGCTTTTCAATCAGAAATTAGAATATACAATTCTCAAGAAAAGAAACTAGATGCAAGAAGAATCAATGGATATTTTATTGGTTATTCAGTAAAGTAAAAAAATGTATATGTTTTATTGTGCTACCCATAGTACAAGAATTGTTGAAACTTGAAATGTACGGTTCATTGAGAATGATGAAATCCGTGGGAGTGAAGTTTCGTAAAATGTTGACATTATGGAAGTTAGAGTACATGTTCCTTTAACTAGTACCTCTACTTCAAGAATTGTTCTTCCTCATTTTGTTGAACCAAACAACGATGAAGAAGAAGAATAAATTAATGATCCTAATATTAACAATGAACCTGTAATAGAACAACCACAATAAATAAAATTAAGAAGATCTCAAAGAGAAAGGAAATAATATTCAAATTATTATGTGGTTTATCTACAAGAGTAAAAAAATTACTTAATCATTGATAATGATCCAGTTTCATTTTCAGAAGCCATCAATGATGATAATTCTGATAAATGGCTAGATGTAATGAAGGATGAACTTAAATCAATGACACAAAATGATGTATGAGACCTTATAAAATTTCCAGAAGAATGCAAGAGAGTTGAGTGCAAATGGGACTTTAAGACTAAACGTGACTCTTATGGCAATATCGAACATTACAAGACTCGACTTGTTGCCAAATGTTTTACTCAAAAGGTGACATTGACTATAAAAAAATATTATCTTCTCCTTTTCTAAGAACGATTCCTTCAGAATTATCATGACATTAGTATATTTTTATGATATTGAGTTGCATCAGATGAATGTTAAAATCGTCTTTTTGAACGGAATTTAGAAGATGATATTTATATGAACCAACCGGTGAGGTTCATTGAAGAAGGAAAAGAACACATGGTGTGTAAACTTCAGAAATCAATATATGCACTTCAACAAACTTTCAGGAAATGGTATCGTAAGTTCAATGATAGTTGATCGATGTATATATCTGAAGATCAATGAGAACAAGATTATATTTCTGATTCTTTATGTTGATGATATCTTGCTTGCAACTAATCATCTTGGTCTATTATGTGAGACTAAAATGTTTTTTTTCTAACAGGTTTGAAATGGAAAATATGGGTGAGACATACTATGTAATAAGAATAAAAATATTTCGTGATAAATCATAAGAACGATTATATATATCTTATGAAATATAATGAAAACATATATAATATAATATAGATTGAAAAATATTAAAAAAATATGATTTTGTGAGAATGTTGTATAAATAAGATAAATATTTATTTTTATTATAATTGAATATATGGAATGAGAGAATGATGGATTATAAAATTTTACATTATAGTCTAAATGAAAATTGAGATAACTTATATCTTAAAGTAAACTACATGCATGCATGCACGTTTTTCAGTAAAATAATTTTGCATGGGGATGTAAAAGTGGATGAGCAATACATCAGAAGATGTAATGTATATGATGATGCATGCATGCCCAACAAAAAAGGGACCACAGCCGTGTGAAAAAAAAGAAAGAGTAGCCACTAAGAAAAGTGGAAGAAGACCAATATCGAACAAGGGCTTCTAATGAGTGCAAAATTCCCTTCACATATTCCCTCCACAATATATATTCCAAATTTCATATGCAAAAGATTGCAATATTCAAAGGTATAGCTATGAAGATGCTTTAGCCACTGATTCATATCCTTTCCTTTATGGCATCCACCTCTCATGCATCATCCTCATTTATGTGTACTGTATCAGTTCTCTGATACCTTCTTCCACCTTCTATATGAGACTGAGACAGATGGGTCACCTTTAGAACTGCTACAATTACTTTATCATGAAAAGCTTTTGTTTGGCACTGCCCTTTCTACTTAGTTAGCTTCATATATATCTTCACATCTCATGTTCATATGTCTTCACTTTTTATTGCACCAAGGGATATACTAATTTATAGGGGTGGAAAAGCGGACCCGTTCGTCCTGCATAGGTTTGTTCCGTTTAAGCTCGTAAATACGGGTCGGGTTGGTCCATTCCGCATATAAAATGTGGGTTGGTTTTCATAATCCGTCCCGCATGCGGGTTGGTCCATGGGCTTGTGGGTCAGTCTGTTTTTTTTGGAACGTAGAGGAGGAGTGTGTCGTGTGTGCAGCAGCGGAGCGACAATAATGCGCAATAATTGCAGGCGAAGCCACGCGTAGTCGCACGCTGAACGAGCGACGACGCTGTAAAAAAGAGTGCGTCGTGTGTTGTGTGCGTTTTTTGAAACAACGTAACTGCCTTGTGTTTTGAGTGAAAACCTAATTTTCTTTCACTCAAAGTTGTCACTCCTCCACTGGACCATTGTTGTCAAATTAATTAATTTTTTACCGCGGGCGCGCACTTTGCCACCCCTACTAATTTACTCATTTTTCTCTCCAATTTGTAAATGATTTCCTACATTATTATAATTTTGGATAACTAATTTCAATTCAATTAATTTGAAAATTTAAATATTTTTTTTTGTTTGAGTATTGTATTCCAAACAAACTCATCTAGCTAGTTAAAATTTCTACTTATATATATATATA
>Ga0123342_1001062_pt1 | contig 45851 bp, 17 predicted proteins | sample Turbeawhitnodule_FD_89960 | JGI IMG/M metagenome (GOLD analysis project Ga0123342, IMG submission 89960) | Root nodule microbial communities of legume samples collected from Mexico - Turtle bean Mexico white nodule | ecosystem: Host-associated > Plants > Roots > Nodule | place: Mexico: Nepantla...
TAATGTTAATATAATATTAATGTTAATATAATATTAATGTTAATATAATATTAATGTTAATATAATATTAATGTTAATATAATATTAATGTTAATATAATATTAATGTTAATATAATATTAATATGTATAAATTATGTTAATAATTATAAGTAAAATAAAAATGATAATATGATCAAAGAATTTTTCTGGTCTAGTGGGTAACCCTTCCTTAATTACTTGAAGAACTTGTGTTCGAATCCTGGCTGAAGCGCTTTCTTTGCAATATTAATTGTGGGTGCTTGAGTTTTTATTTTATGGAGATTTGAAACCTATTGGTGTTTTGCTTAGGTTTTTATTTAACGGAGACCATTTTTTCTTGTAGTGGGTTCAATCATATTTATTGTTTTTCAGTTAGGGCATAGTCATATTTAGAAAATAAAGTCAACTTTTTTTCTTCTAGATATTGTTTAAATTTAAATTTTTATTTTATTTGAAAAACAATTCTCTCACAAACAATAACTATAAATAAAAATATTTTATAATATAAACTCCATTTTAACAAGTTTGAATTAAATTTAAAATTCATTTTTTAATACTTATATAAAATTATATCATTTAAAAAAAACTATTATCAATTTTTTTAAAATTTCTTTGGATTTTATACAATAACATATTTAAAACATCAATTGGATTGAACATTAGAGTTTGTTGAGTCTTCTAAATTTACCCAGTCGATCTTTTCGAAAAGTGTGAAGTAACATTGATTAATGATAATTAAATAGACATAAACCCTGACTTAAAGTTCACGCCAGCAACATAGCTTGGGAGCAATAGCTGTGCTGTACTTAAATTGATTTGTATGGTTTAACATACCTCCGCATTCACTCTCTTATCGAAACTTTTTTTCATTTTCAAATACACCCAAATCATACCACCTGCAAAATAAGTTCAAATAAATTTTGAACCCGAAAATTCATAAATTGTGTACTTAGACTAGTAATAAGTCTTTTCTTTTACCTTTGTTATTTTTAAGAGATTGTTTTATATCTATATTAGACTTGAGCTTTAAGTTTCCACCTAAAGTTTGGCTCAAACTCTTCCTTAAGTCTTCTATAAATAGGAAGTGTTTTTTTTTTTTTATTTTTCTAATTTAGAATTAAAATAAAATGATATTTATTTTTTGTCATTTTACTTGTTACTAAATTTTCATTAGGTTAATCTTATTTAAAACTTAATTTATACTCTTTTATAATGAGTTGGTTTCACCTCTCACTCTTACATATTTATTTATTACATTTTAATCATGAAATTCAAAGGCTTCCACAAACATATTTTCTCAAATCTTCATCTAAAAAAATAAATATAAAAGAAGACAAGAAAAATAGGTTTTCGTCATAATTGTATTATATCTTGTTGAGTGATAAAAAAAACTAAAGAAATTTTATCTGTTTATTGTTGTATATCTAGAATTGTGTGTTGATAAATGATGGGTCATCTTAATATTGAATGAAGTTGATATGATAATATGACTTCTAGTAGGAATCATAAAAATCGTGATCCGATAAGTATTTTATCTAAATTTTGTAATGGGTGTTAAATGTTCTTATGAGATATGAGGTGTAATTGTTTGAAGTTGATATCTAAACTATTTGAATTATACGAAAGAATGTCTAACTTTGATAAAACAAATGATAATACATTTATAGAAAGTTATCCTATACTTAAACAAATCATTTTCAATGAATTTTTTCAAAAATGAAACTTATCAGTATTTCCGTTGTTTAATCTTTTATAATAGATTATTCGTTATAGATTTATGTGTTAAATTTTATCCAATATTTCATAAATAAAAATGTTCAAGATTTTTAAAAAATGCATATATTAAATGATGACAAAGGAAAATAAAATATAAGAAAACAAAAAAGTATTTAAATTTAAATTACTGAAATAGTATGATTGATATTATTACAATAATCTGTTTATCTGTGTAGGCATTCCTATCTACAAGTTTTAACTTTTATTATAAAAATACAAATATATAAAATATAAAATACAACTCTCAAATTCGATAAGTGTTTTTTTTAATCTCGTCAATAGTATATGGGTTAAAATATTTTTATTACTCTTATTTATATTATTTTTTATTAATCTCGTCAATAGTATATGGGTTAAAATATTTTTATTACTCTTATTTATATTATTTTTATTGTTAATAAAAAAAATAGTCTTCGTATCTTATCCTATATCCTATCATTAACGATATCACTATCTTAATTCTTTAAAACAAAAATGGTGTGTTTTACCATTTTAATAATGAAAATCCTGTCCAAAAAAGTCCTTGTAACTGGGGTATGTATATTACTTAATGGTGGTTCATATATGTTTGATGTATTTGTTTTCTTCTTTCAGTGTATTTATAGTCGACACTTCTAATTTTTCTTTCCAGATATTGTTTATAAATTAATCAATTTATAAAATGAAATTTATATATATTTATATATTCTAATTGATACGTGACTTTTAACATATTGATTCGTGAAATTATACATAGTTATATATTATAAATAGTTTAATAACGATTTGATAAGTGACATGATAATTTTATTATAATAAATTCTAAATAATTTTATTAGAAAATAGATTTTTAATTTAATTTAATTTTATAAAATTAGTTTATAAGTTAAAATTTGTATTTAGTTATATATTATGATTTTTTATTTATTTCTAAATGTGAATTCTAAAAAAAAATCTGAACAAGAATTTTTGTGTCATTATGCATGTATCTTTTGCCTGTTGGCTTCATGTGTAAGCAGAACTCTATTAAGACAAATGAAAGTTAGGTAATAGGTATGAGATTTTTTTATGCTGATAAAAAAAAGTATTTTTAATAATGAAAGGCATTGTTTCAATTCTCACAATACAAGCACTACTATTAGAAATACTTAAAATCAGAGAGCAAATGAATTTGATCAATTTTTGTTTTCTCATTAAAAATCACTCCCTAGTCTAGTTTTTTTGGTTTCTGCTTCCACATCTCTGTCACTGGGATTGAGAGTGCCGTTAACACGACTTCATTTGCTGCTGCACTGTCACGCCACTTTGAACCGTTGAGTTGTTCATTTCCCACCAATTTAACTTTTTCCACTTCTTCATTAACTTGTCTATTTTTTTATGATTGGTGACGTTCAATTGATGTTTATAGATTGTAACTATGAAAATAGTTATGGAATACTCTAGATTTCCTTGAAGTAAGCAACAAAATCGACAAAATACAGTGACATACAATACCACGCTTTCGTCCATTTGCATTTAATAAAATTTCTTTAAAACTAAATTGAATTCGTTTATTAGTTTTTAGTTACCACACTAACACAGTCACTTATTTATTACTTGAAAGAGAATCAGATTGGGATGCTCTCTAATACTAAAATTCGTAAATATTTCAATGAAGATTGTTATATGGTGAAAAATTATTTCTTTTGCTAATTGAAGAAAAAAATTATATATTTATTATGTATAAGTTAATTTATATAAAATTATATCAATAACTTTTTAAGAAAACATAATAAATATAAACTTCTCTATAAACTGAAATTCCTTTATAGATTGTAGAAGTTTTCTAATATAAGTTTTTAAATTTTTTATTTTAATTTATATAATTTAATTTTAATTCATAAAAATGTTTTTTTGTCATATTTTCCCTGAAAATCTTTATAAATAAGTTCGTCTGAAAGATGGTACACTTAATATTTTTACTATTAGATATATTTGAAATATATAAAATCATTACCATTTATTAATATAATATTTAAAATTGTTACTGTATAAAATTAAAAGAAAATATATAATTAAAGTCCAGGTTTAAAATTAAACCATTCTTTACCTTTTACACATATCTACTGATTTAGTTGATTTTTAAAATAACAAATATGACGACTACTTTTAATAAAATATATTCTTTTTAATCACATTTCTATTTATATTATTCAAATCCGATATTTTATTTAAGAAATTCAATATCAGAGTAAAAATTGCTAAATGCATAGTAATTATTTAATTAATATAAAATTAAGTTAGGTAAAACATTAAGCTAGTATAAAAAAGTCCATGTACATATTTTAGATGATAAAAGCTAATAGTAATTTTAATAATAATAATAATAGTCCATTCATAGATATTACATATGAGTTTTTATTTATTTGAAAATATTAGAATAAATCATCAAAACGTTTAGAAAAAAATTGTAAAGTTCAGTCAAATAATTTCTCGTTAGTCGTTTGTGTTTCTCTTTAACTCAACTATTTTTTGGATTATTTAAGCAGTGAGGTGGTCAATTTTCCGTCAAACCAATCAAATCGAATTGGTTCACGGAAGCTATGTATGTGTAATATTTTCATTCTTTTAAGATTGTTGTTAAATTATAATTAAGTTTCATTTTTTACAGTCATCATGCTTGTAATCTTAACCGTTGTTTTAAGGAATATTAAGATAAAAGTGTGATTTTATTTTTAATTTCATGAGTGGTAGTCATTTTTTCAACATGGAGTGTATAGTTAGTCTCTTCATTGTTTTTTAATTATTATTTTAAAAACAAAGCAAAATTAGCAATAGCTAGCCACCTCACCTAACACGGGCCTCGTTGTCTACATTTCGCTCTGATCTAACTAACACAACCACAAACACAAGTCACCACTTGAAAAAAAGAAAAAAGGAAGAACACAAAATTGAAGTAAATTTTGTACAACGAGGAAGCTAACTACCACGCCCCACGTGACTTGCTCTATTCAACACACACACATTCTCTACATCACTATATAAACCCGCCTCTACCATCCCTTCATTTTTCATTTCCCCTCCAACTCGCTCTTGACTCACTTCCTCTCCGATTCCGCAAGCGAGGCGAGTGAATCAGGTGAGGTAAGCTCCTCACTCTCCAACTAACTTCCACCAACCAAATCATAGATCTCCATTTCTCCTTCTATTCACTTCCCTCTCCGCTTCCAATCTTCAATTCTCTGCAATTTTAGGGATACTCTCGCTTCTTATTCCAGAATATCCTCTTCCGCTTTTCGCTGTTTCTTGTTCGATTTTTGTACATTCGGCTTCAACTTGTGCTCGTAGTGGATCTGCTTCGCTCGCTAGTTTCCTTCGCTTAATTTTCAAATCAAATCACGTAAATCGTATTTTCAGTTGCTGTGATGACGCCGTGTTTCGTTTTTGTTGCTGAATGAAACGATCGATTCTGCTTTCGTTCTCTTACTTATATAGTTACAGATTTCAAATTCTGGCTTGCTTTTCGTTGAGATTGTAACTTTATTCTCCTCAATTGCGAAGTTTTGGTCGTTAAACGACTCTGTTTTGGTTGGTTTTTAGTTCTTCCTCTGACGATTGGATTGTTCCTAAAATGAGGTTGTGGAGTATGGACTTTGTTGACTACTGTTTCTTGTATGATGTTTAATTTTTTCCTCTTTATTTGGATCACGAGACTATAGTTGTGAATGATATATAATTTTTTTGATCTAGTTGAATCTGTAGTTGGAGGATGAGCCTGACATAATACTAAAGTTGCGCCTTGCTGACTGCTTGGGGGTGAATCTATGGGTGCTTAAGATAGATCATTAATGTTTGTACTTAGATAGAGATAACAACTCCGTGTTTCATTTCAACTGATATGGAGAATATAGTACATTATTAATTATGTGATCCTTTTTTTTAATGTTACGTTTTAAAATAACTTTTGGTACGGCAATGGTTCAACTATTTCTTTGTAACTTTTCTTCTGCGATGTAGAAAGTAACGCACTTGTTTGTTGCCAGATCGATCTGTTTCTTCATCATGGCCACTGGACAACTATTCTCCCGCACTACACAAGCTTTATTTTACAACTACAAGCAACTGCCCATCCAGCGGATGCTTGATTTTGACTTCCTCTGTGGTTTGTATAGGATCTATCATCTTGATTTTCTTCTAGGCAGATTACAGGAAATGATACGTTGACATTAATATTTGTTCTTAAAAATAATGGAAGTTCTGATTTTGTGTTCACAGGCAGGGAAACCCCATCAGTTGCTGGAATAATTAATCCTGGTTCTGAGGGATTTCAGAAACTCTTTTTTGGTCAGGAGGAAATTGCCATCCCTGTTCATTCTACGTATGTGTTCTTCATCTATTTCTCTACACAAACTTCCTCTTTTTTTGTTTGAATTTGGGATTTGGTTTGTAGTTGTAGCAAAGAGAATATTTTTTCCTTATTCTATCGGTCTCCTTACCGTTTTAACATATCATTCAATACAAAGTGACCAACTTTTGAACATGACATTCTTGTTTGTGTGGGGTGATTTTTCTTAGTCTTCCGTTGACTTATTTTGCAGCATTGAAGCAGCATGTGCTGCACATCCTACCGCCGATGTTTTCATCAACTTTGCTTCGTTTAGAAGGTCAGCAAATTATTTACTATTATTTGGAGTCTATGGTATCTTGTTGCACAATAATACATGAATATTCATTGGGATATCTGGAAACATTTCATAATATCATTTTAGATCAGAGAATAATTTACAATATCTTAAATGATCTATTATGAGTGGTTACGTATTTCTTGAGTTATTTCCTTATTTAATTAAGATTGGTTACGTATTTCTTGAGTTATTTCCTTATTTAATTAGGATTGGTTGTCTAGTATTAAAATATATAGTTGTTACTAGTAGTACTTAGTTTGTCTTTCATATCATATCATGTCACATCAAATCAATATCAATTTCAATTATTCAGTCCCTATTCGTTTTTCTTTATCTTCTTCTCTACCTAAATCCTTATGATGTCAACATGTACAAATTAATCTACTTGCAGTGCTGCAGCATCATCCATGGCTGCTTTAAAGCAGCCAACAATTAGAGTTGTTGCTATTATTGCTGAAGGGGTACCTGAGTCAGACACTAAGCAATTGATTGCATATGCCCGTTCAAACAATAAGGTGGAATTCGAAATAGATATTGATCAAATTAATAGCCATAAAATAACATGGAAAAAACTTATTTAATTGCTCTTGATTTGCTAGGTTGTTATTGGTCCTGCCACTGTTGGAGGCATTCAAGCAGGTGCTTTTAAAATTGGTGACACAGCTGGCACAATTGACAATATAATTCAGTGCAAGCTCTACAGGCCCGGATCTGTTGGATTTGTTTCTAAATCTGTATGTATTTATTTGACTTCCTGCTTATGTTGATGTCATCTTCTAGCATCACTATAAAGCTTTGATAATCCCAACTTGCTTGTGGTACGAAGGTGCAGGATATGATCAATGTCTCAGCCAATGCATGCATTTTACTTTTTGGATTTAGATACGATACTTTATGTATACTCCTTTTGTACCCAGACAAATATTCCACCGGCAGGAGCTATTCAAGTCCCAAATTACAGCTTCAAGAAATTTAAGAATAATCCTTGAAAAGATAAACACGAATCATACCTTTTGTCTGTTTATAATTGTTTATCACGGCTTAGTTCATCTAGATTCTAGAAATATAGTATAGTGATCAGACTGTCTCTCAAATACCTTATTGATTTGCTAGCTTATTCAGAACCTTCAGTATGTGTTCATACAAAATAGTATGCTGGTGCGATAGGACATATTTGCAATTTTGTGTAGCTCAATTCCTTATCTTTGACTTTATTTTTCTATCATTTAAATTTGAGCTTATTCAGTACCTTCAGTATGTGTGGATACAAAATAGTATGCTGGTGCGACAGGACATATTTGCAATTTTGTGTAGCTCAATTCCTTATCTTTGAGTTTATTTTTCTATCATTTAAATTTGCTTCTCCTTCCTGAAAGAACCAAAGAGATATATATAGCCTTAATATATTTTTGTGAATATTAAACTCAATCTTTAAATTAGATTTAAGAGTGGATGGTGAGATTATACTAATTATGGTGGAGTACAGATGTATCAAATTATAACTAGAGAAGGGCGCAACTTTTTCACAACATAACATGATTTGTTAGTTTACTTGCATGATATGTTTTTGAGCATCAATAAACACTCCTCCCCTCCCTATGCTCTCTTTAGTTCTAAATAATGGTAATAGCCTCTTTAGCTAATATCACATGTTCAATGGAATTGTTTCTATTTAATGTCACGTAGCAAATTGTGTTGTGTGGAAATTTAGAATTTCAGCTTTGTGATTTTTTTGACATGATATAATGTATGAACGGATGGTTCTAAAGGAAAAAAACTTTCTGAATTACAGGGTGGGATGTCCAATGAATTATACAACAGTATTGCCCGTGTAACTGATGGGATTTATGAAGGTATTTGCTGGTTTTTTCTTTTCGATTTTTTTTTTCAGCAATAAAGAATGAAATAAAATGGGAGTACTAGGAGTACTCCAACCCATAAATAAAAACCTCACATGAGTTATAAATGCTGGTATCACATCATATAACTACATGGTACCTAGCCAAAAAATTCTACAAAAAAACAAGATACATCCACCTGTCAAAAACTCTGGATATTACAAGAATGGATTTATGACCAGAGTATTGTTAATACCAGTATTGAGTTAAATCTTGTTTAACTGCAGGCATTGCCATTGGAGGGGATGTTTTCCCCGGTTCCACACTTTCTGACCATGTTTTACGGTTTAACAACATACCCCAGGTATTTTTTTTCTTTCTTCTTGAGGAGCTACCTAAAATATGTGCATCATATAAATATCTGACTAGAATTTAGAGCATATAAGTTTTTTTTAGTTATTGACCAGTCTGGGTTTATCTTAAACCTCAGGTTAAAATGATGGTAGTACTTGGGGAACTTGGTGGGCGTGATGAGTATTCATTAGTGGAAGCTCTAAAACAAGGGAAAGTATCAAAACCAGTTGTTGCCTGGGTTAGTGGGACATGTGCACGACTATTCAAATCTGAAGTACAATTTGGTCATGCAGTATGTCCCAGCTCCTTTAACCTTGACTAATTGTCAATTAAAGCATTTATCATAGTACGACATTCTTAATGTCTGTTGGCTCTTACATGAATCAGGGAGCTAAAAGTGGTGGTGAGTTAGAATCTGCTCAAGCAAAGAATCAGGCACTAAAGGATGCCGGAGCTGTTGTTCCCACATCATTTGAAGCTTTTGAAGCTTCAATTAAGGAAACATTTGACAAATTGGTTAGTATACATGTCTTGAAAATTTTCGTATGTTTAATTGAGTTTACTCCTCTCTCCTAATCTAGGAAATGCGCAATATTGTAAAGTAATCTCTTTCTTTTCCTTAATTAGTTGTAAATGGTTTGCTTATCTCAGGTTGAAGAAGGGAAGGTCACACCAGTCAAGGAAATTACTCCTCCACCAATCCCAGAAGACCTTAGCTCTGCAATTAAGAGTGGAAAAGTCCGTGCTCCAACTCATATTATTTCCACCATTTCTGATGACAGAGGTATATTGAAATCCATTGATGTTTTAATTTAGAGATGTGTCATCTCTCATTTTCTGGATGAGACACTCACATTTGATTGTTAAACTGAAGTTTTCTCTTTCAATATTTTCTGAAGGTGAGGAGCCATGCTATGCTGGTGTACCCATGTCTTCCATCATTGAAAAAGGTTATGGTGTTGGTGATGTTATCTCTCTTCTGTGGTTTAAACGCAGCCTTCCACGATACTGTACTCAATTTATTGAGGTAGACTAATCAGCAGTACAGAGCTTTCCTTGAATATTTCCCTCCTTTCCTTTCTCTGTGTCTTGAGTATGTAAAATTGTTCAACACTTTACAGTGAAACTTATTTTGTGCTGTCAGTTTCCGTTTTAGATTTTTTTTCCAAAACAGACTATTGATATCATCTCCCAATCTTCTTATTGATCGGTTTCCTTGATCAGATATGCATCATGCTATGTGCCGACCATGGTCCTTGTGTCTCTGGTGCTCACAATACTATTGTGACAGCAAGAGCTGGGAAGGATCTAGTTTCCAGTCTTGTATCAGGTAAATATATGCCTAATTCTATCAATTACTGATGTAGGCATAATATCTGTTGGGGAAACAAAACTTTGTCTGCTGATAAATAATGCCATAAAAGTTAAAACGGTTAGTAATGAGCTTCTGAATCAGGTTTGCTTACAATTGGTCCTCGATTTGGTGGTGCCATTGACGATGCTGCTCGCTACTTCAAGGATGCTCATGACAGGGTATGATTTGTACTTTTGCTGTGAATCTGGTTGGAACTAATGAGAATATTGCAGAGAGGTGGAATGAAATCATATTTTATAATTTATACAATAAACTTAGAAACAGAGGAAATTTTCAAAATTTTCTGAGGCTCCTTTCCTAAAATATACACTGCGAAGTTTGGTTTTCATCTCTAACATGGTACTGTTTTCTGTGTCTTGTAGGGGCTTACACCTTATGAGTTTGTCGAAAGTATGAAGAAGAAGGGAATCCGTGTGCCAGGAATAGGGCACAGGTAACCTATTTCGTTGTAAAATTAATTAAGCAATGAATATGTTCTAATTCCATTGCACTTGCTGTTGCTGTAGTGTCATAAAAATATAAATCTGAGGCTTGATTTTTTCCTGTGAAACAGGATCAAGAATAGGGACAACAAAGATAAGAGAGTTGAGCTGCTACAGAAGTTTGCACGCACGCATTTTCCTTCTGTTAAATACATGGAATATGCTGTTCAAGTTGAAACCTACACCCTCACAAAGGCAAATAATTTAGTTCTTAACGTAGATGGTGCAATTGGATCGCTTTTCTTGGATCTTCTTGCCGGTAGTGGAATGTTCACCAAACAAGAGATTGATGAAATTGTAGAGATTGGCTATCTGAATGGCCTCTTTGTGCTGGCACGCTCCATTGGTCTAATTGGGTGAGTTTCAATTAATTATACGTATTTCATGTGAAAATCATTTTTTGGGTTTTTGTAAATCTTTGTGGCGTTTTTTAAGAGATGGCAATGGGTGGGTGCGGGTTTAGGGATTATCTTTTAGGGTTTGATTATATTTGTCTGTCCTTGAACACCCATCCTGTTTTTTATATCTGACGGGTATGAAATATTTCATACATGATAATGGATATATTAAACATGGTATTATAAATAATATATTGTCAAACTGACATATTTTCTTCTCATTAATGTCAAATAATAATGAAAAGAATTATAATTATATAAATTTTACTATAGAATATCATATTCATCTCGTCTGTTCATACCTATGTCTGATTAATCTCGACTGTGTATTTGTATGTTCATACCTATGTCTGATTAATCCAAGTGTTCATACCTGTGTGGATTTATTTGTCTTCCCCATTTTTTTTAATTCACAATTCTTTTATAGTCTTATGATCAACAGAGTTTTTTTTTTTATCAGCATGATCCACAGTGTTAGGTGGTCGTCGTAGCCTACTGGATGTGCATATAACATGTCATTTGTGAATCTATTGAACTGATAATCTTTTATCTCCTCCAAAATATATTATGCATGGCTTGGTCTTATTCATTGTTATTTAAAATTTCAGGCACACCTTTGACCAAAAACGATTGAAGCAACCACTTTACCGTCACCCATGGGAGGATGTTCTCTACACAAAGTGAGAAAAATTGTGACTGTAAGAACTTTGAAATTCTTCAAATTAGCAATCTTTTGGGAAATCATGCATCTGAAATATGCTAGAGTGATTTTGTAACTCTTAGACTAGTGTTGTACGGTCTATTGGTAAGGATAAAATTCATAAAGAGAGAATTTGGGTCATTTTTAAAATTATATATTTCTATTGATGAACATTCATGTATGTGGCTTCATAGGAAATTATCACATAAATTGAAGCGCATCTGTTGACCGTCAAATGTTTTGTTATTAATTACTTGCCTATTTTGTCCTGCACAAATTATAACATAATGATTTAAGTATGTTTAGATAGAAATGGAATAATAATAATAATAAAATCATCAGCGTCCATTGTAATACGAACTTGATCTTCAGATAATAAAAGGTTAAAAAAGTACACACATATATGCTTTTTAGTCTTTATAATCTGAAAAATGTTTATTTCAGTCCTTTTGATCCTAATATTATTGATATTTCACTTATAAGATTAACAATAGCAAATCATGTATGTACGAAAATTAATTTTGATTATATATTCATAAATTCAAATATTGAATCACATGTTTGTTTTCTTTTTAAGTATTTATGTTGACTGTATTTATCAAGTATAAAGTGTTTCAATAGAGAAGATAAAATACGTTTTTTTCAAATTAAAGAATTAAAAAAATAATTTTAAACTTAAATGATAAAGATAATAAATAAATAAATAAATAAATGAGGAACTAAAAATATATTTAAAAAGAATATTCTAAGAAACAATTGTTTGTAAGTTCTATTCATTAAAATAATTTTCACACAATCTATATTCTATATGAAAGTTGTTTTGTTGAAGTTTTCATTTATAAAATGTCCGTTAAAAACAGCGGTAAATAAATTTATTGTTTGAAGAGAGTTTCGTTGCACCTCTGTATTTAGTGCTATATAGTCTTAACGCAATAATACCATGCTTAATATTTTAAATATTTTAAAATTTATTTTTATTGGTTTAGTCTTTGAACCATTCATTTTTAATAATTCAATTCTTATTTATCTTTTTGTAACATCTAAAAAAATGTTAAAAAACAATATATATATATATATATATATAAATTAATCTTAAGAATTACTCAATCATATAATTATTAATAATAATTCATTCTAATAAAATCACATAAATTTTTTAACACTAAACATGTTTAATTTAATTTATTCCTGATTAAGTACCCTGATTTTTTTTTATTCCAAAAGAGATTATATGGTGGTGTTTGATATTTTAGCAACCTCTTTTTCAATATTAATTGCATCTGCACTAACTAATTCTGTAATGTTAGGAATAACAGACAGATTTGATTTACTCAATAAGCGTTCTGTCAGACAATAAAATTGTATCTGCAAAAAAATAATCAAGTTAATAGAGAAGAAATCTAATTAACAGAATCATATACACAAATAAAACAACTGGAATTTTATTTTTTTTAGAAATAGTCATATTCCACTACTCAGATAAGATCATGTCAACACAATGATGAACATGCATCAAACAAAATTACAAAATAAATAATATTTCTAGAAAAAAATCTATTGAAATAAAAAAAATCCAAATTATTTTTTTCAAAAATTATGATAAGGTGTACTTTTATGATAAATCTAAATTCAGAATTGTTAATTTTATAACTATAAATTATATTATCTCAAGCACAATTTTATTTTTCGGAAGATGCAATCTGGAAAATTCATTTAAGGTTTTTAAATAACTTAATTTAAATAAAAACACAAAAAATAGAAAACAATATAATATTTTATTAAATTGCTGAAGTAGTATATACACACACAAAAAGGTTACAGGAATAATCAACCTAAATAATTTATCCAAACTTTAAAGTTGGGATTCCAGGGAGCCCACTTCGCACGTGCTTTTCTAGATATTATGTTTTTTGCATGTCACTTTCACTCAACACTATCTGTATCACTTGTTCGCACGACCCAAGTCCAACCACAAAAAATCCAGCACACCAAAAAGCATCAATTAAAAAACAAAATTCCAAGAATAATTAACACAGTATGGGAAACTGATACAACTAGCATTATGTACAGTAAAAGACAAAAACACAGGGAAGCCAGAGTTAGAAAAGATCCCTGGTAGAGTGTATCTACTGAGTCATGCTATTTTAATTTAACCATATTTGTTTTATACAATCGGCCTATAATCACTGTTATTAGTTTTTTTTATTGAATAATCTAATTTAAATTTTGATTAAATAAAAGTAGGTTGTATGATTGTGTTAAAGAAAATGGGTCTAAAAATGTCTTTTTTCCACAAAAAGAAAGCAAGGAGAGAGGGGTTCCACTATCCATCATCCTGGGTACTGAAGTTGCCATCCTGTGAATGTGAGCAACAGATTTTTTTTATTGAAAGCTGAAAGGGATATTATTTGGAGTAATTGAGAAAATTGTATTTTTGGAGTAATAAAGAAATATACATGAAATGCATTCTAGGATTCAGAAATTCATGTATGGATCTATAAATAATTGTACATTCTTAAAATATATTTACTTTTAAAAAAAAATTATGAATAATGGATCATTTTGTAAATGCATGATTAGAAATAGAAGTGATGTATCAACTATGTCTAAAATACAAATTTCTTAAAGATAAAATTAGAATTTCAAACGTTATGGAGTTGTAGCTTAAAAATATGGGGTGCAGAATGTAACTGTCTTAAGAGCCCAATAGAATCCGAAACCAACAATGTGTAGCAATAGAAATGGGTCATAATGTTTTGACAAATTCTTTTTATACTCAATATTTTTAATCAACACAATTTTAAAATTTCGAAAATATTATTTATTTTGGAAATAAAATTTCAGAATTGAAAATAATGCATTCTGAAAAAGTAAACCTGGAAGAGCCTTTTGTGTTCTAGAAATAAAAATTCAAAAAAAAAATGAAAAATCTATTAAAAAAAAAAATCCAGAAACATATTTCAGAAAAGAGAATCTAGAATGTATTTTTATATGTATTTCATTTTTTAAGAGCATTTTCGTCTTTTCCACTGAAATTGAGTGTAATTACCTAATGTTTTTGTAGTGATAGGACTTCTTGAGGATGAGTTCACAAAACAACTAAGGCAAATTATTCATGAAGCATATCAGTTTCATCCTGCATCCGATTTGTTATCAAAATGAGAAAAATATTATTCTACAACTATGAAAATAACCTTAAATAAAAGGTGAATTTTAGAATTTTTTTTAAATGTATTTCTAGATTTTGTGTTTGGAAATTTCTTTTTAGGTATATATTTTTTGTATTTTGGATTTTTTTTTTAGAATATATTTTTTTGCATTTTGAATTTTTTTCTATAATATATTTTTTCTTTTATAATTTTATTTTCCAAAATTGTATTTTTTAAATTCCAAATTTTCAAATCTAAAATAAAAAATAATTTTAGAAATTTTAAAGATAGAATACAAATTAAAATTAATTTAATGCAGAAAGAATTTGCCAACAATGAATCATTTGGGTAAGAGTTGGGCTGCCTTAGTGATTACTTTCAGTTTATTCAAACCAATCATTCTCAATGATTTTTTTTTATTATAAAAACTTTAATTTTAACTAAATTGTACAAAATTACATTTCATTATACAATTCTTTTTAAATTATAAAAAATATTTACATTTTTTTAATTTTAATGTTCTAATGAATAATATAATTTAAACTTATGTGTTACTATAATTATAAATATAAATAGATATAAGATAATGTTAAATGAAAAAATATTTATACGTTATCATATAAATTAAAAAATATACACAAGTTTATTTCATTTATTTAGTTTTTTTAAAATTAAATAAATTATATAAGTTTTATAAAATTACTATTATGATTTAAAAATACTTAAATAATAAGATTTTTTTAATATTTTCATCATCATTGCAATTTAAATTTACGAGTGAATATTTTATAGAGAGAGGAAAGAAAAACTCATTTTATCTTGTTCAACCTAATCTACCTCTCCAGCGACACAATAAATGCATTTTATTTATAGAATATAATAAGTGAAAATTAACATTGTGTAAAAAAAAAACAAAATAGTTATCATATGATGTGTGTTTTTAGTAGTGTTTTTCAATTAAAATTCAAGTTTTATTTTAATAATCAGCACAATAAATAATTTTATTAAATATCATTACATATGAGGAAAACGAGAGTATAGATTAAAATTTGTTTAATAAACTATATGAAAAAAATAATGCTGTGTCTAAGTTTTGTGTTAGTTTCTCAAATTTAAGATAATTTTTTTTTTCCTCAAATAAAACTTAGTTTTTTTTAGAATTTAAAGTTTTACCCGGGATTCACAATTTAATATGCATGAGTAGTTATCACTGTCCCAGACAGCTAGATTTTAGTGAAACTCAATTCCTATACCAGAATTATGTTCTGCTTTTTTTTCTATTGATCCTCCTAGTGTCGTATTGAATCTATATGGTTAAGATATATTTGTTTGTACTTTGAGAGAGATCATATCAATATTTATGTTTCATTTCAACTGATATATATGGAGTATATTAAATGCATTGAGAATGAAAACTCTTCTGGAAAACTCACACTACAAAATACTTAATAACATATATGAATAGACATGAACTTTTCTTGTATGGTAATATTTTTTGGAGGTAAAGTTGATACAAAAAGATTATGTAAATAATATGTTTAAATTTATATGTAAAATAATTAGTTCATAAAACCCACCCCAAACCTTTAGGAAACAGATTGTTCAAACCACAATATAAACATATTTTATGAAAGTTAAAAGAAAAATGCATACCCTAAATTCCTTGTCCACTAAAAGGGTAAAAGATGGTCCTATTTGTGCTCAAAAGGTGAGGAACTTGTTATCGAAGTAGTAAATCTGAAAGTAGTGAAAAACAAGGGAAACCATCAAGGAAGTATCATAAGAAAAAAACAGAAAAGTAAAAAACCCAACTTTATAAAACCAATATGAAGGTTGGATTCAGAAGATAGTAGAAGAATAAGATATCTGTGATGATTGTTGCTGACTACAATTGAAACCATTGGAAGGATTCACAATATAATCAATCGTTGGCAAATTTTTTTCCAAAAATGGAAATAAAGATCTTTGTTATAGTGAAGGAGAAGGAGACATGATTTCAAGCTATAATTATGAGTGAAAAGAGGTTTTTGAGTCTCAAGCAGAGTTTCTCTTTTTCAGAAGGGTAGCAAGAGTTACATAATTTGCTATCATATCTGAATCTGTTTTCATTAACAACCTGAATAATATTCTTCATTGAAGGATAACATTCTTAGTGTCCCTGGCTCTTGCGTTGCACAATAATCAGGGAGATAAAAGTGCTTGAGTTGGAATCTTCTCAAGCAAAGAATCAGGCACGCTGGAGCTGTTGTTCCCACATCATATCAAACTTTTAAAGCTGCAGTTAAGGAAACATTTCACAAATTGGTTACTATGCATTAATATTGAAATGGCATAATGTATCTTCACACTCTTTGCATTTTAGTCTTTGTATTTGCAAACTACTTGTTATAATCTCTATACATACACTTTTTAATTTAGTCTCAGCAGTTTTAGACAATAGAGATTAAACCATAAAAATTGTATACATATAGAGATTAAACGAGTAATAAAAAGTATTTGAATGTATTGAAATTATCCCTATGTTTTGTGAATTTTCTATCCTATCCTGATCCTGGAAATAGGCAGCATGTTATTTATTAGTCGTAATATTAATGGTTAGATTATCTTTGTTAGGTTGAAGAAGGTAAGATAACACCAGTCAAAAATCATTTTTAAGTATAGAACTAAAATGTAAAAATGGGATGAAGTAAAGAATTAAACCATTTTTTTCCATAGTCTTGATATATAGCATCTTCCACCTTGAATCTTGCTGATACATTTTACATTGGTCAGATCTGCATATTATAGGTTTTTAACAGTTTCAACCTGCCAAAAAGGAATTAAAAATTGATTTAAAAGTTATGAAATTATTCATATTTACTTAATAAAATACCAATTTGAAACATAGAAACTGGGGAGAAAGAGAAGAGAGTTGAGCTGCTACAAAAGTTTGCAGGCACACATTTTCCTTCTGTTAAATACATGAATATGGTGTTGAAGTTGAAGGCTACACCCTCTGAAAGGTAAATAATTGAATTCTTAACGTGGATGGTGCAATTGGGTCTCTTTTCTTAGATCTTTTTGCTGGCAGTGGAATGTTCAGCAAGCAAGAGATTGATGAAAGTGTGGAGATTGGGTTGTTTGTGCTGGCACGTTCCATTGGTGTGATTGGATGAGTTTACCTTAACTATCATAGCTTCTTCATGTGAACTTCACGTCTTTGACATTATTGCAGTTTTGGAACTTTGTGGGTTCTTTATCTGATGCACTTATGGTCCAAAGAGTTCCACTTTTAGTTGGGTCATCATGGGTGGTCCTCATATGTGAACACTGCATGTCTTTTGTGAATCAATTGAACTCAGAAACTCATTCACCTCCAAACAAAATTTATCTAACATGCTTTCTCTCATAATAACCGCTTCATAATTGTTCTCTCAAATTTCACCCACACCTCTCACCAAAACAGATTCATGGGAGAATGTTCAAAATATTATAACAAAGAAACCAAATTTAAAAACAGAGTCATACATTTAGAACCAGTGTAGTTTAAATCTTATTTAAATATGATTTTAGCATTTTAAACTGGTATATCTTATTTCTTTTGATCATATGATAATTACATTTTTTATTTTGTAAATGTTATTTTTATTCTTCTTTTAGGTTTAGATTACATTATAAAGTGATAACTAGGAGCTCTATTTAAGGTTTGTCATCAAAATTTAAATTGAGTGATATGGTTATATGAAAGTTTATTAAATTTTTGTTAACTTCCACATAGTTTAGAAGTAGAATATTGTGATCATCCTACTAGAATGAGTTTGTTCTAAAAATGCTAACAACCTAATAAGGACACTGTTATTCAATGGCATATATCACACTAGCCACACACAAATGTTCAATTTTTTTTTTAAATATTGCAGCTTGCATTTTATCTTTATCAATTTAAAACAATTCATAATTATATATATATATATATATATATATATATATTTATTTTGTCGTGTACTATATTTAAGAGATCTAGATAACATACTGCATACTAGTTATGTCCATGCATACTCTACCATCATGGCTATTATGTATTACTTTATCCCCTTTTTATCATAGTCTTTTGTCTTTGTCCAAAATTGACACAGTAGATAGGTGACACAAAATGACACAATGAATTTTTATTCTAATAAATTATTTTAGTTAGTAGTATGCCTTTGATTGAGATTTTAAAATATATGGGTGAAATATGAAATATTAATATTGTGATATTTTATAAAATTAACTGAGAATTTGAATAATAATGAAATAAAAAAATTGTCATTAATAACATTTTCTAATTATAAAGACTAAAAATAATATTTCATAAAATTAAAAGAGTAAAAAAGTAAATTCTTTTTGGTGATTTTTAAAAATTTATTTCTCTTGTACATAACTTTAGAACTGTGACATTGTTAGATGGGAAGAACAGGTTGAAAACATGGTGGAAAAAAATGTTCACGGAGGAAAAAAAACTGTTCATGTCTGCTTTTATTTTTCTAAATTTTTTTGGATATATGCTCTATATAAAAGTTTGGTTGGTTTTGTCATTTCGACTATGATTTTGACACATTAAAAAAATCATTTAAACAAAATATATGTCAAATTTTTTTACAAAAATCAATATTAAGTTTTTGTGTAAATATTTATAAAATAATTTTAGAGTCAAAATAACATCATTAAAATGAAACCTGTTATATATAAATAGAAAATAGGTTAGTCAGTTTTCATTTTTCTCTTTATTTGTCTTTTCTTTATATTTCTAGTTCCATCTTTCTTAGATTAATAATTGGGGATCATCTTTAAATTTCTCGTAGTAAATCAAGTTAAATAACTTAATTAGAATTTTGATTGAGTAAGTTTAATTATGTTTCTTTCTTCTTTGAGTAAGTTTTAAAAATTTTTGTTAAAAAGATTAAAGTTCTTTGCATGTGATACCTGAGACTTCATGATACGTTCCCGGTTAGTTCAGAGTTCTAATAATATGTTTGGATCATTGATCAGAACTTTGTAGTGCATTAATAAAACCCTAGGTTAGAGAATATGGATAGGTTAGAGAGTATGGATGTGAATGTGATGTGGTCGCAACATTCACTACAAGAAAATAATCAAGTAGAAACCAATTTTTAGAGATCAAAATAATTAGTTGCAATAATAACTAAATTAGAGACCATTTTAAAAACTAAAAAAAAATTGGTTTCTAAATTAGTTTATATTATTGTTAAATAGTTTCTAAATTGGTATTTAATTAGCAACCAAGGTTTTAACTACCAATTAACAATTTAGAAACCAAAAATTTATTTAGTCCCTACAATGGTCTCTAATTTAGTAACAACTAATTATTTTTTGTTTCTAAAATTGGTTTTTATTTCATGACTTTCTTGTAGTGATTTATTGTTGAGTAAATTAATGTGTATTGATTGAGATTGAATATGAAAATACAGAAATGATAGCATGTTTATTGTTGAACATTAATTTTATTATATTTTAATATTTTGAATATTTGAACAATATACTTTAAATTTTGAAATGTAATTACACCATATTTAATATTTTGATGTATGATAAGATTGATAATATTGTGCTGTTACGCTTTATATATTATATAAAATCAGTGACAAATATAATTTTACCTTTTTTCCATTACTCTTGCTTTCTAAATTTTATCTAATTTTTTTTAAAAGACATTATTACATCTTGAGTAATTATGCAATTTTTTTTTGTAATATTTAACTAAGAACGATTTTATAAGATTTTTTAGTATCCTTTGTTCAATCTTAACATATTTTAACCTTTAAGCTTATCGATTTCATTTTCTATCTTTTTTACTCTTTTATATCGAGTTTAACTTTTCTACACATTTAAATCAAGTACATTTAAGTAACTTTAAATATAAGAAAAATAATAGATGATTTGAGAAAAATACGGATGTGCATGTTATTATTTGTGCATGTTGGTTAATATTTTGAACATAGTTGAATTCAAACAATACAATTTTTTTTGTTACAGCCACATGATAGGCTTGTTTTCACAGTCTGAACTGCAATGGAAACAAATTCTGCAGGTTGCTGTTCACTACACCAAATTCAATTATTTTTAAATAAAAACAAAATCCACACCTCTGACCTACTTTTAGAAGCAGTTCCTTGGATCATATTCTGACATTAAATAAATGTGAAAATTATTGGTAGTGAGTTTTTTTGACATTTAAGATGCTTTGAATTTTGAAGTTTCATTGCACATGAAAAATCCTTGTAGAAACAACATCAATAAAGTGGTGAAAGGATTGGATAGTTATCTCTTCCTAAGACAACTTTGACGAATATTACTATTGTGTTGTCTCATCACAATCGCTTTTCTTTTTAAAAATAAAATAAAATAAATGGTGATCATACATTGTAACTATTAAAACTAATAAAAAAGTAAATAATGAAAAATAGAAGTCTGGCTAGAACAATAATGGTACTATGGCTATGTGATTTCTTAGAAGCCTATGATTGTTGATAAAATTATTCTGTTCTTTATCACTGTTTTTGTTCGTAGAATCTAAAGTAGTACTAGAATTATATTTATTCCATTATCTCCTCCAATGGTATTTTTTTTTATCACTCATCTATCTATCTTCAACAATTGACTCTCGATATCACCTTTTCACATGCCATTATTTGCTTTGTTTCTTATTCCTACATTCATCTCCTCTACCCTCCACATATCCATTTATCGTACTATGTCCCAAAAACCATCACTCCATTAATCATCCAATTTGAATTGAAGAGAGAAAGGAATGGACACGACTCTTTCAATGGTAAAATTTAACTTATTAATTAATATTTAACCTTTGTTCATCAATTAAATGATGTCTTAATGTTGTAATTATTTTATTCTTTTTTTAAAGCTTTTGGATTACCTTAAACTTTCTCGTTTTTCCCCTTTACACATTAATATTTCTTCTTAAAACTCTGGTTGTTAGTTCTCATTCTTTATATTTTTCCACTCTCCACCTTCTAATAACTCTGGATTGAGAATTGTTTCTATTTAATTAGTTTTCAAATCAAAGTAATTTTGTTGATTAAGCAAAATTTATTTATTTGAAAATTCAAGAGGTTTGATAGAGGTGTAACTAAATAGTTGCTGAGATTTATTTTAGTGTAAGTTTAGGAGTTTTTGTTAGCTAGATGATTAACAAGTCGTTGAGTGAGTTGAATTGGTAATTGAGTGAATTTTATTTAATTTTTAAAATGAGCAAAACTGATGATCGAATGCGAATTGTGTTTTTTATAACATGTTTTAAAATGTTTCTTAATGAAAAATTGTCTATATTTGAATGAATTATTATATTTTAACAACATATGACACATACTTGAATATTATCATGTGATCAATTATTAATATTTTTAGTATATGTTTTTATATGACATAATACTTGTGATTTAAATTACATAGGTAAATGAAATGTATGATATTTGATGTCACAATCTAGGATAATATGTGAATAATTGATTGATTAATTTGTGTATTAAGTAGTAAAACTAATATAAAGATATATCATAGTCTTACTAAGTGTATAAATCACATAGATTAAAATCTTGGGTAGTGAAAATATAAAAAAAAGTTTATTGCACACTTGAAACTATAGAAATTCTATATTTAAGATATTTTAAACTTATCTTTAACTCATGTAACTCAATGCTTAAATAGTAAAGATAAAGATGTAAATCTCTTATAAGATTTTGTGATATCTTTTTATTATATAAATTTATACATGTGACTCTTATCAAATTTTATGCTATGAAAATAAATAGATATGAGAAGTGGATTTTAAGTTTAATTTAACCTCGTACCTACCATTTTACACTCATTTTATTATTTTGATTTGTAATGCGTTACTTACGCTTTTGTATTTTTCTTTGTCTTCTTTATTTAAGATATTATGCAAAAATTCATAGTAATTAAAAAATTATTTCACTGAAAATAGGATTATTAAAATGATAATACTAATGTAATTAATATAAACATAATATTGCATTATTAACACGCAAGTATTTTTTTTAACCAATCGAGTTAAACCCTATTAATAGTATGAAATATTGCTAATTATCCATTTTTATATCTCACATACTCTCAGAAGGTATAATCTTAGTACATAAACTAGGAAAATAAATTAGAAGTGACTATAATCAAATTATAAAAACAAAATATGGATTAATCTAATTATAATCTACGAGAATAGCATTTGACTGACACATTTACTCAGAGCTTTTTTCTGGTGAAAACATTTCTATATAAATAATAATATATAGTTCAGATTATTTATTTAATTTTTTTAATTTATATTTGAATTAGTTTTAACTTATACGAAAATGATTTATTTATTTATTCTTCTAACACGGTTTCTTCTTCTTCGGCGCGATCAACCAGCCGGAGGCTTGCGTGAAACATGTTATAAAACTTATGTCACTATGACTGTGTGAATGTGCAAAGACCAAGGACGTGTGGAAATAAATAAATAAACAATAAAATAAAATAAAATAACACTATTCAGAATTGATTCCTGTGGTTTTGCTGAAATTTCTGTGTAGTTAGTGATTAATTATTTCTAGTTGAAAATTGTAATTTAGTTCAATTACATTATTTTTGTGAAAGCTACTCAACTCTTTTTTTTTAAATTTATATTATTTTATAAATTGTTCAACTCGCACTTCAACTCGCTCTTCTCGTTTTTGTACTACTTCTTCCGGTCTCAGTTGCTCTATCCCGGTTGAATGCTGAATGGGAGTACCTGCAGAAGGCACTCCAATGCTCAAGTCAGCAAAAAGTATTATGCGCTCAGTTGTCAAAGTATATTTAGTAAAGACGTACCTTGTTATTGAAATGTCGCTATTTATATTATTTTGATGATTTACCTTATTGGACTAGATTAGTGGAGTTGATTGATTTTAGAAATGTATTACTTAATTATTAATGGTGATTTAGTTTTGCTGATCTTGATTTAAGCATTAATGGGCTGGATGTGTCGGTCGGCCCACACGGACGTGTTGGGCTCGATCAACTCGGTCATAGAGACCAAGTTATGATATTAACCGTTGTTTAATTAACTATTTAGAATTTCATAAATTTGATTTATTAAATAAATATTTATTACAAAAATTATTTTATTAGAAACATAATTTTTTATTTATTTTTTAATTAAATATTCATAATTAACGTAATTATTATTTGTATCATCATTGCTTACTTACGTGTCTTTGAATTAAAAATAAAAAATTAGATAATTAAATTTTAAATTATTCACAAAATTGAATATTTTTAGATGAAAATTCAAAAAAGTTATATTTTTCAATTAAATTTTTATTATTTAATTTTGTTGTAAAATCAAATGATATGAGAATTTAATTTTCCAGTTTCAACATAACACTACAAAATACTTAAATATCAGGATTAACATCTATAAAAATAATCATTTAAGACACGACAACAAAAAAAGTCACAAAATTAGAATATCATGTCTCCTTTGAAGTTGTTTTTTTTTTCAAACTCATTAACATTGTTGAACTAAATTTGGATGTTGATGTTACTTAGATGATCGAATGTTAGATAAAGAGATTTTATAAATAGTATGTTATTTAAAAACATCAGGCGACAAATTTATATTATTTGTCAACACAAAAGATTTACTCATTTATTATTAAGAATATGTTTTATGATTTGAACGACTCCTATCAACTAACACAAAAAACATAAAATATGAGTGTATATATAAATAATAAAAACTAAACCTATATTTATATGAATAATATTTAATTATGGATTATCATATTAATTAAGCACTATTATGTTCCATTTTAATGTCATTTATGATATTTATTATCATATCAAGTACCCATATGTATGCCTCGTGCTAGGCATAATTTAATTCACAATTTAAAAAATTGTTTTTTATTTTATTTTAACTAATTATCACTTATATTAAATATTCAATACTTTATGATGTATATATAATAAGTAAACATTATTATTTAATTGGATCTGTGGAGAGACGAATTGTGACGTCATAAAGAAAAGAATTGACGAAGTTTGATTTGATTGAGGCATGGGTTAGTTATCGTAATTTTGTTTTAAAATAGATTTTATTGGAAAAAAAATTGGCAAAGTGTGATCCTCCACCAGTCACTCTGACTCACTACCCTTCTCAATTATGTTCGCACGACCCAACCTCTGCCACAAGAAATTCCACCATACCAAAAAAAGCAAAAAAATTAGTAAGATTTGTTTATGCATAAAGTAACGTGAAATGTTTGACAATTATATTACTTTGATGAGTTAAAGTGGGTTAAGAAGATAAGAGTAGTGATTAGAGAAGATAAAAGGTATATTAGTGAGATTTAGAGTTTGTGATGGTTTTGGTTTAATATTTAAAGTTAACTTTACGCAGACCACATAGAGACAGGCTATCGAGCAATCGCGTCGCGTGCACGAGAAACGCCAAACAACAAAAGCAGCGTTATTTTGTGAAATTGCTGAAGCTGCCACTGTCACTCTGAGCTTCTTCTTCTCTCTTTTCTTTATTTAATTTAATTTAATTTAATTTAATTTTCACTCTTACTGGTTACATCTTCCTCGTGGTGGCAGTCACTCTCTAGAGTTCCGAGACTTTCACAAAACAAACATAACCTTAAGAGAAAGAGGAAAAAGAGAACAAGTGACAGAGCCAAATTTTCGACTTCAATGGCCTCAGCAAGCGGAGCAGAGAACTCGTCGGTTCCGCCGCAGCAACAAATTCACAATTCGCGAACCAAGCTGAGCCACCAAAACATCGACTCCATGAGCAAAGCCATCGCGCAGTACACGGAGGACGCGCGTCTGCACGCGGTGTTCGAGCAGTCTGGCGAGTCGGGGAGGTCCTTCGACTACTCCCAATCGATTCGCCTCACCCCGGAATCGGTGCCGGAGCAGCAGATAACGGCGTACCTCCTCAAAATCCAGCGCGGAGGCTTCATCCAGCCGTTCGGCTCCATGATCGCCGTCGGCGAGCCCTCCTTCCGCATCCTGGCGTACTCCGAGAACGCGCGCGACATGCTCGGCATTACTCCGCAGTCCGTCCCCTCTATCGACGACAAGCTCGACGCCTTTGCGCTCGGCGCCGACGTCCGTACGCTCTTCACTCAATCCAGCGCTCTCCTCCTCGAAAAGGCCTTCGCCGCGCGCGAAATTAGCCTCATGAACCCTATCTGGATCCATTCCCGAACCTCTGGTAAGCCTTTTTACGGCATACTTCACCGGATTGACGTCGGAATCGTCATCGATTTGGAGCCCGCACGTACGGAGGACCCGGCGCTTTCTATCGCCGGTGCCGTTCAGTCGCAGAAGCTCGCCGTGCGCGCGATTTCGCAGCTGCAGTCTCTCCCCGGTGGTGATGTTAAGCTTCTGTGTGACACTGTTGTTGAGAGTGTTAGGGAATTGACAAGGTACGATAGGGTTATGGTTTATAAGTTTCACGAGGATGAGCATGGGGAGGTTGTTGCTGAGAGTAAGAGGCCTGATTTGGAGCCTTACATTGGTTTGCATTATCCCGCCACTGATATTCCTCAGGCTTCTAGGTTTTTGTTTAGGCAGAATAGGGTTAGGATGATTGTGGATTGTCATGCATCTGCTGTGAGGGTGGTGCAGGATGAGGCTCTTGTGCAGCCTCTCTGTTTGGTTGGGTCCACGCTCAGGGCCCCCCATGGTTGTCATGCTCAGTACATGGCTAACATGGGGTCGATTGCGTCTTTGGTCATGGCTGTTATTATTAATGGAAATGACGAGGAAAGTGTTGGAGGCCGGAGTCCGATGAGGCTTTGGGGGCTTGTTGTTTGCCATCACACTTCTGCTAGATGTATTCCATTTCCCTTGAGGTATGCTTGTGAGTTTCTCATGCAGGCCTTTGGGCTGCAGTTGAACATGGAGCTTCAGTTGGCCGCGCAATCGTTGGAGAAACGGGTTTTGAGGACGCAGACTCTGTTGTGTGATATGCTTCTTAGGGATTCGCCTACTGGCATTGTCACTCAGAGTCCTAGTATTATGGACTTGGTGAAGTGTGATGGGGCTGCTCTTTACTACCAAGGGAACTATTATCCGTTGGGTGTGACTCCAACTGAGACTCAGATAAGGGACATTATTGAGTGGTTGTTGGCCTTCCATGGAGATTCGACTGGTTTGAGTACTGATAGTCTTGCTGATGCCGGTTATCCTGGGGCTACCTCGCTAGGGGATGCGGTTTGTGGGATGGCAGTTGCTTATATCACGGAGAAGGATTTCCTTTTCTGGTTCAGGTCGCACACGGGAAAAGAGATCAAGTGGGGTGGTGCAAAGCATCATCCGGAGGACAAGGATGATGGGCAGAGAATGCATCCCCGTTCTTCTTTCAAGGCATTTTTAGAAGTGGTGAAAAGCCGTAGCTTGCCATGGGAGAATGCGGAAATGGATGCAATTCACTCGTTGCAGCTTATTCTTCGTGACTCGTTTAGAGATACTGAGCATAGCAATTCTAAGGCTGTTGTGGATCCCCGTGTGGCAGAACTAGAATTGCAAGGGGTTGATGAACTAAGTTCTGTGGCGAGAGAGATGGTTAGATTGATAGAAACAGCCACCGCTCCTATATTTGCGGTTGATACTGATGGTCACATAAATGGCTGGAATGCAAAGGTTTCAGAATTGACAGGACTTGCAGTTGAGGAGGCTATGGGGAAGTCCTTGGTTCACGATCTTGTGTTTAAGGAGTCTGAAGAAACTGTGGAAAAGCTTCTTTCTCGTGCTTTAAAAGGTGCTGTTTCTAATACTCTGCCTTTGTGGTCCGTTTATTGGGTATGTTAGATAACTAGGTTGGAGAACCCTGTACCATTTGGGAGAACATGCCAATCTAACCATTTTTGTTTGGCAAAGTTGTATTGTAAACATGATAGCTAGAATTTTAGTGGGTGCTCATATACTTAACGGTATTCAGCAGCACCCCAAAAGTAATAGTTCATATCACCATACTAACTACCTTTTCTTTTCCAAATATTCAAGCACAAACTACCGGTTGTTCTGCACAATTTGCACTTAATGGTTCAGTCATTAGAGTTTCAATAAAAACCGCAACCTAGGTAAGCATAAAATTCAACCGTGTAACAATGCAAAACTTGTTAATGGGAAAAAGAAGAAAATATTCATAGACCAATCCAGTGTGACAGTATCATTCTATTTTAGTTAGCAGTCTGTCACTTAGGATTTAGGATGCTTCGTTTTTTGTAAGGGGCTACTTTGGGATGGTGTAGATTCTGGAATGAAAATCACTTTACTCTGGCTTGATATAAAAAAATTAAGATGTTTTATTTAGAAAATAAAATGTACTCAAGTTGCTTTTTCATATTCCTACTTTCCAACTACTGAATGGGGCATAATGTATTTCAATGAGCTTAGAAGTAAACTGTTACCCATTGCTATAAACTACATCTAGTTTGGCTTTAGGAGAAATGAGGTATTGATAATTGGTTGTACAATGACATAACTTGAATTTAATTAGTACAGGTGAAGAGGATAAGAATGTTGAGATAAAAATGAGGACGTTTCGCCCAGAACATCAAAATAAGGCAGTTTTTGTTGTGGTGAATGCTTGCTCCAGCAAGGATTATACAAATAATATAGTTGGAGTGTGCTTTGTTGGTCAGGATGTTACTGGTCAAAAAATTGTGATGGACAAATTTATCAACATACAAGGTGACTACAAGGCTATTGTGCATAGTCCAAATGCTTTGATCCCTCCCATTTTTGCATCAGACGATAACACATGTTGCTTAGAGTGGAACATTGCCATGGAAAAGCTTACAGGTTGGGGTCGTGCTGATGTCATTGGAAAAATGTTGGTGGGAGAGGTTTTTGGTAGTTGCTGTCAGTTGAAGGGTTCAGATTCAATAACAAAGTTTATGATTGTCTTACACAATGCACTTGACGGACAAGATACAGACAAATTTCCTTTTTCATTTCTCGATCGGCATGGAAAGTATATACAAACTTTCCTGACTGCAAATAAGAGAGTTAACATGGACGGTCAGATCATTGGGGCTTTTTGCTTTTTGCAAATTGTGAGTCCTGAACTTCAACAGGCTCTGAAGGCACAGAGACAACAAGAGAAGACTTCCTTTGCTAGGATGAAAGAGTTAGCTTATATTTGTCAAGGAGTGAAGAATCCTTTAAGTGGCATACGCTTTACCAACTCTCTTTTGGAGGCTACAGGCTTGACCGATGAGCAAAAGCAGTTTCTTGAGACTAGTGCTGCCTGTGAGAAGCAAATGTTAAAGATAATACGCGACGTTGATCTTGAAAGCATTGAGGATGGGTAAGTTTTCTAAGTTATCCTTTAAAACCTTTTGGTTGTCTTGAAAGACAATGTAAAGAGTAACAAATTTTGCTATTTAAATCCAGCATCCCTAATGTGAAAGCTTGCAATGTGATGAATTAGATGCTAACAATCAAAGCTGAATCGTACTGAAATGTGATAGCTTAGTTTTCAGAACAAATGGTATTTCGAAACGGGACCAGGAAGCCAAGTTAGTCCTAGTGTTGAGTATTGTTGCTCCACGGTACTGTAACTAAAATGTCTAGAGCCTGTTTGGAGTAAATTTTTTCATACATACTCCTATAAGAGAAAAATAAGAAGAAAAAACAAAATTTATTTCTCTATAAACTAAAACTAAAATTAGCTTATAAGATAAAAGTAAGATGTTGAAAAAGCTAATAGGAAATCATTTTTATAAATTAGTTCATAATTTTAAATATAGAGAAATTGATTTCATCTTCCCTATATACCCCCATTGAAAGACTCAACAGGATTATGTACTTGGAGAAATCTTTTCTGTTTAGAATTATTTGTATAAGAAACAACATAAATGATTAAAAAACAGGTTCAATATTTTTTTGTTCCAAAAAAATAAAAGTTTTAAGTGTGGTGCCTATAATTTTTTTTCTTTCTTTTTCATCTTATTAACTCATTATTATTTTTTATTCCTAACATTCATTTTAAGATGTGTGTATATATATATATATATATAACATTCTATTTAAATTCTTTTGATTTTTCATCCTTCCAAATTTAAATCATTAATTTTTATCTCTAACATTCATTTCAAAATATGCAATATTTGTTTTAATAATCTTGAAAGAAAAAAAATTAGAGGTGTCGACATTATATCCCATGCACTAGTGGATACCAAATGAGATGCTCACTTAACATTTTTGTTTAATATAACTTAATAGTATATATTAAAAAACAATGATTTCCTATTTTAGAGAGATAAAAAGTAAAGCATCTTTTATTGTTGGAATGATACTCAAAACTCTTGTATTATTTAAGGAGTAAAATATTAAGTCTTAAAAGTTGTTTTCGAGTTAACTTTGACCACATCTGTGTTTTACCAATATGCTTTGAAGTTTTCCATTTTTGCTTTGATCTGCTAACGTCTTGGAGTTTGTGAGTACCCTGTATTACATGTTCGTCAATGATGTATATCAACTTCATTTGTCTTCTATGACGCTCTACGTAGATTAAGTCAGACAACAAAGCACGTATTTGTTATGTAAACATATACACTACCTTCCCACTAGGATGTTTAAATTTGGGGAATTGGTATCTTTGAATATCAATAATTAGTTCTATCTCCATATACCATACTTTGCCAGTGGGTTGATACTTCCATTTCATGTTTTGCTGTCTTATTTCCTTTAGTGTTCTTACTTGCTTTAATGTCCCTATAAACTTACTGTATTGATTTTGATTTTGTTTAGAGAAAGGTACGATCATGTTTTTGTTTTCCTTTTGGCGTTAGGTCCCTGGAGCTTGAAAAGGGGGAATTCTTGCTTGGAAATGTCATAAATGCAGTTGTTAGCCAAGTAATGTTACTGTTAAGAGAAAGAACTTTACAGTTGATTCGTGATATTCCAGAAGAAATCAAGGCATTGGCTGTTTATGGTGATCAATTGAGGATTCAACAAGTTTTGACTGATTTCTTATTGAATATAGTGCGCTATGCACCATCTCCAGATGGTTGGGTAGAGATTCATGTACATCCAAGAATAAAACAAATCTCGGATGGGCTCACTCTTCTCCATGCTGAATTTAGGTACTGTGGTGTGATCTTAAAGTAATTCTCATTATTTTTGTTTTCAAGTGTTTACGGATGATAATGAACACCTAAAATAAGTGTTTACAGGAGCCTTAGGTTTAGACCTTGTCTCAATCTCAATATGACTACAATAATTGAATATTGTGGCCTTGGTAGATTGATATCTTAGAATCTTAGTTTCCCATCTGAACAAACTAACAATCTGACTAGTAATTTGTGAGTTACTGAAAAGAATAATCCCAATGCTTTTTGACTTCCCTTTGGATCTGTTGTCATTCTACATAATTTGTTGGGAAAGAGATTACGCAGAAGAAGAAAACGATGTTCTTATCCAACAAAAAGAAAGAGAGAGAAAAAAAGGGCAAATGCTTGTTATTAGCTAAATACTTATTGGATGTATACATTTAGCAACTTGTAAATTAGTACTGACCTTGTGGTGCTTTTCCATATATGCAATGTTTACTTGGGTATTATTATTTTCGAGTGGATAGTATTTAATCGACTGTCTGCTATTTTCTTTTGTGAAGAATGGTATGTCCTGGTGAAGGTCTTCCTCCTGAACTGATTCAAGACATGTTCAATAACAGTCGGTGGGTGAGTCAAGAAGGTTTAGGGTTGAGCATGAGCAGAAAGATTCTAAAGGTAATGAACGGAGAAGTCCAGTATATCAGGGAAGCAGAACGGTGCTACTTTTTTGTTCTTCTTGAACTCCCTGTGACGCGGAGAAACTCTAGAAGTGTTAAATAGCTATTCTGTAGCCGTAAGATTAAATTTAAAGCCCTGGCTCTGCCCCCTCATGCTGACCGCTAGATAGTTTGTTGTCATAAGTTATGCTCTCACCTAACAAGGCGACATATGGGACAAGAATTTGAACAAGCTGATTTGTGTAGTTATCCCAAATTGAACTGTTGCAACCTGACAAAACTTGTTCGGTACAGCAAGAGTGGCTTCTTGTTATGTAGCTAAATGTAACCTTAAGTCTTACTGATAAAGTTATGGCAGAGTAGATGAAATGCTGTGTCGCCAATATGCACACCTTCATGATCAAGTGGAGTCTCCTGTGAATTTTTTCAAGCAAATGCTTACATTAGCAGCTGCAGTGAACTCCAATTTATAGTTGGATTGAACTGCATCCATCTTCTGCATTCTCGTCTGTTCTAATAGTAACTGCTTATACCGAATGAGTTTCAAAGTTTGCAAATATGTGTAAAATTATTGTCTCCCACAAGGTTTGCCCTCTATGATGCTGCTTTCCAATTCTCCACTCTTTTTTTCATCATTTCCTGTAAATCCCTTCCCACTCTAATAAAAGCTGGGTTATTTATCCTGTATTTTTGGAAATTTCGTGTAAGCTAGCCTTTCTTTAATAAAAAAGAATTTGCACCTATCTATATCTTTATTGTCTGAATTTTTGTTTCTGTTACTCTTTCCGCGATTTATTTTATTTCTTAATTCATTAGCAGATGAACTAGTCACACCATGAAGAGAAAGGTTTTAGAATAATTCCATTCGATGGTTTATAATATATGCAATGTGGCTCAATTTCAATCCAATGATAGATTCGATGGTCAAGTCAACTAAAGTAATTACTATTTCTATACTTAGTTAAATCTTTTGTAATCAATAAGAATTATTAAATCCATAGCTTGTTCAAAGATAATATGGGAAGGAATTCATGGATAACCACATCCCTCAATTAAATATATCTTAAATTCAACAAATCAATAAAGGAAATAAATCTTACAGATAGCTTATAGTAGAATTTTCGTACCCAAATATAACAATCATATTATTATAGGTAAGAAAGTTTGATCTCTGAAGGATGGGTACTCCTAAAACAATATACTTTATCTACACTGAGTATGCATTCGTATCTGATACTCATTGAGTACCAATGGGTACATATTGTGAATACTATCATAAATATTTTACAAAAATCACTTCAATTGGATACATATTAGTACTTTTTAGGTAAATATTGAACTAGTATCTATGTCAAATAAATAAAAAATTACTACCGAAGAAGATCTTGATCAATTTGATTCCTTATAAGAAAGATGTAACTTGAAACTCTTTTACAACTATTATTGTCATTTTATTGTAAGAGAATCTAGAGTGCATATTCTTTTATTCATTCTATGAAATGAAACAGGTTTATTCCTAAAATAACTTAAGATTTAGTTTTTTATATATACAAATATTTGTCCTCTCTAAAAAAGAGAGTAATAGTTATAAAAAGCGTAAAGACAAAATATAGGAAATAGGTGGAGATGAATGAGATCCACATAGTTAAAGGGGTTTAAGTTTTTGAAGTTTGCTAATCTTTCTCTTGATGTGATGTACCACAGAATGTTTTTCCCAGAGATAGTGAGAAAGAGATGATGAAGGTGTGCTTCAATTGCTATACATGTGCAGAGTATCCTTTCTTCCTTTTGTTTAAAGCCACAAGTACAATTAGTGAGATAAGGATGCATTCTGGTGCATTTAATACAAAAATTGAAAATTAAGTTGCATGAAATGTACCATCATTTTTCTCATGCAAAGCAATGTGAATAAATTTTTGTAGGATGAGTTCATTAATCAGAGGGTAATTAAATCTTATATACTAAAAAACAACAAATATTTAGATATTTATTTTAAAAAAAGTATTATTAAATACTTTTCAATTGAAATATAAATCAATCTTTGACCAATTTTTCTTCCATTCTTTTTTAAGTTCGTTTTGTAGTTTCTTTGCACAAATTATTTGACTGATTCATAAATCAGGCCCAGTTTTCAAAATAGAAGTTATTAGAATAAAAAATTAATATTATATAATTTGTACATTAAAGAGAAGTAAGCTGAATATCACCTAAGAATTTTGAATAACTTATTTTGTGGGGGGATTGAGAAAAAAAATTACAAATATAATATGCTTTGAGACTCCATGAAAAAAAATAAAAATCCATAAAGATTCTAACATTAGAACAAAAAACATTGAAAGTTTTTTAATAATACAAGATATTGATTGGAACACGAAAAAGTGTGTCGAAAACTCAAAATGAATTTTACCATGGAGATGAAGTAAAACTTATTTATTTTTTATATAGGTAAATAGTCAGTTAGATAAAGAAATTTTGAAAATTATATATTACGATAAGTGAAAAACAACAAAAGGAAGAGACATGTGTTTATTTATATAAGGTTATTCTTCACTAATGATGAAAAATATTAATTTTCATATAATATAATATGTAATAAATTATTATTAATATTTGAAAGTTTAATTTTTGTAATACATGTGAAGAGATTAATTGGAAGTAGTGGTTATTGATCATGATAATTATCACCGAACACTGCAGCAGATAAAAAGAAGAGGTTGTCGTTTTTGTCTGTTGACCCTTTCTAGTTGCAAACCATTTGTTTATGTGTTCTTCTTTCTCAAACCTTGAGTGTCAAGTTTATCCACCCTTACTTTTTTTGTATCATTCCCATAGTGAGAATTGCTGAAATGGGAACCCCAGAACAAGAAGAAGAAGAAGAGAAGCTTCTCAAAAAGATAGAACTTCTCGAAGAGGGTCACGCTCACCTCAAGCAAGAAATGTCCAACTTCCAGCTGCTTCAAAACCACAGGTCTCATTCTAGGTTTGGTGCTGCTACGTCTAACCAACCCTCTTCTTCTTCTCTGCATCAAAATGGAAACAAGTATCTCAATATCTTGCAGTCAATGGGCCACTCTGTTCATGTTTTGGATCTTCAATGTCGTGTCATGTACTGGTGAGTGCTTATTTTTATACCTCGTCAACTGTTGTCATCTGGGGTGCTTGTTTTTGTAGCATATCTAAAGTAAAAGTTGTTTTTTTATGCGTGGGGTTGTGTGATCATCATTTTGCAGGAACCCTAGTGCTGAAAATCTGTATGGCTATGCGGCAGAAGAGGTTCTTGGGAGGGATGGGATTGAGATGCTGGTGGATCCCAGGGATTTTGGTTTGGCCAATGATGTGTTCAACCATGTCAAAATGGGAGAGAGTTGGAGAGGCCAGTTCCCTGTTAAGAATAAGAAAGGCGATAGGTTCTATGCCGTGGCAACCAATACACCTTTCTATGATGATGATGGAAGCTTGGTTGGGTTTATTTGCGTCTCCTGTGATTCACGGCCCTTTGTTGAATCCAGAATTCCCTTTCTAGGAGCAGAGAGTGCAGAATCTGTATCGGGTTCCAATGGTCGTAGGAGTAGCATTTCAGATAAACTTGGCCTTGACTCTCAGCAGCCACTTCAAGTTGCTCTGGCTTCGAAAATTTCAAATTTGGTTAGTTTTGTGCCTTTTGTGTTTCTGTGTTTGTGTATGGCTTAGCATGTCTTGATGTTTCTAACTGTTACACCAGGCTTCAAAGATGAGTAACAAAGTTAAGTCCAGAATCCGAACAGGAGAAAATAGTGTCAATCGTGAAGGTGGGAGTGGAGAAAGTCGTCATTCTGAGCATAGTTTGTTGGAATGTGCTGTTTCTGACCCGAGAGAAGATGGTAATTCCAGTGGGGCTAGCACTCCCAGAGGAGATGTGCAAAAATCTCCTTTTGGTGCCTATTCTCTTGCTGAAGAGAAATCCCAAGGGAGAACTATGAGAGACTCCGATGATCAGAGTGAAGGAAAACCTATTCACAAGATCATAACTTCTAAGGCTGAAACATGGATTCAAAAGAAAACATTGTCATGGCCTTGGAGAGCAAGTGATCAGGAAGGATCTGAGGCAAGGAATGTTCATGTTGCTTCCCCTTGGTTGCAGGGTGACCAAGAGAATGAGTCGGTTAATCAGAATAATCTTTCTTCTGGGTTGAAGCGAGAAAGCCAGGCAGGCGAAAGCAATGGACCTGTTACTAACGAGGCTTCAGGATCCTGGTTCTCGTTTGTTAATGTTAACAGCACAAGTAGTACCAGCAGCTGTGGCAGTGGCAGTAGTTGTGCTGCCAATAATAAAGTGGATGTTGACTCCGATTGCTTGGATTATGAAATTTTGTGGGAGGACTTGACAGTTGGAGAACAAATTGGACAAGGTGGTCATGTCTTTACTCAAGTGGCATGCTTGAGAAAAATAAGCTTTTTTGTCTTTTTACAATATCCATGCATCAATCGAAAGACATGTGTTTGTTAATAATGCTGATATATCTATGTACAGAATTTCTACTTTTGAAATTTGTTTGCTTCTTTATTAGGCCCGCCACCTGAATTTGATACCCTTACTTACAAAACCCAAATATATAGTAATCAGTGGTTATTGTCCACTGGTTTGCTATATCAGTTTTGAGTGTTTTCTATTTACCTTTCTGTTGTTGGTTTGCAGGTTCTTGTGGAACTGTATATCATGCTCTATGGTATGGATCGGTATGTTCTTTTCTCTTCCTGTAATTTCTGTTTTAAATTTCATCTTGCTTAACATGTTTATGTTTTTTTGTATACATTACATTAATTGTTATGTTGCAACTCAAATTACTGCCGTTTGAAGTCCTTTTTAAATTGTTAAATTGAAAATTTAGTTATCAGACAAAAATATATTCATGTTTCTTCAGGATGTTGCTGTCAAGGTTTTCTCAAAGCAAGAATATTCAGATGATATGCTACAGTCCTTCAGACAAGAGGTAATGTCTGGAAGTCTAATTTACTTGTTATGTTGGAAAATGAGAAATAAGCTAAAGTTTATCCATATGAAGCCAGCTTGTGTATAAAGAATGCTATGATCCACCCTTACCTAGGAGAGAAATTTTTTAGATTAGACCATAATAGACTATCTTTGGTGGATTTTACTTTAACGATGTTTACATGATGAGATCATCTTTATTACTCTTGGAAAACCTGATATGCGAGATTTCCTGATTTGAATCACTTGAGGAATAACCCCTCAGCTATGCGGATTGATAATACCGGACTTTCAATCAAATTAATTATAAAATTCCTCAGTTCCAGTGACTAATTGAATGTCCCTTAAAATTCAGTTGTATACCATTGATTTGACAATGTATTCTGTAAGCAGGTGTCTGTCATGAAAAGACTTCGTCATCCAAATATTATTCTCTTTATGGGGGCTGTGACTTCACCTCAACATTTATGCATTGTAACAGAGTTTCTCCCACGGTTTGTCTTGCTCCATCTCTGATTTACTCAGTATCGTGAGCATTCATTCTGATTCAATTTGTTGTCTCATAATGCTGATTTGCGCTGATAATTGTTGCATCAATTTATGTTTTATCTATTCAGGGGAAGCTTATTTCGATTGCTTCAGAGAAACACATCCAAACTAGAGTGGAGACGGAGAGTTCATATGGCCTTAGATATTGTGAGTACTTAAAAGCAGTATTATGGACAACATCTCTTCCTGTGTCGATGTATCTTCTTTGTGTTTAAGTAATTACATCTTATTCTTGTGATGCTGATGTTTGATGAGAAATAACAGCATGTTCACTTTTGTTTCCCTCCATTTTCCCTTTTCAATATTATTAATCATTTCAGACATCTATTCTTGGAGCAATACTAGTAGATTTCGACTTCAACTTCAATTTGTTATCTTAGAAAGGATCTCTATCACTGTGATTGAAGCAATGGTGTATGCTTAATCTTTCTATAGGCACGAGGTGTAAATTATCTCCATCATTGCAACCCCCCTATCATTCATCGAGATTTGAAGTCTTCAAATATTCTAGTTGATAAGAATTGGACTGTGAAGGTTTCGTCACGTATCTTTTTACTTTTTATATGTTGGGTTGTATTCATTCAGTTAGTGCTTAAGGAATTACAGCTTATTTTTATTCTTATTTAGCCAGACTATCTTAACTTTTGTTGGCAAAACAGGTTGGTGATTTTGGACTTTCCCGTCTTAAACATGAAACATATCTCACTACTAAGACAGGAAAAGGCACGGTAGGCTCTCGTTTGTGGTGGTCCCATAGATGTTTGACTTTTGAATTTTTCCCCTTCAGTGTCCAAAGTGTTTCTGATTCTCCACTTTTTATTCTGCTTTGTAGCCTCAATGAATGGCACCAGAAGTTCTTCGTAATGAACTGTCAGACGAGAAGTAAGTGTGCTTTATGCTCTCTATTACCCTCTCTTTTTGTCTTCCTCTCCCCTTCACTCTTTCTTACTTTAATCCCACTTTGAATTGTTTTTTGCTGCTTCATGGAACCATTAGGTCTGATGTTTACAGCTTTGGGGTGATATTGTGGGAACTTACAACTGAAAAGATCCCTTGGGATACTCTCAACCCAATGCAGGTATATTTTTAATGTGTACATCCATGAAAATTTATGAAAGTGAACAGATATAAAAAGTTATGTAATAGTTAAAAACGGCTATTTTCACAGTTGAAACATTTAATGTTGTTAAATTTGTTATTCCACTAATTCTAGTGCTTGTAGATAAACCATTTAGCAGGGTATGCAAATTAGGTTTTTGAATTTTTAATTTCTTCATCATGTCTACACTAATCTAGTTTTTAATTTACAAATAATCTTAGAAGACAACAGTGAGTGACAGCTTTTATCATCATCATTTGCTCCAATGCCTGTTATTATATTTCACTGTCTACTCATGCTCAGTGAGTACATATATGAACAGTTTCACTAGGATTCTTGTAGGTTATTGGAGCTGTAGGGTTTATGAACCATCGACTAGAAATTCCAGAAGATGTTGATCCACAGTGGGCTTGTATAATTGAGAGCTGCTGGCACAGGTGTGCTATTTTTCCACTGTCATACGTATTTTTAATTTTTTCCCCCATTGCTCTAAATATCCATGACAAAATTATCATCAAACGTTCGAAAAAATCAGATTCTATTTCACTATATCATAAATGGAGATCATTTTGTTGTAGAGAATGACTATATGCTAAATATTATGTTTAAAGTCATACACGAGTGAAATGGTCTTTTGCTTAAGGACAGCATTGCAACATTCTATTTCTCCTTATTCTTCTTTATTCGCATGTGTGAGACTTCTCTACTTAGTATCTACATTATGGTTACGGGCTGAAAGCCTCTGGCCATGAATTTTAATTAACGCTCATAACTTGAAGCTGTTGCATATGTTGTACAGGGGTTTTTTACTCTAAACAAAAGAGTTAAAAGGGTTTTTTGCCTTCGTTTGGTTGACAAGGATTTTCAAAACAACATTTTGCTAATTTCTTTTTAATGGGTTCTTATTAAATAGTCTACTTCATTTGTTAGAGTTTTCCTGTTAGACATTAGTGGTTATCAGTTATGCTTCGTTGTGTTTGAAGCGAAGTGTGGTGCAATTATCAACTCTCACATGCTAACTTTTTACTTTGTTCATTACCACCAGTGATCCAGTTTGCCGACCAACATTCCAGGAACTGGTGGAAAGGCTTAGAGAACTGCATAGACAGTATGCAATTCAATTCCAGGCAGCTCGATCTGCCGAGGAAGGCACTCAAAAGGAGTTCTCTAGCAAATAGCCACAATCTTTGAGCTTGTTTCTTCTTCATCTCTAACAAGCTGGTGCATAAGGAATTTTTGGCATATGCAATACAAAACATTCCTGATGAGTAAACCTGTTGGTACAAATACCTGGTTTTGGAGTCTGGCAGCGTTGTTGGTTCATCAGTTTTTGTCCAGTTATCACCATACAAGTAGGAAAATGGTTACCAAACTATTTTTAGTCATTTGATATTTCTTTGATGGCACCATAGAATCTTAAACTTGCTAGTAATGGTTTATATGCTTGAAGTCTTGTGGATAGGTTTGTATTTTATATGGAAAATGTTTGTACTGCATATAGTTGTATAGAATGTTTGGGAGAAAGAAAAATATAAATCAATGTAGGAAGCAGGGAAATGAGAGAAAATAGTGGAAAGAGAGAATTTTAGAAATTATTGTGTATCAGAATTTATTGATTACATAAACTATTTATAGTTTAGAGATATCAGAATCTGCTAGACCTATAACAGCTGAACACTTAAGAGAGGACTGAAGGCAGCAGACTCAATAAAAGTTAGAATGCAATATCAATCTATTTAACATGAGACCCAATTCGATTGATAAATTACACAATATATTTCATAATGTTTGACTGCAATTTTCATCTTCCAAGAAAACGACCAACTTCATATTCTTCAAACGTTAATTTGTCCATTCAGCCACTTTGGTGAAAAATAAGAATACATACCGGTCTGACTATACAATTGTATACGAATGAATATGCAAACTGTTCAAATGTTAGATTAAAGTCACTCATCTGTTACATGAGTTTGTATACTATCAAATATGTAGAAATGAAATTTTACCGAGTATAATTGCTACGACGACTAATATAAAAAAAAATATGATGCATGATTTATATGAATAATATTAAAATTTATAATTTGAGTGTATTTAAATTATAAATTTAATCAATCTCCAATATATATTAGCCTTGGCATTATTCTGTCCTATGGCCAAGTCTGTTTTACGAGTGGAAATGTGACGCGACGAATAAAATCACGTGAAGAGGATAACAAAGGAGACACATCCAACTTTCTCAACCAATTTATAGAATGTCTCAACCCCTTTTGTTTCTTATGCCAAATACCATTACGAATCAATTTGTAATTTTAAAGATCGGCAGAAAAATCTAATCTTTGAATAGAGAATTATTTTTATGATGAAAATTAATTAAAAAATATGCTGCATAAATTTTCACTGTAAGAAATCTGTACTATTACATTACTGATTGATGCATTGGCCTTTAGTTAATTTACAACGCCTATTAAATGAATATGGTTTGAAGCTTTATCACACATAAAGTGGAAGTGGTTACAAACAAAAAAATGGGGATGGCAATAACTCCGAAGACATTATTATGGCGTATGGCCAATGAAAGGAAAGGCACCATAGAGTGGGGGGACCTTGGCATTGTAAGGACCCGGTAACATAATTTATCGGAATCTTATTGAATAAGCAAAAAGTCACCAAAGATTGTGGACACTTCCATCCCATCAATGTCCATTTCAAGAAACAATAGCAAAAATCTGAAATGTAGCTTTATCAATTTGAATGTAACAAACAAAACAGAAGATGCCACTCGCACAAGCATTACACACCACAATTCACAAGAGCACATAAAAGCAAGGCTCTTTTTTTTCATTTGATTTGAACTAGTCACATGCTGGGCTTCAAGATGACAAAACTATGCTTAACGAGCAAGCATGTGTACTATGAGACACGAGGAGGTCTTCAAGAAGGACTTCTCCATTAGATAATGGCTACTTTTATAGCACATAAAAGTTTGGGGAGAGGAGAGGTAAAGACAGTTAATCAACAATACATTTATTATTTCTGAATGAATTAGGTCAGAATGCGGTTGAGATTCAATTTAAATGAAAAACAATTTTCTGAAGCATTGACCCTTGTTCATTATCACCTCTCTAGTGAAGCAAGTGCCGAATGGCAGCAACTGCGTCACCTTTGTGCTCGCGCAAAGTTCTTTCAGCAACCTTTTTGTCCAACTGATGAAAACAATAAGAAATATATATAAATCCCATTGGAATAAAAATTTCTAGATGCATTGATGAACAATCTGATTAAGTTACCTCTAGCTCATTTGCAATTATATCAACATCTGCTGCATTTATCTTAACAGCAGCTAATTCTTTCTCCCTGTGATTGGACCAAAATACATTATACAGTTAAGAGATAAAAGTCAAACTATCAGTGCAGGACTAGACAGGAGGGAAAATGGAGAATTAAACATACAGCTTTTTAGTTTTTTTTATCATTATTCAGGCTGAGTAGGATTTCAGGTATTTGAAAGTATATGTATTCTTCTCTAGTCAATCTTTAAAAGCGTAGAAATTAAAAATTAGTACCCTTTAATAAGATTCTTCCTAATACAGTTAGTTTGCCAAAGTGACATATTAGGTGACACGTCAATTACCTTGTTCTCAAATTCGCATGATAGGCAGTAGATGACATGCCAGGTCAACAAACTAGCTCTGTTAATTATCGTTATACATCCGAAAGATTAACGTGAAAAACAAATAACTCTTACTTTAGGGTATTAATTTTGTATTTTGACGTTTTTAGGAATTCACTAAGGTGACATACACTCTCAAAGACCCAAAAGACTATTCAGCCTATTATTTATTTACATGGTGCGTGTTTCGATTCACGTTGAATTACCTAAATCACGTTAAAATATCAGCTAAAGTGATTTAGATAAACGTTTACATCTTTGGTCTTAGTTAAGGAATTGATTGAGTCCAAAGTTTAGGTAGGAACAACTTTAAGTAGCTTTTGAGTTAGATAAAAAAAATTATATTAAGTTTTATTACTGAATTGTTTTTAGAATTAAAATATCTAAATATAAATCACTTCACTTCAAAATCAATTTTGTAAATACTCACCCAAAAACACATTTCACTCATTTAAATTATCACTTTAGAACTTAACAAGCTCTTCACACTCTATTTCTGTTAGTAATGCAACTTGATCTTTCAATACGTACAAGGACAATAGAAAGATATAAAACAGTATAAAGTGAAGGAAAGCTAAAGACAATGAACATTAGTAAGCAGCTAAGCAGCTACAAGTATCCATCCTCACAATGCAGATGAACTATAAAACTAGTAACCACATGGATCCTTCAATACTTTCACATTTTTAATGTTAAAGAGACCATCAGGGTTCTTTTGTTACAAATCAAATCACACTGCTATTTTAGGAGGGGGGTATACTAACTCTGAAAATTCAAGGGTAAATTTCAACCGTGCACCTGTCTTCATTTTTTATTGGTTTTTTTGGGATTTGACCTTGAATTAAGGAGGAGAACACCCAATTTACCAAGTTAATAAGCGTTGTGTCAAATAGTGGCCATAGCTTAATGGTTCCAGATTTCAGCAGTTTGTCATCAAATGTTAACAGGATTGTGGTCTTATACTACATCCTCCGGCTTTTGACATGCTCATTTTGGTGGTCATAGCAAAAAAGGTGTTGTATTTTAAAAAAAAATAAAAATAAATGACAAGTCTTGACTGTTCAACAATTGTTCATTGTGTTTTCAACAAAAGGGACCTGAATAACCTCCACACACAAGCTAAGCTGAATGAACTCTCCACTTCTATATTATAAAACCAAACAACGATGAAAACTGTATCTGGCGAACAAACCATCAAATATTGTCATGAAACCTCTCTGTTCCTTTCTCCGCTTCTTTGTTTCACTCTATTGTCTTTCCTCTCCGCCTCTTTTCCATTTCTCTATTCTATTTGACTCCTTGTTCTATATGGCCATCATTGTCTCTTTGTTTGATTATTTCTGTTCACTCTTTTTTCAATTTTTGACACTCCAGGGTCCTTACTTCTCTGAGATAGTGCTTCTCAATTGTACATTTCATCTCAGTACTTTTATTAAAGGCAAGTAATGTTGAGAACCATCACATATCAAGGTCAGTAACAGTACTGATCAAAGGCGGAAACATTGTCACTCTTTGGAGAAAAATGACAAACACTCTTGTGTACTACTTCCATGGAAAAATGACAAGCGGAGGGATCACAAAGGCAAATTTAGTGGATAAGAAGGGTAACATTGTTGGAGTGACAAAAAAGCTCCATATAAGCAACAAAGATGCACACATACACCTAATGTCTTAAGATTTAAGTTGGATGAGATTTTAGTTCGTTTGTGTGATTCAAACTTAGCATAGTTACTACAATATTCCTATTCATGATTTGAATCCCATAACTAGATACAATTCAATTACCCACGTTTGTATCATGAGATGTATCTTAAATGACTTTCTATCATTCAATACAAGAATGAACCTAAATGCAATTTTGTATCGTCAATACAAATCACACATTTCAGCGTTCATTGTTCTTTCTTTTTTTTATTTTTCTTGCATCAGTTCTCACGGAAACGTTTGAAAAGTCGTATAAGCTTAAATTGTTATATGAAAAAGGAATTGAAGGAGCAACTTCTGAACTTATCCTACTTGATTAATCCACTAAATTATGTGTCCCTCGCTCCTTTAATGCATTTCACAATTGCAGTGCTATATTTCTCCATACTTCTAAGTTAAAAGCTTCACAAGCTCATATACACGAAATAATTTTGTTTTATAAGACGTATGGTTAAGTTGTTTTTATCAATTTCTACTTTAAAATCATTACATTGAACACCATATATAAACTACATGATATATGAGCATTACAGCATTATCACTTAGTTTCTACTTTCTACTAATCTTACCAAAGCACAACATCTGGTCCTAAGTTACTGATACTTCAGAATAAAAACATACAATCATAATCCCTAGGCCAAGTAGTATATATTATAATGCATGAATTAAAAGCAGGCGTTGGTTTTTGATGCATAGCATGCATTGAAAATGAAGATGTAGTGACCTGATGCGCATGGCATTGCGATCAGCTTCGGCAGAAGCAGCGATGGAAGCCATGGCCTCCTGGACGCGAGTGGAATCCAATTGGCGATCCTCGACGCGGTCAGTGAGCTTATCCAAGGCTTTGCTCTGTTGCTGTAAGTCCTTCGAATCCACCACCATCTCCACTCCTTCCTCTCCACCCTCCATTCTTACCCTAAACCCTAACACCACCCTTCTCTTCTTCCCTGCGCTCTACTGTGTCCTATCACACCCACTCAGCTACAAAATTCAAAGTCTCCACAATCGGAACAATGGCGCTGCTCCTTCTCCCCTTATTGTAATCGCCCTAAGACCCATGGGCTTCCAACCTAAGGCTCGTGTTATTCTCACTCCTTGTTTTACTACTGCACCCCCAATTTGTGAAAAAACTAATTTGCCCTCATTTTTTCACCCTCATATACCCCATTGCGTAACCTAATTTTGAAAAACCTTTCTTATACTAGTTTCCTTTAAAGATAAATTTTAGTTTATATGTGGAATAGGTTTCTTTAAATAAATTCATTCCATTATTTTTTTTCACCTAAAAGTATTTATGAAGAAACTTATTTAAATATATATTTTTTTTATGGTTTATTTTTATCAAATAATTTGACTAATTATTTTTAGTGAAGTTTTTATTCTAAGTATTAACTATATTTGTTGTTATCATCGCCGCTCTCACATTATATTTATTTTATTGTTATTCTTGTATTGCGTTTTGTGTCATTTTTATATCTTTTTCTTCCTTGTTTCGGATAGTTTAATTTGATAGATAAAATTGTCATTGCATACACAATATGCAACAGATATTTAAATTGTCATTAAAAACTACAACTTTCAATGATATCTCAATCAACATCGATTTTAAAATTGTCAATAAAAAAATAACCTTCACTAATATGTCACTCTTAAGAGTGTATTAACCATCTTTTTTTATTAGCATGTGTTAAAAAAATTAATTATCAAATATCAAGATTCTATAATGTTGTTCTATCGAGGTGTTTCCAAACAAGTTGTCGATGCATAATACCTTTTTAAGTAAAAAATATTCCTTATATCAAATTCTATTTCACTCATGCTTTGGTTTTTCAGTACGATCTTTTTGCTATTTTTTGTGTTTTGTTACACAACAACATGCTACTTTTTTTAATTAATCGTATTCTTACTCTTTTACTTATTAATGTTTCTCCATGTAAATAAAATTGCATGAAAAAATTTGTGACATTTCTAATCTTTATGTTTTTCGTTGTTTTTATTATTTTACTCCCATCACTGCTAGAAAGAGACTTAATAGTAGTATTGTTTCTGACATTTTCTTAGTTTTAAACCACACACTAAAAGTTTTATTTTCTTAAATTTTAAAAGCCACAAAATTGATATTTTCAAGAATGTTATTTTTTTTATGAAAATTATTTCCCATATATATCATTCTAAAAATGATTATAAAAAAGATGTAAATATTTTTCCATGTCCTCAACATATGCTCAGACTTATAATGATGTTGATGTGCAAACTAACAATAATAATGTTATATATATATATATATATATATATATATATATATATATATATATATATATATATATATATATA
>Ga0123342_1001063_pt1 | contig 45805 bp, 25 predicted proteins | sample Turbeawhitnodule_FD_89960 | JGI IMG/M metagenome (GOLD analysis project Ga0123342, IMG submission 89960) | Root nodule microbial communities of legume samples collected from Mexico - Turtle bean Mexico white nodule | ecosystem: Host-associated > Plants > Roots > Nodule | place: Mexico: Nepantla...
AAAACATGTGAAAAACAGTTTAAGAAACCTTATGCTTGTTCTTATCACATGGCCAGTGGTTAGGAGGTGAGTTACTCAGCAAAAAGCCTACTCTTAAACAACCTCTAAACACTACCTAAGACACACTTAAAGCAAAACTAAATATACAAGACTTGTACATAAAAGTTTTCATCAAACACATGTCTTGAAGGGGCAACAACCATCTTCAACAAATTTAACACTTCTTATTTTTACCTATAGAGTAAAATGAAAATAAAATAAAATAAGAATAAGCATTAAATAATTTTAAATTATATTCAAAACTTAAAACACTACAAGAAACAATGCATGTAGCCTCCACCAAATACGAACTCAAATGTTGGATTGTGTAAGCTAAATGTCCTTTAGTGTGGGCATAGCTTGGACTGCCCAACAAAAGCTAATCTTCATGCGAGGGGTTGTAGCTACTAGTGCATAAGCTAGTAGAGACGACCTAACCCTCACCGTTAGAGTAAGGTTAGAGTCATTTCGTCGTTGTTAAGAGCAGGCTTCCTCCTAAAATAAAGATCATTCTTCTTCAAATTCTTCTCCAAATTCATTAAAATATGTGGAAGGTCCAAACAAAAATAGTATCCCTAAAATTGACTTTGGAAGGCCAAAAATCACTCAAAATTTTATACAGCTTAAAACAAAATCATGACAAAACAATAAAAATAATACAAAGATACTTTTTAATTTAATGAAAGTGTATCATATCATATGGAAGTTTATTCTGAAATTTAAATTTAGGGATGCTCAAAGAAATTTTTACCTGGGAGTGCCCTTGAAGATGAAGATGGAGCTGAAAATTTGGAAGTAAAAAGAACTTAACAAAAATAACATTCATAACATCATAAACGTTAGAATCAACACTAATTAATGCACTCATGGTAATTAAAATATACTCAATAAATCCATCAAAATTAGAAACATTGTGAATAGAAACCCCTAAGCGGAACCAATATTATATTAAGAGACAAAAATCACCAAAAATAATGTTCTCAATAAGCTCAACTTCTACCATACAAAACACCAAACCACACATTTCAACACATAACATTTAAAAAAGTCTCACCCGAGATTCGTTTTCGTCTTCCACTCGCCAGTTTGAAAACAATGGAACTTATGACATAACATTGAAGAAAGAAAACCAGAGATAAACTAAAACGAGAGGGAGAATGAATGACAGGAAGAGAGAAATGAGAGGGAGAACGAAATTTCCTTACGAAATGAGAGTGAAAAGAGTTGCAATGGACCAACTCTGAGAGTAAAATTGTGAACGAAAGTGAAATGGACCAACCATGATAATGAAATTGAGAGCGATAATGAATTTTTTGTGAAATGAGAGACATCCGGGAGAGTGAAAAAAACATGACAACATAGTGTGAGGAAAAAGATAATTTGGTAAAGTTACAGTACATACGTGGCAACAACGTAGCTGGCGTACCTCACTCATAACGTTACTCTAGTGCTTCACCCTTTCACTTTTCTACACTTTTCTTGTCCACACTAGAGAATGTCTCTACTTCCATTGCCACAATGTTTTTCAATTATTAACATTACATTTTTCATTATTATTCTCAATCCACCATTCATTCATTTTATTATTTAAACATAAACTAAATATGATCTGTCTTCTTTTATATTTTATAAAACATTATTTAAAAATGTAGGTAAAAATGAATGGTAAAATACGATAAAATTAGAAAAATAAAAAAGCTTTTGTCACTTTAATCAACATAAAATATAATTTTGTTAGCATAGCACTTTTTGGTGTGAAATCCAACACATTGCTTGCTTTAGTTTCAAACTTTCATAAAAAAGTCGAATATGAGGGAGGAAAGAAGTTATTGACACGTATTGATAAAATGTATAATTTATACTGATACCTTCCTAATTGAACCTAAAATACCATGAATGTAATATTTTGGTATAAATTAAAAAGATAATATTGAATTTTAGTTGAGAATCAAGAAGAGTGAGAAGAAGATGATTCCTTAGCATTGATGGAAATGAATAAATGAACTAGAAATGAATAAAATGAATAAATGAATTAGAAATAAATAAATGAGAGAGATGAACATTGTTGTAGGGGTTGCATGTTAAGTTGATAGGAGAAAGAAGTTGAGAAGAGGATCCACCTCTGCTCTGTCTACCCATTATATCATTACCGCTCACATGTTACCTTGCCCCACTCCTCAGAATGGAGACGATTCAACCTATCTTTATTCTAGAGTCCACACAATTAAGCAAAATTTTCGCATGTAGCTTTTGCGTGCGTCGGTTTCCTTCACATTGTCTTCTTTGCTTCTATTTGTGTTCGTTTTGTGACTCATGACCCACACTTTGGTGCATGTATTTTTTCAACCGTTTGTGGACGCTATGGTGAACTCTAATAGTATCTACCATGTGTTGGACACTTAAATTTAGTCTCTAAATCACCTTTTTCTTGTAGTGAAAGGAAAGTTTAGTAAATATGTGTAGAATAAAGTGTTAAATTGGTGTGCTTATAAGAATTGTTAGAAGAGAAATTAAAATATTAATGAATTGAAGAAATGGAGACATCCATAGATGATATAATAGCATGTGAAGAAACAAATTTTTGTTAATACACTATATTCTCCATTTTGCACCTTCACTATTGGTTTGGTCAAGGGACCAATGGAGGAGGCACATTTGTTATGGTTGCATTCAAAAAGCAAGTTGTGACCACTCTTGAAAATACCATATTTGTCCATTTTTTCTAGCAAGGTGGGACGACTTTTAATAGGTTAAAATAAAAAAAATGTTTTTTATATTTCATTAAAGAGGATATAATGAGTTTCAATGTATATAAATAATTTATCTTCTAAAAAATTAATCAAATTACCACTTTAAAGTAACCGTCTTTTATATTTTTATATTAAAAAAATTAGGAATTTTTTATTTGAGCGTTCAATATCCATTATTATTTTATTATATAAAAGTTTAAATTTTTTTATAGATTCATTAACAATTATTATTATCTATAAAATTTGACATACATTGTACCTATTTTTCAAGTTATTAGATGACATTATTTAACTTGGCTGAAAATTGGTTATGTATATATGTTTGATGTAAAGTATAGTGGTCTCCTAAAATTTATATACATGTATAGATTAGTTTAATTCTTAAAATTGACATAATTATCATTGCAGTATATTAGTATAATTCTTAAAATTGACATAATTATCATGATAGTACATCTATTAGTACGAAAAAAATTATCTTAAATAGTTTATATAATATTAATTTAAAAAAAAATTATGTAAAAATTAATATATAATTGATTTTGAAAGTCATTAATTACGAGTCAATATTTCATATTGGTTAAAAGTATAATTAATGTTGAAAGTCATTAAAACAAGATTTTTATTGCTTTTCACTTTGTATAGTGTAAACTTTTTCTTCTCTCTATATTCTTCTTTAATCATTTCTTCCTTTAACATGACGTTGTTAATGTTTTTGTTATCCAACTCACATTTTATGATAGAAAATATTTTAATTTCATCACTTCGTATTGCACTTTCTTTTACTCTCTTGTTGTTCTTGAGTCTTTCATCTGTTCTCTTTGTTGATTTTTTTCTACAATAAACTATGTCAGCAACATATGAGATTTTGATTCATATAAGTGGTTAAATAACAAATATGATAATTTTATTGATTAATTTAGTAATGGATGAGATGAAAAAGATGATTTTTATCACTTTCAATATTATTTAATATATAAATATTTTCACATCAATTAGATAACCAATTATAATATTAGTTTTAACTAATGTAATATATATATTATGCAATAGTACCTTCAATCTCAAGTTAAAACAAAACAAAAGGTTGTAACCTTAATATAGTACATATGGATATTTTTTTTATCAGCTAATACAATTAACAATGGAGTTCAGTGCATATATGCTTATACTATATATTAAACAACTAAACAATTAATTTAATTTTTTAAACTTTTTTCTTCTGAATTTTATTTCATGATTATCTTTCTTAAAATAGAAAGTTAATGCTCTAATTTGATAATTTTTTTGGATGGTGACGCTGTAAAACTATTGATGTTGAGAGATATGGTTTTAATGGTGTGCATCCACAACATTGATGTGAGTGTTAGGTGGTGGTGGTGGGGAGCAAAACTTAGTGTCCAACCAGCAGCGACCATCAATCTCAAACGTTGGTTCATGTTTTTCAGTCATACATTGTACGTTCAAAAAGAGCATGATACCATCAACTTTAGGATTATTTTTTTAATAAATATATATTATAAGTATAAAACTTTTAACAGCTTTCGTGAAAAAAATTGTGTATGATACAATGATTTATAATTATGTGATACTATAAAATATTTTATATTGTTAATACAGTACTTAAAACAATGTTAATAAATAATTTAAAGAGCTTAGTTGAACAATAGTGCAGAGTAAAGAAACCTTTTAAGGTAAACTAATATAATAAAACATATCAATTAAAATATATTCATCACCTAATTTTTTATATTACCACACATTTTCAATCCAGATAACATCAACACCCATTTAGAATAAGTTATAGCAAATACAAATTATAATTGACTCATTATCCAAGACTATAGGAAGTTTTGACTTCTTAATGATATTAGAGTAATTATTATTTTTTATTATTGGTAAAAATAACTTTAATTTCCTATGTCAAGGTTGTTTCTTGCACTACTATAAAAATTATTATGTAATATTTTTTTTTTAAAATTTTCACCACTTGATAATTTATGTGATTTAAATTATTAATAAAATAAAAATATTTTATTTTCTTAAAAAGTTCTTAAATTAATGCCATAACCAGTATCAAACTTTTCTCAACCAAACCATCTCATGACATACATATATTTTAATTATACACATAAATTCAACACTTCTCTCTCTCTCTCTCTCTTTATATATATATATAATCTATTAGATAATAACACTTTATATGTTTTACAACTAGAGCAAAATAAAGCCAAAATGACATGTTTTTTAAGTCGGTTAACAAAAAAATTAATGGAAACTTATGCAGTGAAAAATCTATAAAATTGTGCAACTTTTCGATGTTGGTTGGAGAACGTGTAGAAAGTGCTTCTATGTCAATTAATATTTCAGTAGATTAGAATTAAAAGAGAAACTTGTCATGATTCAAATGGAATTCAAACTAAGTTATGATGATTAGTTACTAGGAATGACAATAGAGCGGAGTAAGTTTGACTTTCACTATCTCATTTTTATTTATTTTTATTTTTAGAGTAAAAATGTATCTTTATCTTACGGGTATGAACGGATGTGAGTTTGACTATCTCATTTTTATCTTTGAAGTAAAAATTTATCCTTATCTCCATCCTTATATCTAACGAATATGAATTTTTTTGTCTCATCTTCATCCCCATTAGGAAATGGGTATACCAACCCCTTTATTGTTCTAAATATTAATTAAATAACTTTTTTTTATAAAAAGTAAAAATCACAATAAAGAAAACATGATATTATCAAGTATTTAATGTTAAAATGATACACCTTTTCTTTTCTCCAAACTCAAATATCAAGAAAGAAATTATAATTGTATAAATATCAAATGAGAGTATTAAAAAGGTCAAATAATTTTAGAAAAAAGTAAAAATGATCAAATGTATGACCTAGAAATAAGTTAAAAATTTAAGAAGAAAAAAGAGATAATATGAGTTTTTTTAATATGAGTTTTTTTAGATTACTTAATAAATTAGAGATGTTTTTGTAATTTAAAAATAGAACAAATATGAGGACAAGAATAGGTATTGAGATGAGTATGGGGATGAGACGGATATGTACACACTCATCCGTGTCTCCATACTTGATGTGAGTTGATTTTAAGAGTTTTCATTTAGGTGACACTTTAGTTTTAGGATTGAGGTTTTTAGGCAATTATGAGTGAAAAACCTAAGGAAAATCTCCACTGACCATTAACTTAACCAAGTGGTTAAGTAGATGTGAAGGTTCATTTCACAAAGGCAAAAAGAAAAGATAATTATAAAGTGACAATGATGACAAGAATAGGTGCGAAATTTAAGCATGGAAAGCAAGAGTAAATGACAATATCCGAACAGACTTAAAGAAACCAAACAAGAACATATTTATGAATAGAATGGAATGACAAATGAAAAGGAAAGATGAAGGAGTAAGGAAGCTTATGAGAATGGAGTTGAGAAAGTGATCACGCCACTTGGAGGATGAATTTACTCCAAGATAAGTGTTGGCAAGCCTCACTTGAGAGCTCTCAAAACTCACAAGATAAGACTAAAGACTAAGAGGAACAAGCCTCACTAATCATCACACAAATTGTGCAGAGTAATTTTTCTTCTATTCAATTCAACTTGTAAATAAAATGAGGGAGGCCTCCTATTTATAAGAGGAGAAGCCTTGGAGAACAAGTAGTGAGGGTAGGAAGGGAAAGGGAAATGTGGTGTGGCCTAGGTCATTGACTAAGGTCAATGCCGCACCATCATCCTATAGTTCTAGAAGCTAGGTTAAGCTTCCTCCCTTACAAGGCTTCATGATCTAAAAACTAGGCACCCCCCCCCCCCCATTTGTACTAAACGACACCTACTCTACTGAAATTAGAAATAGGGAAACCAACTGATGCTCAACACCCAAAGTCTGTGCTTTGCTCCTAGTAATCCTTTGAGGTATGGTGGGTGCTGAGGTCATGGGTTGAGCCTGGTCAGTAGGCGCCCTCTCTCCTAGGTCCTCATCAATACCCAATTCGAGTATAATCTATACCTATACATATACATACTCAATATAACGATTGCTCGTCAAAATTGGGTCAGGTTCAGACAATACACGTGGAACGAGTTCATTTACCATCTCTACTAGTTATGTCACTCAAGCAACGAGTTAACAACTTGAACAAGACTTAAGGAGTAATATTTAATGTTATGAAAGAAAATCACCACTCAAGCAACTAATGGTTCACTCAAATTGTATTTGGTTATTTGAGCAAAAGAGACATTAAGACAATTTTCTCTCTTGTGAGAGTTAGGTCATTCAAATGCTCAAATTGTCACTCAAGTGATAATGTGTGAATGCTCAAACGCAAATGAGACACTTAAATGAGAGAGAGGTTAAACCATTTATCTCTCATCTTGAATGAATGACACTTAAACACCACAATGGTCACTAAAATGGTGTTCCTTTGCATGTAAAAATATGTTTTGAGAGTGATTAAAAGATTCATTATTAAAAAGTATATTATGGAGTTGGTTTAGAATGATGGAATGAATTGGGATGTGAATATAAAATGAATTGTGGCTTGATTGAAAAGTAAATGTTACCTTTTATGCAATCCAAACTTGATAGTGATTGTAGTCTTTAACAACATTGGAACTTATATATTACTGGTAATAGTCCTGACTCCACTAATAATCTATAATTAAGATATCAAGTGTTGTAAAGTTGAAAAAGATTTTTGCATCAGGCTTCATAGAGTAGATGCAATGAACTACCTTAACTATATCAAGGTTCTTGCATTAAACTTTAAGGAGTAGGTGCAATGAAATTATACTCTGTGGACCAATATGTGAACTCTAAGAAATGAAATTTAAGCCTAACTCAACCTTACAAGCTGACTCATAAGGTAAGATTTGCACACCCACTTATATACTATGAAATATTCTTATCTCTAACCAATGAGAGATCTTCGACACACAATCCGCACATCGAGATTTGTCAACTCGTACATGAGACTATATATTTATAGATGATCCAATTACGGGTGACATGATAAGTCCAATAAACTCTCATTAGGATAGACTTTAAATGAGTCTGATACCATATTAAAATAAAGAAAAAAGAGATAAAATTCCTTGTGCATTGAACACATGGTAGTTAGAACTGTTCGAATCGTAAGATTCAAATCACGATTTGAATCAAAACTTGACTTTGTCGATTCAGTTCGAAAGATGAATTTTTTTGGGTGTGAATCGTGACATGAATCGAGTGAAGCGTGTGATTCTCGATTCTATTTCATTATTTCCAATTCAATCAAATTCTGGAAAAATCTCAAAACTTAATAAAGAAAATGAAAAGTCATAAAAAGAGACAATCAATTTACCAATAAATCAAGTCAAGAACGACGATGGATAAGAGAAGAGAAGAAGAAGAAATGTGAGGAACACAAAAAAAAAATATAAATTTATTGGCACCGGAGCAAATGAGAAGAAGAACCGTGAAAAAAAAAAAGAGTGAGAAACACGGAAAAAAGTTCAGTCACGAAAGAAAAGGGAGGTTCATTAGATAAGATAAAAAAGAAGAAGAAGGGTCACGAGAAGAAGATCTCGGAAGAAGAAAAATTTATTTAGTAAAATAATTGTTGAACCATGTTTTTAATATTTTAACCACACCTAATATGAACCATTTTTTAAAAGACTAAACACCTTTTAGAAAAGCTGAAACATCTTTCAAAAAAGTGAACCATCTTTCAGTAAGACTAACCCACCTTTTAAAAAACCTGAACCATTTTTTTATTTTATTTTTTATATATTTTTTAAAAACTATATTTTAAAATAAAATTGTTTATGTTATTTTTACTTTTTTTATAAATAATTATTCAAGTTTTTGTTTCTTTTATTTTTTTATATAAAATTATTTTAGTACTTTTTTAATTTTATTATATAAGATTTATTTATATAATTTATTTTTATTTAAAAATATATTATATTTTATTTATTATGTATCTTATTATTCATAATAAGATTTAATTCATAATTAAAAAATAAAAAAACAATTTATATTCGAATTTTGATTCTACAATGATTGAATATATTAGGTTATGTTTATATATATATATATATATTTATAAAATATAGTGTGAGAGGAAAACTAACAGAACAATACTAAAAATTTATACAATGTCATACTTACATGACTAAAAACATATCTAAAAAAAACTAAAATGACAAAAATATAAAGAAACCAAAATCGTAAATTAATTACTAAAAAATCAAAATTATAAGTGCATCTAATATATTTAATATATGAGTTAAATTAAATTGGAGATGTTTTTAATAATAAATTACATTAGTATATACTATTATATACTATATAAACTTACATTATTGTCTAAATAATTAATGCTTCGTTAACATTAAAACTAAACTCACCTAACCACGGTTATGTGCAGGACAATGATGGTTTTCTGATAATGAAAGGGCCTACCAATTAATCAACGACAAAATAGATATTTAATTAATTAAATATTCTAAACTGTAAGTCAAATTTAACAATATAAACATTAATGGGTCTGTAAATATCTACAGACAAAGTATTATCAATTTGACAGTGAGACTTTTCTATGTTCAAGCCAACATCATATTTTCGAATCTTTTTTTTTTTCTTTTAAGATCAGGCATAATTTTATTGTAAGGTGACAGTGACAAGCACTAATAGTCAAATTGTAATGATAATGAACACAATCATTAAGAAAAAAAATTGTCATTTTTTCCCAATAAACTAAAGGCTAATAATAATGTCAACTGTAGTTTGTGGTGTCTCATTTGAAGACCTATTACAAATTTTATCAATCATTAAAAATTGGCATATTTTAAAATTAACATAACTTGGCAAAGTTCCCATATATTCTAACATAATTGCCTTTTGATAACTAGGTTTTAACACAATCTTCATTAGGTTTAGGATGCTGAGTAGTTTCTTCATTCTTGCATTATTTAGAAGCTTTTTTAGGGTTTGATGAAGAGAAGAAATGGAGTAGAGTTAGGGTTTGATACCAAGTTCATTCCTTAATTGTGTGAAGCAATGAATGGAGGATTGGGCACAACTAAATTAGGGTAGATATATAGTTTGTTGGTTGTCTTTTCTATTTAAAATTTTAATATTTGTTAATTATAAAACATCTTGGATGTTTTTTTCTTTTTTTTATACAATTTCAAAATATTTTCTTAAAGAAATTAAATACAAAAATTACAAATTAGTTCATATATAAACTAATTTTAATTTATGAACAAAATTATTTATTTTCTTTATTTTTCTCTTTTAAATGTTGAAAATTTGTTCAATCAAATCCTTACAGATTACTTAGTTTAATTATTTTTTAGTTTATATTGTAACGTTGCATTTAATATAACCATATTAGTTCTGGTTATGTAACTATATAACTTATATATACTATATTTTATACCTCAATAGAACTTGAGAACTTGAAAACTAAAATAATTAAAAAAAAATAGATTTATGTAGTTGCAATCTCTTTGTATCAAGTATGGTCATAACAGTTTATACATAGATAAAATTGAATTTATATTGTAAATTCTTTTCATGTTTAATTTTTTTTAGATTTAGAAATATATCCCACAATTTAGAATCTATATATCATTATAGATAGTGCATTCCAAAATATATTTCCCAATTTAGAAATACATTATGGATTATGCAATCCAAAACGTATATATTAATTTTTAAAAAAAATCATTCATTGTTCGTTATTATTGTTGCCATATATATGGTCAAGACCAGAGATGGATAATCATCGCAAGCGCAATTTGAACAAAGACTGATAACGTTGATCCGTAAAAGGGATAGGGAAGAAGTTGTCACAATCATTGATGGTGATGTGTTGTCACCTTCTGCTACAAAAGAGCATGAGGAAGTTGGAGTAGGATTTTCTGGCGGACTTGTTGATACATTGTTGCTGCAAAGTTACACCGATCACATGCTTGTAGACTATGGGAGGAATAGGATTAAGGGGAACTAAATTTGATCTCCCATGGATGCAAGCTAAGTAAGTTTGGGATCCCTCATCCCTACATACATCCTTGGTGAACGAAGATCGACCGTATGTACTGTCATGTCATTGATCACATAGTTCAGATGATGGTCAAACACGATCATTGTCACTACACGAGCATGTTTGTCTAGTGAGTTATTTCTATTCTTATATTACCTTTTTTTTTATATTTTACAAGTGCCTAATGCACTAGTTCAATGAATGCAACGTATATTCAAGATAATCATCGATATTTTGCCACACATGATCGATTGTGGACATTTATTTTAGCGTGGGACGAAATCCTCAATGCATTGCATTTAACCTGGGGTGTTACTGATGAGGGGGCGTTTATGTAACACCCAAAAAATACATCTAATTATTACAATACAAGTTTTACATGTTTCTCTATGAGCTTAGATTTTTTCAAAACATTCCTAATACATGATTAAGACTTATAGATATAAATATTTATAATTCATAGCTCAAAACAAAACTCTAAAGCCTTTTAGGCTCTCCTGCACCTGTATGATCGTCTGGTCGTGTACATAGTATAGTCATCGTAGTTCACAATACAACAAGAAAAACAAGTGAAAATAAAATTTTATAATATACACAATTCAATCAGAAGAGCAAACCAAATTACATGAATCAATTTCTCAATTATTCAATTTTTTTCAAATCCCAACATAAAATAATCACATAAATCCCACATGGATCTACACATCCAGGATATTCAACAAATAAAATAACAATTAACGTCTTCTAGAAGAACCGTATTAAGTAAGTCCTACCATATACTAACACCTAATCCAATACCCAAGACTTAGATTACCAGTGAATCCAAGAGAAAAGATCAGGGTAAGTTCAATACAAACCCAAGTCGTTCATCTCATATGTCACGGTGTGCATGAACTCCCCCATCAACTACTCACCACATGATATCTTAGTCTATGTGACTTAGATCATCAGTGAAACTAGGAGATCTTTGTTACCACATTTACATCAATACTTAATACACAAACAAACATCAGTTCATACGTTATCCCAAATGCATGACTTCAATTTCATACAATTTTCATCATACAATATCATTCAAAATGAAATCCACAACATTCAAAAGCCTATTTAACATAAAAAATAACACTTAAATACTAAACCATCATAATCTAATATTTCTACAAGTTTAAACAATATATAAACAAACAAAATCCCTACAAGATAAATTGAATATTGGGACCACGTCCCCTCCACATCTAGATCTTCTAGCCTAGGGTACTATTAAAAACTAAAATTAGCTTCCCTTACCTATCTAGGAACCTTTAGCAAGTTATCCAAATATCACCAAAATTCATCTTATGATAAAACAAGTTAAGAGGAACATTTTTCTCAACATTGATGGCTAAATTCTAAGGAAAAACATCTTTAGAGTAAAAATCAACTTACTCTATTTGAAATTTGATCGGGTAGAAATGTACCCTGACTTCTTAGCTATAACCTGGCGTGACCAGATTTTGGAATTAATGAGGTATGTGAGAAAAATTGAAGAGAGAAAGGAGAGAAAGGGAAGGGAGAGAGAAAGGATAAGAGGGCCTATTACCTTTTCTTTACCGGGGTTACAATTTATACCAAACGTCCACAGGTGAACGAAGTAGGTGATAGGGACATAGTTCTAGTAACTTAGGTTTTGTATTTTTAAATTTAACAATAATATTATATACAAAATTGATTATTTCATAATGTTTATTTTTAGTGAATATCATTTCTATTAAAAAAATGCATTTCTTTTAAATAAATGATTTGTGTTTAAAATATAAAAAAATACTCTTTATAATAAATTATTACATTTGAAATGAACTCAAATAAAATATAAATATATTTAAAAAATTAAAAAATAATGCATATCAGAATGTACATATGAAATACAAAAAATCATTCTAAAATATACAAGTATTCTTAATTATATATATTTCAATATACATCTTTTTTCTTTCAAATTACATATTTTGAAATATAACTTGAAAATAGATTTTCAAATTTTATGGGGATGCAAAATATAAAACCTCCAAAGAAGAACTCAAGCTTGACCAATGATGCATGAGAGGAAAGAGTAAGCATGAAGCGTGACTCCTATTTTTAACTAATAGAAGATTTTTTTATTTTATTTTTTTAATCAACCATTACTTATCATTTAAACAACTAGTAATGTATTAGTTTATAAAGTTAGTTTTTGGCTGATTTTATATATATTATTCCGTAAGAGGAATCAATATAAGTTTTGCTCACACTCAATTATGCCTTGCTATAAATCATGCTAAAAATTTAACTCTTAGATATTATTATTTAGAGTAATACATTATAATAACTTTAAGTCGCTTTCAGATTTTCCTAAACTAATTTTACACTTTTTTTTTAACGATTACTCGTAGCATGGATGTAAGTATAATGTTTTTAGAACATAAGAAGTATATGTGTAATGTAAACATTTTTGTTAGTGTAATATTTTAAAAATAAATAAAAGGTTTGTGTAATTGTTTCTAAAGAAATTGGGATTAAGTCCAAGAAAATCTTAAGAAATACTAGACCACTAAGAGGACTAACAATGCTAATATAAAAAATAAACTTAACTCCATAAGAAAATGCATTTCTAGGTTTACAAAATTTATAAAAGACGAAGATCTAATTACCTTTGTTATTTCTTATGATTCCACCTATTACTACTACATCATGTTTAACGATACTCCATCGATATATAATTTAACAATGAGGAGAAGTTCAAGTATTACTCAAAGGCTGATTTTTTTTTTATAATGTTTCAACAATAATATCTTGATATAGTTTATTGAATACAATTTCATATGTCATGATAAAATAATATTATTTTATTAATAAGAAGTAGATTTTTAAGTATAACTCAATCTTATAAAATCGGCTCATAAGATGAGATTTGCATTCACTATCCGATACCATATTAAGAAGCAACCTTTAAGTTCAACTCAATCTTATAAAACTAGTCATAAAGTAAAGTTTGCACCCACTTATATATTATGAAATGTTCTTATCTCTAGTATATGTGAGATCCCAAACCTCTATCATTGTTAACTCCACCAAAAAATTGATAATATTCAAAATTAATTTCACATTAAAAAACTCAACAATTAAGAAGTTTAAGACTAGTCTTTAGTTTGTTTAAATTTGTATAGTCCCTTATGAAAAATTGTCTTAAATTTAACAAAACATTTTGAATCTAAGAGTTGGAATGTAATTTTACTTGATTTATACTATTAGTCACTACAAGAAACAAGAAAAATAGTGTGGGTATTTGAGAGACACAAACAGGAAAAAGGTCACGCAAAATCGCTTTTAGTGTAGGTCCAACTTCATAAATAAAATGGAAGCTAATGCCTTGGATGCTAACACTGTAGCGTAGGGCTGAACGACGTAGTTTCAGTGGGCTAAACCTACACAAAATGGAAGCAGTTTGCGGTGAGTTAAACCTATGCAAAAATGGACGCATTTTGAGTGGGCTAAACCTACACAATATGGACACATTTTGCATCCTTTTGTGTGCCCACAAAATGAACCAAGTTGCCACAAAGTTTGAGGCTAGTGTTGTGTAGCCTACACTTCTTGGACACTAATTAAATTAAATTAAAATCATAAATGGGTTTAGCCGACACAAAATGGAAATAATTTAAAATGTTGGTGTGGGTTATGCCCACACAAATTGCGAAATAAAAAACAATATCGGGTAGAAAGTTGCTTGAGTTTGAATATTTATACTTGTAAATATATTTAAAAATCAAAATTGAAATTTAAAAAAAAAATTAATACCAGATTAAATTTGAATCAATTTTCAATGAATCTAAATTCAATTTATGATAATGTAATACCTGTAATTCATTGTAATAAATAAATAAATAAATTTATAAACACCACCAAATTTACAAAAAATGTTGAATTCCAAACTGAAATGAATATTGAAATTGAATTATAACATGTGGTCAGTAATTGAAATCCAAATCATAATGAATTAAGCATGATAACACGAATGTCCTGTAATTAAAATCCAAAGCATAACAAAAAATTGGATGTGAAAGTTGCATAGCACTTGATGTTTATCATTACAATTCAAAATAACAAAATGTAATGTATAAATGTCCATAAAGATGACATGACATATGAAGAAAAAAATTGAAACATAGATACATGGATGATGAACTCAAGGCACTCTTGATAATCAAATTGTTCAGCATAGTGTGAGTGAACTTGACTCGTGCTAGTTGATGTGTCAGGTTGATGTCGTTCCATCATGGCTAATTTTTGCTCCAACAAATGTATTCTATCCATCAACATAACTACATTTTGATTTGTTTGATTAACTATTTGATTTGCTTCCACGACCTTTCGACAAAGTTGTTCATTCTCAGCCATGTAGTTAATGGAAGAAGGTAATATGTTAGGTTGAGTAATCGATGACACACCATGCCAAATGTTGGTAGACAAGTCTGCAATGCCATAACATCGACCTCTGCTCTTGCCTCCAACAACATCCTTCCAACATTGAAGCTTTGTTGTTGATTGGATGTCAGAGGTAGATCCTTCAGAGCTATTGGTTTGGATGGCTTTCAATTGCTCATTGTAGGTTTCCATAACGCATTTTTGGGAGTTCTCAATGTTACAATAGTAAGTTATAAATATAAAATATGTAAGCAAAAGTAAACCAACAACTTACATAAGTTTATCTGGCACGAGTATCTATCCAAACACCATCCTTCTTAGTGTGTGTTGCCATGAATAATTCATTTGGCTCAATAGGTCGACCATATTTACTCTCCTGAAATAAATGAAAATAGCTAACAATATTAGATATTACGTACTAAATTGAATAAGATGTAACGAAACATACATAATTAATGTCCTTATCAGTCCCAATGCAATGTCCACGTATAATTTACGACTAATGAATGTCATGCCCCACCTTGAGTTGATGATCGATTTAATTTATTTTGAATTGATTTTTCTTTGAACTTTTCGGAATCCCACTATGTCAAAAGACCAACCATGTGGGTCCAAATGACTTGAGTTTATAAAAACAAACAATACAAATACACATATTTTATGATATTCATAAATAGTTGGATGGGAAAGAATTAAAATGCAAAGTTTAGGTTACCTTAAATTCAATCCACCTTTTAAGTTGGACTTCCTCAGGTACTTTGTCGTAGTGATAATATGGACCCCTAAATTGTGATTTAATTGCATGGCCAATTCCCTCAACAACATAATGGTTAAGTGTCCACCTATAAAGATTGGAAACCTACAAGTTAACAATTAACATACAAAAGAAGAATAATAAATTTGAATATGAAAGTAAACTTACCCTTTACCCATTAGTCGTATGATTACCCTTCCACTACCATCGCGGTGGTCCTCCACATCATGGATATTGTGGTGTGTGGGAGGCGGGGTGAGTTGCACTGGCATAGTAGGGGAGGATTGCACTGGCATCTGCATTAGTTGAGGAGGAACCTGGACTAATGGAGCAATGAAAAATTGCAATGAGGTAGAATGTGTGAACCGAGGAGCGAAAGTGGGAGGGACTATGGAATCAGAGAAAGATTGGACTGTTGGAGCAATGGGAGACTGTACTTGTATACTAGGGACGATATAAGGAGATGAGGTAGATACATGGAGGTGTGATAATTTTGACAATGCAGGAACGAAGTTTCGACGGTGCAAAACCTGTTCCCCAACTCCAATATGAGGAACTGTGTGGGTGGAATGATGAATAAATCGAGAAGCTATAGATTGTCTGGACAAAGAGGAGTTGGAGGAATGAGAAAAGCGAGATAGGGGTGACGAGCCCGAATAAGGGATGGATCCTAATTTTATGGCAAGACGTCCATGCATACTTGTGGGAAATCCACACCTAACATGGTTATGCATTATGATAGAACCATCCTCACCTCTAGTCCTAGGCATTTTTCTTGCAAAAATAAAATTACACGATCAATGAAGTTGGACACATTGTCATATGGGTTGCAAATAATATACAAGACTATTATACATTAGTCATCACTGTTATGAAAGTCCCCATCGACAAAGTCGTTACCATCATGTTCTCCATCATCTTTACTGGATTCAATGATGTCATCATTGTCACTTATTGGTTCATCATCATTGACCAATTCAAGAACTGATGTGTCACCTAAGCCTTGTAATTGTTCAATTGTTGTGACTGGTAAGACATTAGACATTTCATCAAGTTGGTAAGGCAAATAATCTTCTATGTTCTCAACTTCAACATGACCTTGGGGTTTTGTTGTAATTGTCACATACCACGTAAGTTTCTACAAATGTTTGGATAGGAAACATAGTAAACTTGTCTTGCTTTTTGTGGAAGGATGAAGGGATCATACGTAATATGTCTTCCAGACATCTTGATTTCTACAATGTTATATTATGAATGAACTTTGGTCCCTTTATCTTGTGTTGGATCAAACCATTGACAATAGAAAATGGGAATCTTCTTACTTATCCAAGATATTGTATTTAATAAATATGTTTGATGATGCCAAAGAAGTTATCTTGTCTTCCTTTCGTCACACCTTTTACATGAACCCCATATTTTGTAGTTTTCTTACCTTCATTCCATGTCTTTGTGTGGAACTTGTACCCATTAACAAAGTACATATTCCACGATATTGCAGATAAATCATGTCTCAAAGCTAATGCCTTCATGTTTGGGTCGGTCACTCAATTTCTCTCGTCAACAACCTATGAATTAGTCATAAACACAATTTACATGAAAAGTCATTATAGTAAAGGTTTAGAATCAATTGATAATAACATAACACTTACATAATTTTTAAACCACTTTGAAAAATACTTATGTATACAAATTGATGCTTCTTCATCGTTGTTGAAGTGAACTTGTAAGAACAATTTTCATAAAAATATGTGACCAGTCACACCGGTGTAATTCAAACATAGTGAGTAAAAGTTAATGTGGTATTTAACTTATTCAAGTATAGATTTGACCTCATTGCAATTGATGTGGATATGTCCGTGGGCAGAACGATATTCATCATCAGTTAACCAATATTGTTTCGATCCAGTTGGACGACCACTTTTGGCAAAAATTGAGAATGATGATTCTATTCCCTCATTTGTCGTAGTCTGATGATCATTTCTATAACTTGTATTTGACAACTAATTTGGATGTCTGAAATAATGGGGACAAAAATAAGTTATTTTACGGTGTAAGTAGAATGTGCATATTGATCAATATACCCTTGTCAAATTAGCCACTGCTTGTTTTGCATTGCCCATCATCCTACAACAAACAATAGGTTTTAAGCATTATACAATGGTTAGAAACATTCAAATTGGGTAGAATGTTGTTATCTTTCAAAATGATACATCTATCTATATTGAACAGGACTACCAATTATTGCCTCCCTTGAAAGATGAATAACAAGGTGTTCCATTGAATCAAAGAAACTAGGTGGAAAGATTGTTTTCAGTTTACAAATAATGATTGGTATGTTTGTTTTCATTTGAATTAAATCATCCATCCTTAACGTGTTAACACATAAATCTCTAAAACTTTGACTTATTTCATCAATGACATTTTAGAAAAATTCTAGTAATGAACGAAATGCAATTGGTAATAAAAACTCCATGAAAACATGACAATCATGACTTTTCATGCCATGCATACTCCCTTTATCAATATTTGCACACCTTGCAATGTTAGAAGCATAACCATCTAATATCTTCATCTCTGTAATCCATTTATAACTTCATTTTGCATCTTTTGTGCTGAAAGTGTAGGTTTCCCTTGGCTTTGCTAACTTCCCATTTTGTAATTGAACCAACTGTAAGTCCCCACGTAAACATAATTCAACAACATCCATTTTTGTCTTATGATTGTCTTTTGTTTTACCTTTGACCTCCATGATAGTATTGAACACATTATCAATTTTTTTTCTATGTGCATGACATCTAGGTTGTGTCTTAACAAGTTGTGTTTCCAATATGGTAGATCCCAAAAGATTGATCGTTTTGTCCAATTATGATATTGTCCATACCCTGGTAAGGTATCAAATGAACCATTAGTTACCTTTGGAAAGTCTTGAATAAATTCCCATAATTGCTCTCCATTCAAGAAATAAGGAGACCCATTCAATTCAGTTATGTTTTTCATAAATCTCCTTTTACTTTTTCTAAAGGGATGATCCATTAGCAAGAATAGCAGATGGCAATCAAACTAACTACTTTTACCACCATATTTCAATGTAAAATCTTTTGTGTCCTCCATACAATGAGGACATGCTAATTTTCCTTTAGTCCCCAATCATAACAACACCCCATAAGCTAGATAATCATTTATTGTCCACATCAAGCAAGCTCGCATGACAAAGTTTTCTTTTCTGGATATATCATATGTGAATACACCTTTATTCCATAATTTATTAAGGTAATCGATAAGAGGCTGTAAGTAGACATCTATTTGTTTAGTTGGGTTATTTAGCTCTGATATGAGACAAGTTAGAAACATGTATGGTTTGGTCATACACATTTCAAGGGGTAGGTTATAAGGAGTAATGAATACTGGCCAACAAGAGTTTGAGGATGTTGAAGCTTGGACGTATGGAGTGAATCTATCCAAACATAAACCAAGCCTCACATGCCAGGGGTCGCATGCAGAATTTGGATATATCTTATCAAAGTGATTCCAAGCTTCCCCATCACATGGATGTCGTAACAACTCATCATCTTTTCTGTTTTCAAAATGCCACCTCATTTGACTAGCAGATTCCATTGATGCATATAGTCTTTGCAATCTTGGGATGATTGGAAAATAAAACATTCTCTTCCTTGGAATATTTTAATATCTTCCCTTGTCACCCTTTGGTTCAAAATAACAAGGAAGATGACAAAGTTTTCATTTAGTTAAATAGATGTCATCCTATAATACAACATGCAACCACCTTCACAACAATCAATTTTTTCTACTTCCAAACCAAGACTTGACCCAACTTTTTTGGTCTCGTAGTAGTTCTTAGGTATGTGATTTTGTGTTAGAGCTACATCATTTATCATTTTGATGACGTAATCTAAACACTTCTCTAGAACATGCCAAGTAGTTCTAGTAGCTAAAAGTCGAATGACTATTGATAATTTTGACTATGTTACTTCTTCATAAATTGGTTCATTTGCAGATACTAACCTATCATAAAATTTCTGCATACATTTGCAGATGCTAACCTATCATATCGTTTTATGCTTTTGAATAACTTGTAAAGCATAATTGAGTTAAATATATATCTTTAACTTTTATATATATATATATGTGTGTGTGTGTTAATTGAATTACCTTTGCGTCTCGATGTTGGATTCCATTAAAATATTATTCACGAAACCTACTTCATATTTGTTAAATTAGAAATAGTAAACTGCGTTTGGAAAGCTAAGATAGAAAGTGCAGCCTATGGTTGTATTACACTGAATCTCTCATAATGCTTTAATTCTCATAATTAATTCTTTTTTTATAATACTTTAACTCTCATATCATAATGCTTTTAATATACCCATTTGAATGTTTTCTCTCTCTTTTCTTGGATCCCTGCTCAATCTACAAGTTCTTCTTCTCTTATTTTATGAAGAAAACAACCAAAAGATACCAACTTTCCATAAAATTCAGAAAAAAGCTTTATCTCAAGTTGCGACTCTAGGGCATAATAAAAACTTTGTCAGACCACCCAAATCAAAAAATACCTCCTTGAACACTTGTTAGAGTTGTACCTTCAAAATCAAAATATTATGATAAGAACATGAACCAAGACTACACAGAAATAAAGAAATAGAGATGGAATAATCTGTAGTGTTGGAGCAAAGCTTCAGCTGGGAACAAAACATTCAACATGTGTTTGCTTCTGCGGATGACACTGTTGTCGACAACGGATGTGTGAGTGTCACCCCCGTTTGGTTCCAGAGTTGCATGCGGGTGAGGGAGGTGATGGAGAGAAAGTGGAGGGGCTAGGGGATCATTTGAAGAATGAAGAGAGAAGGAGAGAGTAGTGAATGGAAAGCCACGTCACACAAGAGAACTTACGAATCTACCCTTCATTTTCTTCATTTATTCTTCCCAAGGCTGTCTTCCATGCAACGACAAAGCAGTACCACTGCATGCACTGTTGCATTGTTTACGCATGGCATGAGATTCTTGTGGCATAATCGATTATTTGTTATTTTTTTCGGGCATAATCGATTATGTACTCTGTGTAAAACTGATGGTAATTGATTATGTTAGTTTTTTAACTGTAGAAATAATCGATTATGCCTCTAAATTATTTGGATAATCGATTATGTTATTTTTATAAGGCATGAGTTATTCGGTTATGTTCAAGTTTTTTTTCCAGATTTGTGAATTTTTGTGTTGCTTATTTTTGTTTTCAGGCACAACTTTGTATTGTGTTCTTGTGGTGTTGTTCTTCATCTAGTTGAATTGATCTTCTTCTGCTGTTGTTCAAGTTTTTTTATTTTATTTTCATATGTATTTTTGGTTTGTGTTTTAAATTTGTGGTTTATATTTATATTTTGTTTGGATGATTATGGTTTTATAATTTAATATATTTACAGTTTAACATGTCTTTGTTTCTAGGAGTGGCACTATTGTTGACGACGTATGTGTGAGTGTCACCCACATTTGGTTCCAAGGTTGCATGCGGGTGAGGGAGGTGATGGAGAGAAAGTGGAGAGGCTAGGAGATCATCTGAAAAATGAAGAGAAATGAAAGAGTGGTTAATGGAAAGCCACGTCACACATGAGAACTTACGAATCTACCCTTCCTTTTCTTCATTTATTCTTCACGAGGTTGTCTTCTATGCAATGACAAAGTACTGCCACTGCCATGCATTGTTGCACTATTTACGCATGGCATGAGATTCCTGGCTTTGGCTCTGGAATCCTTTGACCACAAAGTGGATTTGAATGCTATCAATGAAGCGAGTGAGAGTAAATGTATGCCAATAAATTGTTGTTTCACTTGTATATAAAGCCATTGTTGTGAAACTTCAGAACTCACTCAAAGAAACTCAAACTATCTTCACAAACTTGTGAATTGGTTCACTAGGCTTGAAGAGGTTCATGAGGCATCAGAGTGGTAAGGGAGTGAGTTTCGTTGTGGTTGTTTGATCTCGGGTTAGCATTGTCTTGGTTTTGAATAGAAAATAATCGATTATGAGTGAAAAAGAACAGAGTACATAATCAATTATGCTGTTAAAAGTAGTGGATAATTGATTATGCTCGTGGCATAATCGATTATCTATTATTTTTTTTTAGCATAATCGATTATGTACTCTATGTAAAACCGAGGGTAATCGATTATGTTTTTGAATAATCGATTATGTTGGTTTTTTAACTGTGAAATAATTGATTATGCCTCTGAAATCTTTGGATAATCGATTATGTGTTTTTATTAGGCATGGGGGTTAATCAGTTATGTTCAAGTTTTTTCCAGATTTGTGAATTTTTGTGTTGCTTATTTTTGTTTTCAGGCACAACTTTGTATTGTGTTATTGTGATGTTGTTCTTCATCCTAGTTGAATTGATCTTCTTCTGTTGTTGTTCATGTTTTTATTTTATTTTTATATGTATTTTTGGTTTGTGTTTTAAATTTGTGGTTTATATTTATATTCTGTATGGATGATTATGGTTTTGTAATTTAATTTGTTTAGGGTTTAGCATGTGTTTGCTTCTGCGAGTGACACTATTGTCAACGACGGATGTGTGAGTGCCACCCCCGTTTGGTTCCAGGGTTGCATGCTGATGAGGGAGATGATGGAGAGAAAGTGGAGGGGCTAAGAGATCATTTATAAAATGAAGAGAAATGAAAGAGTAGTGAATGGAAAGCCACGTCACACGTGAGAACTTACGAATCTACCCTTTTTTCCTTCATTTATTCTTCACGAGGTTGTCTTTCATGCAACGACAAAGCACTGCCACTGCCATGCACTTTTTCACTATTTACGCATGGCATAAGATTCCTGGCTTTGGCTCAGGAATCCTTTGACTACAAAGTGCATTTGAATGCTATCAATGCAGCGGGTGAGAGTAGATGTGTGCCAATAAATTGTTGTTTCACTTGTATATAAAACCATGGCTGTGAAACTTCAGAATTCACTTAAAGAAACTCAAACTATCTTTACAGACTTGTGAATTGGTTCATTAGGCTTGGAGAGGTTCGTGAGGCATCACAGTGGTGGGGGAGTGAGTTTTGTAGTGGTTGTTTGATCTCGGGTTAGCATTGTCTTGGTTTTGTATAGAGATAATCGATTCTGAGTGAAAAAGAACAGAGTACATAATCGATTATGCTGTTAAAAGTAGTGGATAATCGATTATGCTCGTGGCATAATCGATTATCTATTATTTTTTCGAGCATAATCGATTATGTACTCTGTCTAAAATGGGGGTAATCGATTATGTTTTTGAATGATCGATTATGTTGGTTTTTTAACTATAGAAATAATTGATTATGCCTATGAAATCTTTGGATAATCGATTATGTTGTTTTTATAAGGCATGCGTTAATCGGTTATGTTCAAGTTTTTTCCAGATTTGTGAACTTTTGTGTTGCTTATTTTTGTTTTCAGGCACAACTTTGTATTGTGTTCTTGTGGTGTTGTTCTTATATGTTGTGGCACAAGATATAACTGTGGAAATTAGACGAAGAAACGAATTATATGTTGAGCATGTACACCATTATCATCGTCATGCATCGTACAAATTTTCCAGGATGAACAGGTCATGAATCAATGCTACGAGTTTTTATGTGAGCATCCAGGAAGAGTTAAGCAACTATTTGGGATACCATATGACCGTCGCATGACAAAGTTGTTTGCATTCATGACTAGATGTTGATTTCATATCTCTGCGTCCGTGTTACCTTCATGTCTTTCAATTACATGTTGTCCTTTTATTTCATTTAACTTGCTTTGTAATTTGTCTGTGTATGTTTGTTATTGAATAATTATGATCAGAACTTTTAGTATTCTAGTTGAGAACTTCTAGTATTGTCTTTTCTAGGGTAATGTAATATTTTGTTTGTCTTTTCTAGGATAATGTAATATTTTGTTTATGAAGTTGTACTATTGTGTTTGATAACTTCTAATATTTTGTTTATGATATCATCATAACTTTTGTTTACTTAAAATTGAGTTTCATATTTGATGTCATGAAATTTAGAGAAGAAATTTGATTTTTTAATAATAAATGTAGATAGTTATTATTTTGTTAACATTTAACTCTTTATAAATTTCATTATAACTAAATTTACATCGCTTTCATCTTACTATGTGAGAAATTAACTTTTACATTCCTTTTTACTTTTCTTTGTATCAAACACATAATATCTTGCAAATATGTTTTCGAAAATCGTATATCCACATTTACAAACACAACATAAGTGAAAGATTTCGTTCACGAGAAATAATTGAATGAAGTTGTCATTCGTCCAATGTCTTCTTTAAATCACTAGAGACGACATCCTAACTCGGAGGAGCAAAGGAGGAACCAATCTCCGTTAAATACCTTTGTATCATATGTTTGTGTTCATTATTGAATCTTGAACTCATTGGTTTTAATTTACAAAGGGGTTTAAAAATGAGTTTTTATTAGTTTGATTTTTTTATAAATTAAAAATATTACAATGACGGTTAAAACACCATAATATTTAAATTAATTATTGATGCTAAATATTATTACATATTAATGCAAGTCTCACAAATGAGTATCAAATTGAAAACAAATGTGAAATTGACTAAAAGAAAAGAATATCCAAAATGATTAAAAGAGAAGAAGACCCAACAAAAAGAAAATAAAAACTTGATGTAAAAAACAAAACATACAACAAATATTAGTTTTAAAAACAAAAAAAAAAATATTAGTTTAAAAAAAAAGTTGTTTTCGAAACCAAATCTCACCAAAACTGCTGGTTATTTAGTAATGGTTCAGAAAAATATCAAAATATCCAATATAAAATAATAAAATAAATATTAATATAAGGGTAAAATCAAAAAGTAAATATGTACACCAAAAGAGCACTTCAAGAAAGAATTATCTTTATATATAGGTATAGACACTGGTGTAGAAACATAAAACAAGTGCGGCTATTTCGAATTTATAAATGCGGCTTTATAGCCGCATTTGATCAACACGCACTTGTAAATCAAGAAATACAAATGCGACTATATAGCCGCATTTATAAATATCATTTACACGTGCAGCTATTTGTTTTAGCCGCACTTGTATATGCCAAATCTTTGAAAAAAATTTTAAAATTTTTAAAACATCGTCAATCTTGTGTAAAGGCAACGTTGATGAAGAGTCACGGGAGCGCCAACAACGGCGGCGGCCAGCAGAAGCAGCGGCGGACAGGGAAGCAGCGACGGAGCAAACTAAAAAACCCACAAGAACCCACGAAGGCAATGAAAGAGTACTGAGCAATGTAAGAAACCAAACAATGTAAGAAAAACGAATGTCAGCCAACAAAACTGTGCTTCGAGACCACCAATGCAAGGAAAAAAACATATATAAGAAAAACGAAAACATCTATGCATATATTTGTGAAGATGAAGAGGAAGAAAGAGAACTCAAGAAACTTACATTGACACAAATGGAATGCAGATGCAGCAGAAGGAGACGAACTCAGAGTGCAAACACAAAACGAAGACAAAGACGAGAAAGAAAGTATGAAATTGTGTGTGCCGCGCTTCAAAATTTATTGTAAAAAAGGATTTACGAATGCAGCTGAAGGTAAAACCACATTCGTAAATCAAAACGTTTTGGTTTACAAGTGCGGCTATACAAATAGTCGCATTCGTAAATCAAGCGCTTTGATTTACAAGTGCGGCTATACAAATACCCGCATTCGTAAATCAAGCGCTTTGATTTACAAGTGCGGCTATATAAATAGTCGCATTCGTAAATCAAAATAATTTCAAAAATGCCACCGCGTTTTTTACGAAAGCGGGTAGCGCAAAAGTCGCACTAAATAAAGAGTATCATTTTCTTCTTTTTGCACTAGTGAGATGTCTAATCCTCATTTAACTATGAATGAAAAGCTCATGTTAGACAATCTAATAATAATTACATTATCTAAGTGTTATATACTTTAATCTTCATTTCATTGTGACGGTCTAACTCATGTTATAATTTAGTTCAAGCATGTCAAATAATAATTACTTTTATCATATTTATCTATATATAATCAATATTTGGTATTTATTTAATTTATATAGCATAAATTATAAATTAACAACAATAAATTAAGTATAAAAATAACGATGTATTTTTTTCACATTTTTTTTATGATAATGTAGTATAAAAAAGGTTATATATTTTATTGTTCCCATAAGAATTCAAATGATGTAAAATTTCAATATCAATATACATCATTTATATAGACCACACATTGATTTATTTTTTAATCACATATAATTTGATTTCATTTCAATCCATAACACTTTGATTTCATTTCAATCATATTGACTACACATGACTCCATGTGCAATCAAAGTACCTTAATTTCATTTCAATCCTAGTATTTGGATTCGTTTCAATCGTATTGACTATATATGGATTCATCGTCTTTCAAAAGACTCATTAAGTATGTTCTTACCATATACTAACATCTAATTCATACATTAAGGATCATGGTAAGTTCAAACATTCATTACTGTGTGTTTACAACGAATCACGGTATATGAACTTTCTCATAAACTTTTCACCACTTATCTTAGTTTATATGATTTAGATCATTAGTAAAGTTAGATGATATAAGTCAAATATAAGCTTTTCATACTTATTGTATCATCAAACAACAATTCATATATTATCAACTATGTAAAATACAATTAATTTATCAACTATTTAAACATCCAAACATACTACATTAGTCAACTTAAAACACAAATTACTTTAATGATAATAAATTTGGAATTACATATTTAATGTAAAAAGCAAACTTTGTTCTTATATACTTTTAAGATAATTATAAACAAAGCTATAAATGAAAATTTATGATTAAATGATAAAATAATTTTTTATGTTATCAATTTATCATGTATTCATAAATATAAATGAATAAATTTTCATATATTTTACACTAATATTTTCACTGAATCATTTGTTGTCTCCGATATATTTAAGTCCATTTAATGAGAGATATAATAAAAAAAGAATGAATACGTTGAGAAAATGAAAAATAAAGTTTAAAAAGATTGTTTGAAAATGAACATAAAAGGTTTGAAAGCCTAAGAAGTATCGTATGATTGAGAAAAATATCTCATAAAAACTATACTTAAAATATCTCACAGTAGTAAAATATAACATAAACTAAAACATTATATATAATCATTAATTGAAAATTAGATAATTTTTAGGATGGGAATCAAATAAGACAAAACTAAGAGAAGCGATTACCTTTTTTTTTCCTTTTGACAAAGTGAAACGCTAATCCAATAAAGGCTAAAGGTTATACGTGGAAGTTGTTAATTAATTGTAGAAAAACTATCTTAGAAGACTTTTTTTTATATAAGTTGAAATGAATTATGTATAAATAAAAAGTTAAAGAGATTATGATAAATTTTACAAATTAATTTATATTCAAACTAAATATCCAAATATATATTAGATATTAATTAATTGAAAATGAGATTATTTTTTCAGGGTGGGGATCAAATAAAAGTTGAGACAAAACTAAGAGAAACGCTAAAGCGATTATCTTTTTTTTTTTGCTTTTTGACAAAGTGAAACGCTAAAGCCCAATAAACGCTAAAGGCAATACGAGAAAGTTGTTAACTTATTATAGAAAAAACTATCTTAGAAGACTTATTTTTTTTTATACAAGTTAAAATTAATTTGTATAAATAAAAGTTAGAGAAATTATGATAAATTTTACAAATTAATTTATGGATAAACTAAATATACAAATATATACGATATTAAATTTATCTCTTTATGGTTTACATTATAAAGTATAACATTATAAGTATTTTACGGTGTGTACAAATTAGGTATTTTTTATATTTAAAAGTTAAAGTTTGTGTTGAAATTTTTAAAATGATGAAATTATGTGATCATTAAATTAATAATATATTGCTAAAATATAAAACTAAATCATTCACAATTTAATATATTTTTAAGATTAGACTGATTTTTAAAAAAATTCTATCAAAATAACATTAATGCATGAATATGAAGTTTTATCTTTAATATAAGATGTTGATATATTAGTATAAAGTGGTTGTTTTCAATTATTAGTGTATCAATTAAATAAATCAGAACAATCAATACTTAAATTCGTTATAAAGGTAAAAATGATTTCCACTAACAAGTGGCCCATTAGCTCAGTTGGTTAGAGCGTGGTGCTAATAACGCCAAGGTCGCAGAGACCTGCATGGGCCATTAGTTATTTTTTTTCCTAAACTTCTTGATTTTTATATTTAATATATAAATTAAAATAAACACCCCATAATTTCTTATTACATTAATTTTTCTAAGACTTTTACCATTTTGTCAAGTTACTTTCCTTAGAATATTTTTATTCTATACTCTTTAGATTTTGCATTCTTTAAATTCCTAACTTTCTTTACAAATTTAAACATCTAGAACTTTACTAATTTTTTATTCATGTAAGTATTCCTATATTTGAATTTGATTTATATATGTCTAGTTTGGAATTTGAAGATTTCAAGTTGATTTTAACTTTCAATTTTGCAACCTTGATTAAGTCGAATACAAATATAACTTTTTAACTATTTATATAAAATTTGACTTTTAATCTCATTCATTATAGTTATTTAAATTAATGTTGAAACCATGACCTACTTTATAATTATGATGTCCGTCTGATTTGATTCTATATATATAACCACCTTAATCTATTTTTGTAAAAAAGTTTAATTTGATTTACTTCTATTTAATTTCAAAAATACCGGTTCGGTGGAGATTACCATGCATTAAATAGATCAATTATTTACAAATTAAAATTATTATTTCTAATAAAAAGTAATATTGATTTTCTAAATTTTTTTTATATATTTAATAAAACACAACACTTAAAAATTAAGACTTCACAATAATTCTACCAACATAATGTACAAAGCAAGAATTAAAATGTACAATTAACTTGTTTATCATTTTTTGATTTAAAAAATTTCAACTATGTTATTTTTATTTATTAACTCTTAATTTTTTACTTATTGATAATAGTGTTTGAAAGTTCTAAATTCGGACACTTTTCTTAAATGGTATGTCCGTATCGTACCTGTATCGAACATCTACACTCGTATAATAATAGGACATATATCGGTAAAATGTTTAATTTAAAAAATATTTAATGAATTTCTAACAATTTTAATATGGATCTAACACAAATTTTTTTTTAAAAAAAATACATTAATTTTTTTCAAAACTCAAACTTATTATATAAATTTTTATTATGATTATAAAAATAAAAAATAAATTTTTTATCAATAATAAAAATTATCTTTTTACTAAAAAAAATTCTAAAACATACCTAATACACATAAATTTTTATTATTAATTTATATAATTTATAATTGCATATAATATATAAATATGTGTTATATATTTTAAAAATTATATGGACTTTTGTGTATCGATATCGTATTAGTGTGCTTCTTTATTGCACAAAATACACACCATGCGTATAAATTCCAAATAAAATTGATTAAATCCATTTATTTGGATCAAATTACCGCCACGTCAGCTCCTCGTTCAAAATTACTAAAACACCCTCTCTACCTCTTCATCACAACAAACCAACGACGGACACGCAACCCACCCTCGCATCACCATCTCCATTTTCATCACTCCCGAGGCTCTGACTCTCACACAATACACTGATCACGCTCGCAGACACACGCGCTCACACACACAAAGAGCTTCGTCCTTCGAGAGCTTCTCATCGAAACGCCACCGTATCTTGCACAGGCCAATGCCGTGTTCTTCCTCCACTCCCACCACCACCGGCGATAACAGCAGCAACACCAGTAACAAGAATAGAGATGGTTCTTCCTCTCTGCGCGAGTTCAAGCTGAACGAATCCACTTTCCTAGCTTCGCTCATGCCTAAGAAGGAGATTGGCGTCGATCGTTTCCTCGACGCTCATCCTGAGTACGACGGTCGCGGCGCTCTCATCGCAATCTTCGGTACTCTTGCACCGTTGACTTTCAGTCTACTACGCCTTCTTCTTCTATTTTTTTAATTGTTTTAGAATTCGGATGTTGAAATGTTTGGAAGTGAACGATTGGAAATAATCTAGAGTTGAGGACTGTGTTTGAGACTTCGATTTAAATTGTTGTGTGATTCATATGTGATATATTATATTGAAGTTTTGAGAGTGCAGCTAATCAAAATTAAGATGCGTTTCAGTTTTTTTTTTGTTTTCGGATTAATTGTGCGTTTGGTTCGCATTTGTGGAGATTTGTCGTGGACTTGATATAAAGAAATTGAAGAAATGCTGAAATTGGTGGAGTTTGTTGTTTTGGAATTGAAGTGATTTGATTTAGTTATGTCCGTTTCTGCGGTTTGGCTTTTGGTTAGAGAACCGGTTGAAGACTGAGAAAGAGAACCTGTTGAAGACTGAAGAGAGAGAGAGAGCCTGTTGTGGTGACCATGTTGGATTGGTTGGGCCAATGAAGTGTTTTTTAGTGCTTTAGAATGTTTTGTTTGTAAGAAGTGCTGGGATTAAGATTTTGTGTTGTGTCAGCATTTATATATCGAGGATTTGTTGTCTTCTAATCTTTAATTGTTTTTTTTTTTGTTTGGATTTAGTGATGAAGATAAACGCTGTTTTCGTCCCAAGCTATGCTTGCATATTTTCTCTTTTGGTTATAGTCTGGATCCATTTTTCTTGTTTTATAATGGTCAGAGCGTTTCTTCGATGTTCCGTCTAGACTGCAGAGTAATGATTATAACCTGCACTTTGTTCTTTTGTTGGTTCTGTGCCCATCTAATCTGCTGACGCTGCTAGAATGCCTTTTAGAGTAATGATTACGTTGCTTGTATTCTTATAATATGCAGGTTTTTCTTATACTATGATTGCATTTGTTAACTGTTTATATGCCAAATTTGTTCAATCATTAGATTTGCATGTTTACAGATTCTGGTGTAGACCCTGCTGCTGATGGATTACAGATTACCTCGGATGGAAAACCAAAAGTTCTCGATGTCATTGATTGGTAAACAGAAAGTACTTCATGTTGGATTTAGCTGATAATTCTTTTAATTGTGTACTGGTTTCCCAATAAATATAACGGCACTTTTTGTTTCCTCAGCACAGGAAGTGGTGATATTGATATCTCAAAGGTGGTGAAGGCTGATGCTGACGGTCATATTTTTGGGGCTTCAGGTTAGTGCTAGGAACATTTTGTAGCCTGTTTGTACAAATAATTACGTTTAGGCATTTTTCAGTATTTCTTGTTGTAATTGCTTGTAAATCAGGGTGTATTTTGTAAAAGAAAACTACGTGCACAGTTTATGTGACCTTGTTTTGGGATGAAGCTAGACAATTATTACAGTGAGTAGGTCAGTCTGAAAGCAAATTGCTACTCTTGATCACATGTACATTAAAGAAGTCATTTATAGGATACCCTAGTTAAGAGACAAAATATGAATGCAATGGCTGGATTGGTTTTAATTTTGTTCTATTGGTTTGGAATTCAGTTTTGTATATACTATTCTAAAACTGTTTTGAAGAAAATAATAGTCATAAAAATCTGTGAAGATAGTTTTTTCCCAGAGTAGTTATAGAATAGCATGTTCTTTAATTACAACCCTTCTGTTGATGAGTCAGTGTTCCATTTTTTTATTATTTACAGGATAATGATTTTTTATGCTTACAGATTGAATACTATATTTGAACTTTTTGTTTTCTTGGTTTTAAAATGCTTACCTTGTTATATTGTTTTAAAAAATTAAGACAAGTACACACTTGTCCATTGTTTCATTAATTCTTTATGTGAATGCATGTATCTCCTACTCTGGTGCCTGTTTCTTCCCTTTTCTATTTATTCAATTTTGTTACTCAAGGAAATGAACCATTGAATTATTAAGCTCGTGTCTGTGGTTCAATCTTCCTGAAAATTATTTTACAGGGGCATCATTGGTTATCAATACATCATGGAAGAATCCTTCTGGTGAATGGCATGTGGGTTATAAATTGGTTTATGAGCTATTCACGGAAACTTTGACTTCTCGTTTGAAGGTTGTACTGCAGTCTTAGGAAATATTTTAGTTTCCCTTTAGGCTTCATGCATCTGGTTATTAAATCTAATTTCTGTTTTCTTCTTTTGAATTTTCCATTGGCAGAAAGAAAGAAAGAAAAAGTGGGATGAGAAAAACCAGGAGGAAATTGCTAAGGCTGTAAAACAACTTGCTGACTTTGATCAGGTTCATTGGAAATTTAATTGATTCTTACCAGGACTGTAGAATCTTTAATTATGTATAATGTACTCATAAGACTTCAACATTTAGTTTAGTATGTATGGAATATTGCCAGGGCAAGCTGTTAATATCTTCTCTTTTTGTTAATGCACCTTCCTACTTGTGTCCCGTTGATACATTAATTAGTACTGCATTGGTGTATTCTCTTAATGTTATTACTGGAAGTACTCATAAGTAGTGCCTCTGTGTGCTATTGTCTATTATGAACAAATGAGAATTTTCCTTAAAAGATTAAACACAGCCCACGAATATGGGTATAACTTAGCACTGTGTGATGTGCTATTTTTTTCCTTCTGGATTCTCATTTAATGATTGAAAACTGTTGAGTTTCTGTTGATTTTTTTAATTACTAGATCATATGATAGATTTTTTTTTTTTGATTGGCAAGAAAGATCGTATGATAGATAATACTCTTAATTTTAAGGATAGCTATCTTGCTTATTTTTGTATATCATTTTGTTTCTATATAACACAAACCATGATACATTTTCTAGCAACACATCAAGGTAGATGATATACATCTTAAAAGGGCCCGGGAAGATATCCAGAATAGACTTGATATTCTGAGAAGGCAATCTGAGGTGAGTGCTGAGCATGTAATCTTACTTCTTATTCTCTGGGTCTCTGCCTTTTCCTGTGCTTGAAATAGGAAATAAATTATTGATTTGATTTTAAAATGTTATAGGACACTCATAAGTTGTGGAATGAGGATGATACAATGATTGTCACTGTATGAAATAATATTTGAAAAATCTTTTCCACCCTGCTCGCAGATAATGAAATTCTTGTTGTTCTCTCTCTCACCAGTCTCAAAGATTCAAATATTCAAATTAAGAGAAACATTAATACTTGTATTGTATTTGTGCTCCACTGAGATTTTTGTCAATTGAAATTCCTTAATTTGAAAAGGGGATGCTGTTTCATGTTTTAGAGCTATGATGATAGAGGGCCTGTCATAGATGCTGTTGTCTGGCATGATGGAGAGGTTTGGAGGGTTGCCCTTGACACACAGAGTCTGGAGGATGATCCAAATAGCGGGAAGCTTGTTAATTTTGTGCCTTTAACTAATTATAGGTACACTTAGTTCCCTGTTTTAATATTTATTATAAATCTTAATCTTAGTTGATAGCTTTTGTCTGGAGATGTCTCGTGAAATTGACAGATGCTTTTTGGCAACAAATTTCCTACCACAAAGGACCTTAGGTTTGATTGTCACTGCATGCAGCCCTTGGTTTGGAAACCTTGTTCTATTGATTCCAACCTTGATTTCCTGAGTTATTTCGACTACAACAAAGTGCTACTATAAATATTGTATATATGAAAAAATGATGTCATCTTTTAAATATAAAGTAAACTTTAAAATGAGTTGAATGGGATTGAAGTTTCTGAGTGCTGTTGTGTTTTTGGAAATTTATTTTGAAACAGTTTGACCCTTGATTTTAACGTGATCATATTAAACAATTTTTTTACATCAAAACAGTTTAGATGCCATTCTGCAAACAGTGCTTCTAAATATATTTGGTTCTTCTTTCAGGTATTTTAGATGTTTTACTGGTTTATGTAATAAGAATAAATTTCAAATAGACAACATTCTTTTTCCTAGAAATTAAAAAAGGAGCAACTTAACAAGTAGGAGGAAGAGCTTGTTACCCACCTTTACCTTAATTAAGATGTTCCTGAATTAATTTTCTTTGCCATTGAAGAAAAATAAACTTATGTTGTTTGTCTATTGAAGAAATTATTGTCATTTTTGTTTCTACTAAGTGGGGTATGCATTGAAATCATATATGGTTTCAATGCTAACTGTGACTGCCTATTCTTTCAGGATAGAGAGGAAGTATGGTGTCTTCAGCAAATTAGATGCCTGTACATTTGTTGTTAATGTCTATAATGATGGGAATGTCTTGAGTGTCGTAACTGACAGTTCTCCACATGCCACCCATGTTGCTGGTATAGCTACTGCTTTCCACCCAAAGGTACTGATATATAAGTTTATTCAAATAGTGCAATATTCTTATGAGGAATAGCCTTTTGATATACAATATTGCTTTTAGGAGCCCTTGTTGAATGGAGTTGCACCTGGCGCGCAAATAATATCGTGTAAAATTGGGGATTCTCGCTTAGGTTCAATGGAAACAGGAACTGGTTTAACTCGGGCACTGATAGCAGCTGTGGAGGTGCTTCAAAATTTTCCTTCTTTAGCTAATTATCCTGGATATTCTGACAAGAGAAATATGATTTGTCTTTGATTTTTGTCTGTTTGATGAACTGAGTTTGTTTTTGGATTTTATAACATCCTGCATAAAGAAGACTTTTAATGATTGACATTCTACATTTCCTTTTCAGCATAAGTGTGACCTTATCAACATGAGTTATGGTGAAGGAACATTACTACCAGACTATGGGCGCTTTGTTGACCTTGTGAATGAAGTATTTTCTTAGACTTGAGATTTTAGTTGGGCACTTGTATCATTTACACGTTATTTTGTATTTTCTAAGTATTAAAGGAAAAGAAAGAATAGGGTAAATCCCTTGTGTATATTATAGGGTTATGTTTATATAGGAAAAGAAACATATGGGCTAAGCTCATTACATAAATATGAGATATCTAACAATATCTATAATATCTCATAATATCAAATAATATCTAATTATATCTAATAATATCTAACACTAAGTATTTGATATTCTGGTTGATTTACTTCTAGGTGGTGAACAAGCATCGTCTGATATTTGTGAGCAGTGCTGGTAATAGTGGGCCAGCATTGAGCACTGTTGGTGCACCTGGTGGTACTTCTTCAAGTATCATAGGTGTTGGTGCATATGTGTCTCCTGCTATGGCTGCTGGTGCTCATTGTGTTGTTGAACCTCCTTCTGATGGGCTTGAATACACTTGGTATATTTTGCTTCCCTGAAAACTTACTAATTAGATGACTTCTTATATCCTTCATTTTTAATTTTTTTGCTTAGTTTTTAGCATCAATTATCATTCCATGTTTTTGATGGATACAGGTCTAGCCGAGGACCAACAGGTGATGGAGACCTTGGTGTTTGTGTGAGTGCTCCGGGTGGTGCTGTTGCTCCTGTTCCCACATGGACTCTGCAACGGCGTATGCTCATGAATGGGACATCAATGGCATCACCATCAGCCTGTGGAGGAACTGCATTGGTCATAAGTGCAATGAAGGTTCTTGCATGTGGTTCTTTTGTAGCTTATCTTATGTAGTTGTCTTTACTTGCACATATATCTCTAGTTTTTCGAGTGTGTATTGATCTGCATGCAGGCTGAGGGAATTCCTGTGAGTCCATACAGTGTGAGGATAGCACTTGAAAATACTGCAGTCCCCATAGGTGATTTACCTGAGGATAAATTATCCACTGGACAAGGGCTTATGCAAGTTGACAAGTTAAATAATTTGTCCAGTTTTTACTTCAATGGAAATTTTAGTAAATGCTAGTTATTAGACCGTTATTGACTCAAATCATATACTCTTTGACAGGGCTTTTGAATATATACAGAAGTGTCAAAATGTTTCGAGTGTTTGGTATCAAATAAAAATCCAACAATCTGGAAAAACTAGTGAGTCTCTACCATTATATTTTACCTTCTTTTTATTTGAACAATAAAAGGAAAGATATTATCTTTTGTCTTTTCCTTTGTGACTGTAGAAAGTGTAGTATGTCATTTATGTACATGAGATTAAAATCATTTGCATGTCTTCACCTAACGGCTTAAGCTTATGGGGCAGTTGGTGTAAAATTTCGTCTTAAAATCAATTAAAATCAAGTGATGTTGTCTGAAAAATATATGAGCTGCACTTCAAGACTTAGGACAGGCCATGTGGGACTTTTCTAACACTCCCCTTCCACATTTGCCTGCCAAACTAGGCAACCCTACCAGCATAGGTGATGGCCAATATGAGCTATAGACTATGATACCATGTTAGATTTCATCTTAAAACCAATTGGCATTAAGTGAAGTTGCCTAACAGATTTATAAACCACATTCCAAGACTCGAGGCAGGTGATTTGGGACTTCTTAACAGACCGTACATTAAATGTTATCAGATGAATTTAATCTTCATTCTTTTAATAAGAGTGTGGGGTCCAGTCTACCTTGTGTGACTAAGGGTTCTTGTGTGAGGGGTGTGTTAAATATAGAGTAATTCGTTTGCTTTCACCTAATAGATAGTTGGTTCATGCCCATGGATAAATAATCCAATTAATTAGACAACTTGATGCACTAATAAGATTCGAAAACATTAAATTGAAATTAAGAAAGTTTACATGTAACTTGTCTTGGAGGAAAAGCTAGACGGTAGAGAAATATCTTATACTTTTGTATGATTACTAATGACAGATCCTTCATCAAGGGGAATCTACCTCAGGGAGGCTAGTGCTTGCATGCAATCTACTGAGGTGAGATCATTGATAAACTTGTTTTGCACCACTACATTGTTGATCACAATGACTGAGTCAGGTCTTTTGAAACTTGTAGAGTGAAATTAAAGATGGGAAAACCAATTACTGATGATTTGTACTTGGATCCAATATTGGTTAACTGATACAGGAATTATAAAAATGATGAGAAATTGAAGAGTTAACAATGCTACTATACTAGTTTATGCCATTCATAAGATGAAAATGAAACAACAAAATTAGAGTCTGTGGCTTGTCTGTTGGTAAAAAAATGGTGAGGAATTGTATTTTTGATTCCCTTTTCACTTTTTTTTTCTGTTTAAAAAATATTTTTTAATACAATTCTACAATATGTTGCTATCAATTTCTTATTAAAAAATCTATTAAGTTTTGAAAGTTGTTTTCAAAGCTAATAGTTTTTTTAAAAAAAGAAAGCAGAAACACCTCGGGACATGTCTCGTCATTCTCTTCCTGTTTTCTTCAAGTCAGGACACAGACTTTTAGAAAGTAGAAATGTGGTAAAGGGAATAACAAATGTTACAAAGTAGAGAATTGTTTTTGAAAACAATAATAATGACTTATCGGTTTTTACAAGTTGTCAATAACAATAATTCTGATTCCTAATCTGTACAACCTACATTACTTAGTCCAATTATGTACAACAAAGGGCCTGGTTACTCTTCCTATATATACTACTCCCATCAAGTGGCTTCTTGAAGATTTCTACTAGTTAATTTTATTTTCCGGTTATAGCATGAAGTATGCATAAGTGTTGGCTAAATCTTTTTTCTCAAACAAGGATTTTGCAATGCTTTCAATTTGCATGTGTATTTGGTGTACTTTGTTGGAAAAAAAAACATGCTAGAATCTTTACTGTATTTCTTTGGTACGTTTGATGTCTCTAGGTCATCTAGGATGAAGTAGGCTTTGTACATTCTTTGTGGGGTTCTGCTCATGGTTATTTTTGGGTGGTTGTCATCTGGTCTAGGAAAAATTGACCTGATGTGTTGCATGTTTCTTGTTCTTAGGTTTTCCTTGCCCCCACCCCTTTTATTCCGGTTTTGATTTTGTTAGTTCTTGGGGATTATAAATTTTCCATTTTTCACCTAACTCTTGAATAAACTGACAATTGACTTTTAAGTGTTCAATTCTTTTTTTCATGATACATTGGGTTTGATGCAGTGTAATGGTTACTTGATTATTAAACCAAAGTTTCATACATAGAGGGTCCATTAATCCAATCTCATAAAGTAGGTAGTTATCAGTTGGGGATAGTGGTGCATAGTACTTGACCTCCAAAATAATTAACGGTATAATGCTGAAAAATTATACAGTAGTTAATTGTTTTATTGAATTTTAAATTAATAGCAATATGCCAAACATAATTATCTCCCAATTAATTTGGCTGACTTACCGTGCCGATATATTACATCTTCCAACTTTGCAAGTGTCTTCTCTTGTCGTTTCTACTCTTCAAAATTCTAATTTCTCATCAGCTACTTGTAAATTTCACTGATGGTCCTCTGATTTCAGCTAGTAATCGTTTCAAACTTTTGGTTGAATATTTTCACAGTGGACAGTTCAAGTTAATCCAAAATTTCATGAAGATGCTGACAACTTAGAGGATTTGGTTCCATTTGAGGAGTACATTGAATTACATTCTACAGAAGAGGCAGTTGTGAAGGCCCCTGACTATCTATTGCTCACTAATAATGGTCGCACCTTCAAGTTAGTGTTCTTTGCTTTGCCATTATTTTCATTTTTTGCATATATTGCATAAGTTTACATAATTTTACATTGAATGTGTTGATAGAACGGTCTTTCCTCTTGTCTACTGTAGTTGGTTATAAACTGAAATTAATACACTCCTGATTTTTGTTATTTCAATATTAATTAATTTATTAGATATGTACCGATGTTTCTGTTGATCAAATTGTTTGAGTTCTGTGTCTTTAGCTTTATGTGTTAATATTTCAATTTTGTACAGCTCTTCCTTAATAAAATTATGAGCAAAGTTTTCCGAAAAAAGATGTAAATACCTTTCTTTCTCTTGGTTTATCTCTATGCTAATAGGTTGATGTATGTATTTTGTGGGGAATTGAAATGATTTCCTTAACTTGCCTGTGTTCTGTCAATCCTTCCTGCTCGAGTGAAAACACTTCCTTTGCATTTGTGAAGCAATGTGTTTTTGTTATCATAATTTTGTTCATGGCATGTCCCTCAATCAATATCAAATATAACCATTTCATGGTACAATTTTACTTTTATAATAATTTTGAAGTAGACACATTGCTGCCTTGCACAACCCTACTTGCGATTTTTAGCTAACCCAGATGACCACAAGATCATCCAAATAATGCAAGCCTCAAAGATCAATAACTACCACCCAACTGACTTGAAAGTGAAAACAGGGGGCCTACTTCCAAAAAGTCCAATTAAAATTTCCCAGGATTTCAATGAGAGGAGTGTTAGCAGCACATTCTAACTTACTAGTATTGGTTAAAAATTTATTAAAAACTATAAAATTATAATTGGGGTTTTGTTGAAGACCATGTGATAGGAACACAATTTTGTGATTTTCAAGAAATTTCAGTCAATGATAAAAGTGTGTTGCTAGCATTCCTCTTTCAACAAAATTTCACTGATTTTACCTTTTCCAAAATAATGGTACACTTCTAAAAATGAATTCCGTGAGGTCTATGTACACATGAACATTCTTATTTATAATGAAGAAGAGATATCATAACAAGGAACAAAATATATAATAATGTGAAATATTTGGCAAGATATTTCTTTATCAAATCATGTCATATATCCCTATTTAATGTAATTCAATAATATCTGCAACATATCTCCCTGCCGAGGAAGCTACAAACCCAGTTACCGACGGCATAGTGGTAGGAGAGGGATTGGGCTCAGTGGTAAGAGACGGATTGGGCTTAGAAGTAGGAGATGGATCCATAGATCTACTTGCTATCCAATTGATGACAAAAGCAGCAACGGCTCCGGCGAGATTCTGACGGAAATTCTGGCAACTACGGCTTCGATGAGATTTCGACGATGGCAACTCTGACGAGATTCCAGCAACGGCGACTTCGGTGAGATTCCGATGACAACGCTCCGGCGAGATTCTGACGACGGTGACAACTCCGGTGACGACGAACAGTGGGTTCACCAAAAAAAATTGAATCCTAACCTTAAGCTCTAGATACCATATTAAGAATGAAGAAAATGTATTTAGGATTGATATCCCTTGTGTAAAATACACACATAGGGGTCTTTATTTACAAATGAGAATAATAACAGAATCAATAACATATAAACTATGGGCCAACTATTAAAATAATGCTCAGAGAACACATTGACAGACGGAAATGGAAAATTTTAAAATATTTGTGGGTGGTATGATAAACCTAACAAAACTTGTTAGGATACACTCTGCTCTCATCTTAGAAACTTGATCCAGTCCTCTAACTTAATTCTACAAAATCAGATTGTAAAGTGAGGTTTGATCTTACTTATATACTATACATGAGTTATATCATCTAAGATACTTTTACATATTCTAAAATATCTTTAGATATTTCTTACAAGCATTGCTTTGGGATTACCGATAAGACAATATTAAAATTGTTGGAGTAGAATGATAAGGCAACTTTTTGTCTATTAAAAATGCCCACAATTTGCGTGAACTAATGACATAACAATTACTACTTTATACAGTACAGACTATGCATAAGTGTTTAATGAAAAATAATTAATTTCTTAGGTAAAATGGTCCAAAGTCTAACCAAACCAATAGAAATCTAATTTAAACTATGGAATAAGCAGTCTATTAAAAGTAGTTTACAACAATGTTGAACTAGAATAGAATTCACTATGTTGAACTAGAATAGAATTAGGATCGATCTCCTTTTTTAATGGTGTTATTTGACTGAGTTTTTGTTAACTAATGTTAATTTGTAGTTCTGTTTTCTTAATGACAATTTGTTTTCTCCCATTTTCAGTGTAGTGGTTGATCCTTCCAATCTTTCTGATGGTCTTCATTACTTCGAGGTCTATGGTATTGACTACAAAGCTCCATGGCGTGGTCCTCTTTTCAGAATTCCAATCACCATAACAAAGCCTAAGGCTGTAACTAACCTGCCTCCACAAATTTCTTTTTCAAAGATGTTATTCCAGCCAGGTGAGCATTAGTTGGTTAAGTTTAATCTTCATGCTTCTTTTCGTTGGTGTCCTACTAAGGTTTTAAATCTGGGATCTACATGTAATCTGTTATAATTATTAAAATAAAATAAGGAGTTGATCGATCCTATATAATTAGCAATAGATTCTATATGTATTATCAAGAACATTTTTATTTATTCCCAAACCATGTCTTTGGTACTAGAGGATACTAACTATCCTCTATTTGTTGTATTGCTTGTTTTTTTCTCAATATAAATAAAGCACCCATGTTATGTCGGAAACACGGTTCAGTTGAATGTTTCTCTCTTCCCTAGAGCTTAACATAATGCATAGCTACCAAACCATAACATAAGTATTCCCCAGTACCCGTTCTCTTCTCTATTGGATTTGTCTTAAATTATTTATCTCATATTTGCATTCCATTCACAATTCTTCTATAGTTTCATGTATATAGCCCTAATTCAGTGCTTACAGTGGGCGACACTTATGAAGGGGATGCTCCTACTTATTTAGTTAGGCTACTTTTATATAGATCTTATTCATGTTTGGGTGAGTGCTGGTGTAGCACAAGGGTCGTACACAATAGCCTAATCCATATACTAATCCTAGACCAAAAAAGAAGTGCATATACTTAAATTAACACTTTCGGATATTTGCTTTTTGTTTGTTGCTTCACTAGGCCATATAGAAAGAAGATACATCGAAGTGCCCCATGGTGCAACTTGGGCCGAAGCAACGATGAAAACATCAGACTTCGACACAGCAAGAAGATTTTATGTGGATGCTGTTCAGGTATGAGTTGTGGTTTGAAACTTTGTCAGGTTACAGTACTCTTGTTGACATGTATTCTATCCCAGCTGTGCCCACTGCAAAGACCTTTGAAATGGGAGACTGCTGTAACTTTTCCTTCTCCTGCTGCCAAAAGCTTTGCCTTTAGGGTAGTAAGTGGTCAGACATTGGAACTAGTCATTTCTCAGTTCTGGTCAAGTGGCATAGGGAGTCATGAGACTGCGAGTGTGGATTTTGAGGTAATAGAATTCTTATGAAGATGAATTTTCCCACTCTCTGATATTTGGATAGACTGTGCTGTTTCTTTTTGATAAAAAGAGAAATCTTCTACATTTTGAATTGCATGGCACATGATGATTTTTCCTATTACTTTTGGTAATTGATGCTAGTTAGAAGCATCTCAGTTCTTTTACATTACCTTGCTTGTATTGTGTGATAATGGTTGATATTTTTTCATTTTTCATCTATACAACAAATCAGGAACTTAAAATGTTAAAAGGTGAAGGCCGTCGAAATATCTCCTGAATAAACACGATTTTTCTTCCTCTTGATACAGTAATTTTTTGTTGCCCTTTCATATATTAAAATCTCTGAAGAAAGCATAATTGGATCTTTTTCCATGAATGATCTGTTTGGGCTTCATGTATGATCTCTTTTATAAAGTGGGATATGATGAGTTATTTCATTCTGCATTGAAGATACAAATCTACTGTCTACATAAAATTCCAGGTTGTGTTTCACGGAATAAAAGTCAATCAAGATGTTATACTTGATGGTAGTGACGCACCAGTTAGGATTGACACTGAAACTCTACTGGTATCTGAGGAACTTGCACCTGTGGCAATTCTAAACAAGGTTATCTTTTTAAAGCTACTTCTGTCCTTGTATTTATAATATCCTGTTATGCTATGCTGTTGTTTTGGAATACCAATAAGATTTACCTGTTTCCTAATGTATACTGAACTTTCAGATTAGGGTACCATATCGACCAGTAGATTCTAAGATTATTGCACTTTCAACAGATCGGGACAAACTTCCTTCTGGAAAGCAGATACTGGCATTGACTTTGACGTGAGCTATAACTTTTTTGTGTCATTTGTCTTTAGATAATGTAGATGGCCTTTTCTCAGTATCCAGATTTTGCAGCTACAAGATCAAATTGGAAGATGGAGCTCAAATAAAACCTCACGTACCATTGTTAAATGACCGGATATATGACACTAAATTTGAGTCCCAATTTTACATGATTTCTGACTCGAACAAGGTATATTAATATTCAGTTACCTTCTAAAAAGTATAAATTGTTTATGTTAGATATTCTTTTTCTCATTATTATGAATAATAAGATGCATCTAACTTGGATTCTTATATAAAAATTGAGTTTTAATTTTTGCAAATTTTTGTCTAACTAATTATAATCTACTGATAGTCAGGTTATAAAGTAGTGGGATTTATAACCTATTGGGTGAGAATGCCAGTGTAATCTGTAATTGGCTTTGCCAGATGATATCTGTTTCTTTGGTGTATTCCAACATCTTTTCTATTTTGGTAGCTCTTGAACATGGTTGGAAATACTTTTCTCCAAGGAAATTATCTCATGTTTTTTAGCTACCGGAGAAAGCTGGGAAAAGAATAAAATGTCCATTTATCTAAAATAACATGTACAATATCTGTTTGATATATTTTATATCTCATGCTTTATCTTTTCTGATTATAGCGCATATATTCATGTGGTGATGTCTATCCGAGTTCTTCTAATCTTCCCAAAGGAGAATATACTTTACAGTTTTATTTGAGGTACATGTCTTTTTCGTAGCATAAACCCTGGATGAGAGTGAACACACTTCTTTGTTCGCATTGGAGCTTTCTATAGACCTGATGGCATTACTTGACTGTGTAAATTTTGAAATATATTTTAATTCATTGGTAGCGATTGAATGCTAGTAGTGAACTAATATTGTTAAGAGGACTTGAAAGGTTGATTTATTTATACTTCTAATAAGAAAGCTAGCATAGCGCAAGTAGAATGTTTCTAGATTAATAAAATATTTATGCATAAAAGTTCATTCAACTTGTCCCTTACTGATAGAATACCAGTTGAACAAATAGCATTTAACTTCTCCTTACTCTGTCCTAAATTGTCAACATTACAGTTATTATTGAACATATTCTAATAATACGTAACTGCTATGATATTTATGATTAAACCTATTCTAATAATAAATTAGCCACTCTATTTTCTACCTATTAATGCCAAAATGAGAGTTATCATTACATTTATATCCAATAAAGAATGATTTCTCATGATTGTTCTTATTGGTTCCCATCACTTGCATTCATAATAGTTTATAATTTATTTGTTTCAGGCATGACAATGTGCAGATTTTGGAAAAGATGAGGCATTTGGTGTTATTCATTGAGCGAAATTTGGAAGAGAAGGTATTTTATAATTTCAATTTTAAGTATTTCACAAATGGACAATTGCTGCTGAAGTCTAGAAGAGCTTTTCAACTATGATTGAAGGTTTTTGAAGTAGCTTTGAGAATGTGACTCATGATAAAATTGGGGTCGAGGCACCATAAATCTTATCAAGGGGAGAGTTTTGAAACTATGATTAAATGGTATTTTTACTAGATAATACAATATTACAAACACATGGCAGCTGCATTACACAAATCAGATGATGCTGTTGGGTTAAACATACCCAAATTGAAGAACTTTTTGTCTGGATTCTCGAAGTTTCGTAATTCTCACTTTTGTTTGAAAATAATTTGTAATGGAGTTATAGATGCCTCTATCAGAACGTGCTTCTGCTGTCTATCTGTAAAAAATTACGTATGGTCCACTAAAATTTAGAAGTACTCTTTCTATCTGTTTATTCATTATCTTTTTTATGTTTTGTTTGTTTCTAGGATGTCATTCGGTTAAGCTTTTTCTCTCAACCTGATGGCCCACTGATGGGAAATGGTTCCTTTAAGTCCTCATCTCTAGTTCCAGGGTATGTGAGTAAGTCTGTAGTCTTGGTTTAAATTTCTTGTGTCATTGTGTTGACTTTTGCTTTTTGGCAGTATAAAAGAAGGATTATATATTGGTCCACCACAAAAAGAAAAGCTTCCCAAGGTACATTGCTATTTACTGTCAGCATTTCAGATATTATTGATACTGACACTGTATAACGGCTTTTTTTAAAATTTCTGCAGAATTCTCCACAGGGATCTGTATTGCTAGGGACAATTTCATATGGGAAACTATCATTTGCTGGTCAGGGAGAAAATAAAAATCCTGAAAAGCACCCTGCTTCATATACAATTTCTTATATAGTTCCCCCAAATAAGGTCACTCTCTGCCTTATAAAGTTACTTTCAGATCCCATGCTCATAACTACTATTTGAGCAAGCATTGGACTGTGCTGTAGTTGAATCAACTATTATATAATGTGACTGAAGTTAATGTCTAATTACATGTATTATTTTGAAAGATTGACGAGGACAAGGGAAAAGGTTCTTCCTTATCTTCCAAGAAGACTGTTTCAGAACGCATAAACGAAGAGGTATTATGAAAGTCATACATTAGCAGAAGAGCTTCCTTTGGTTATTTGTTTCCTGTTTTTACATAAGGTTCAATTCATACTCTTTTTGCATAACTTTTCTTAAGGCAATTGTGTTCTGTTCCATATTTGCATTGTTATAAAAATTCATTATTGACATATTGGTAAATGGATGTGAATGAGGATTTCTCAGGTCTCTTGTAGTAGTGAAGTTAACTAATTCACCTTTGATTTGACTGACTATCTTATCACTAAAGTTCATAACCTTTCTTGATTCAAATTATTAAAGGAAAAGAAAAAATAGGGACTCTTGTAGTAGTGAAGTTAACTAATTCACCTTTGATTTGACTGACTATCTTATCACTAAAGTTCATAACCTTTCTTGATTCAAATTATTAAAGGAAAAGAAAAAATAGGGTAAATCCCTTGTGTCTATTGAACACATAGGGTTATGTTTATATAGGAAAAAGAAACATATGGGCTAAGCCCATTACATAAATATGAGATATCTAACAA
>Ga0123342_1001064_pt1 | contig 45766 bp, 24 predicted proteins | sample Turbeawhitnodule_FD_89960 | JGI IMG/M metagenome (GOLD analysis project Ga0123342, IMG submission 89960) | Root nodule microbial communities of legume samples collected from Mexico - Turtle bean Mexico white nodule | ecosystem: Host-associated > Plants > Roots > Nodule | place: Mexico: Nepantla...
AAAATAAAAAAAAAAAATAAAAAAAAAAAAAAAAAAAAAAAAAAAAAAAAAAAAAAAAAAAAAAAAAAAAAAAAAAAAAAAAAAAAAAAAAAACCATCGTTGGACAACTATTAACGACGATTTATAAAAAAATCGTCGTTATTTTGCAATTAATAACGAAAATGTCATTGCGTTTTTTTCAAAAATGGATTTTGTACCAACTGTCATTATCCACGGTCTTTTTAAGACTTTTTCAACTAGTGATTATTTTGAAGTTGTAAACCTTTCTTACTTTACTCTATCTCTTAGATCTATTATTATAAATGTGATACATTATTTTCTATTACATCTCATTTACAATATAACAATTAATGTACATTAAACCTTTCTTACTTTACTCTATCTACTATATGTATTGTTATAAATGTGATACATTTTTTTCTATTGCATGTCATTTACATGATAGCTATTAATGTACATATTCCGCTTACAAGTTTCATGGAATACTATCACCATTACTTTGTGCTATATATTATTATTCATTTGATCTAATTTACTTTTTATCTTTATATTGGACATTCAAATATAGGTTCATTTAGGCACGGTATTCATACTTGCATCGAGGTCTTGGTCGTTTTATTGTTGCGTTGTCCTCTTGTGAAACATATTCCCTGTGCATCAATCATATTATACATATGAACCAAAAATTGTTGGAATAATATTAATGCACTGTTTATGTTACCAAAGTCAACACCTTTGGTTAAGAGTTAATATTCATTAATACCACAAATGGTGCAGTTTTTCTGTAAACATTTATAGTGACTACCACTTATTTTATTTAGAATTTATTTATTTGAAAAAAGTTGAATTAATCCTTTTCTATAAAAAGAACTTGTTAACAAATATTAACCATCCTGTCAAAAAGACACATGCATTCGCTCAGATTCAAACACTAATCTTATAACATTTGTCACCTTACATGTTCAAAGATATTAAATAATAATATCTTTAATTTTTTTAATTAATTACTCATTTACTTATCCATTAATAATACATTATTTTCATATAAAAATAATAATTAATTATTAATATATAAAAAAAAACTGTTATTTGGAAGAAGAAAGGCACCTTTAAAATAATTCTTTATTACTCTTATAGATTATAAATAGTAAGTAAATAAAATAATAATAAATAAATTACTAAAAACAAATTAAAAAATTATATTTTATATTATTTATTTTTCATTTTCTTTTTAAGTTATACAATTTTTCTATTGACTCTGTTTTACATTTTTTATTTTTTTATACTTTCTCTATTTTTCTTCTTCTCTATCCAACATATGAGTAAAGTTTAATGATGTACTTTTTTTTCCTTAATATATTTAGAAACAAAAATCTAATAAAAGGTATTGAAAATTAAATTTTACATTTAAGAAGAATTCCATAATTTGATTTAGTGATAAGTAATAATAAGTATTTTTTTTATCAACAATAACAAATAAATAAATGGGAACCAATTCAGGGGTGGTTCAACCCTTGTACAGAATACGCAAAAAAACCAACATCTAACAAATACCACCAAACTAACTAACTAACAGAAGCCTTACCCGAATAAATAAATCCTGAAAAAACTTCAAGAAACCATCATCCTACATACCAAAGGTTCCAAACACAAATTAGAGTAGGAAAAAGAAGCAGAGCGAATTTTTACGGAAATCCAGGATCAAACTTTTACTTGCACCAAAGCAAACACTTCAGACGCGTCTGCCACACCCCTTTTGAATATGATAAAATTCCTATGATTCCAGAGTTCGCTCACCACCCCAACCCAAATTGTGCTCCACACGACATTAACCGAATCGGAAGACCGGCTCAACTTGAATTGATCAAAGTTTGACTTAAGATCAATGTGAAACACAAACGAAACTTCAAGCCACTTAAAGCATAAACATCAAACGCGTCAGGCAAAACTGCAATCGAAAAACAAATGGCGGTACGATTCTTCCTCCTTTCCACACAAACAACACAAATAATTTTCAACCAACACCCCTCGCCTTTCCAGATTGACCCTAGTAACAAGCTTATTTTCAAGCATCCTCCAAGCAGTAAGAACAACCGAAAGAACGACTTTGCAACCTAATAATAAGTAAATAAGTTCATGGTTAAAAAAAAGCATCCCTCTTGATCACAAAATCAATATCAACAAGAGAGATTGACAAAAAAATTGAACACAAAAAGTGTTTAAGTTTATCTCAATAATCATCGGATCCCAAATTCGGGTCATCATAGTGAACCTCTCAAGATTCGGTTCTTGCACCGCTCGGAAGTCCAAATATCACGTGCTATAAATACTAAACTTAGCGCCAAAATTCAATTTAATTTCCCAGTCCGTTAGCACCTTATTCAGAAAATGCGAACTCGCTTTCTCAACAACAACTACTTCGCTCTCCCTCCACCACAAACCATTCCCTTTCTCTACCTCCCCGTCCCTCGTCTCCCTCCACAGTCGCCCTTCGACATCCACAACCTCCTCCGCTTCGATCCTCCGCTCAATCTCTCCCTCCACCTTGATCCCTTCCCTGTACACGCTGCTCTATCCGCCTTCCTCGCCGCAGTCCTCCCACACCGAATCCGCATCCACTCTCGAGATCTCACCGCTTTAAACCCCGCGGTAAGTTCGAGAATTGAAATGACATAGTGAATTTTGAGCTTGCGTTTGTTTCTGCCAGTGAAATTGTGATTCCATGTGCATTGCTTACTTACATATGAATCTTACCATTTCTGAGAGTGCTCATGTTTTTTGACTGTTTTGATTGCGTTGCAGCAAGAGGCGGAGGTTATCTTCGAAGATCGTGGCTCCGACACTGAAGTTAAATTTTCAAATGTATATTTAATTAATTAATTAATAAGCCTTGTTTGCGGCGATTTTTGTTTATTTAGTTATTTATTTTGCGATATTATTGACAGGAGAGTAAAACTATTGTGCTCGGTGATAAGAACGATGTTGTTTATGAGACGATTCAATTTGAAACACCTGAGCTTGACGTGTTCTTGGTGAGGTGCTTCTTTCTAATTTTGTGGTTCTATGCATAATATAAGATAGCTTTTTCCGTTTTAAGAAGTTTAACTCAATTTTTACCTTCGTTTTTTTATTTTACTTTTGTTTCTTTGTATTTTAAAGGAAAATGTACGTGTCGCTGAGTCGGAGAGGATGCAAATGCTGTCTCAAACTCCAGAGGTCGAAAATAGCCTGGTAAAATGGTGTAATTTGTCAACAATCATGTAATAATTTGGTTTTTACTGTACATAGCGTTGTGGCTATAGGTTTGTGTATGAGTATGAACTATGTACAGTTATGGCAATTGAGTCTGTTAGTTATATTGGAATTATAACATTACTCTCTTGTTGTAAACTTTGATTATGTGATCTCAAAGTATAAGATATTTTAATGCATGTTACTATATATAGTTTATACACGCAGGCTTCTTACTTGTTCCTTTAATTGTTGTAGTTAATTCATTTGATAAATGGAAGAGCTAAAAAGATTTTGTTTTAATTTTATCCTTGGAATGCTGATAACTATTTGTATCATTCAGCATGGAATGTTCAAGCATAAGAATGGATTTGGTCTTCCCTAGGTCTTACAGTAATAGGATACAAGGAAATCTTTCAATTTTTTTAAAATTCCATGATGTGTTTGTCTCCAAGGTTCATATAGAACAAGTTCTTCTGTTTCCTTGCAGGAAATGCTCAAGATGCCTGAACCATCAAGGCAGTACCCTTACGAGGCTTTGGAATCAGTATTCTTGGTTAAAGATGTAATTTCGGAGTACCTGGTGGGGGAAAATGGATATCCTCTAGAAGATCATATTTCTGTTCAGCAACTGCCACGCTCTGACCAAAACGTATTTCTTATTTTGGAAGTGGATGAGGGAAGTTTGGCAATTCCCTCTGGTATTTCTTTGGTAGGAATCGTTGACTCGTATTTTGAAAATACCAGATCTCAAAATTTCGATGAGCAATGTCAATCCATAGCGGAGGGCAAGGAACTTCTGGGTTCTATGAAGCATAGCATGATGGAATTTTTCTCAGATGAATTTTTATCAAAGAAGAGCCTTGAGTTATCAGATATGTTTCCCGAAAGTGATTTTATGAATATGTTGGAAACTGAACATGTTAATGGGAGTACTGGCCTGCAGACATCACATACTAATGGTGACTTGTTAGAGAATCTTGTTACCTTCCAGGAGTTTGAGTTCCTTGATGAAGACTTAATGCAAACCTTTGATGCTTTGTACAAAACAAAAGCTTCGGATGATCTAGTAACAAATGACTGGATGTTTAAGAAAGAGTTTAACTTCAAGAGTTTTGATGAATTGATTGTTGGTAATGAGATAGCGCTAACAGATAACGCGTTTAAATCACTGCCTGTACCTGTTATCTCTGATCATAAAAGGATGATATATCTACATGACATTATTGGAGAACAAATTTCCAGCTTGAAGACCCGACCCCTCTCTGCATCTGATGGAATTTACTTAAATTGGGATCTACTTGAAGAAGATAGGTGCAACCGCAAGATTTCAAACTGGTATCAGGACATATTGGCCAAGATAGATCTGAGCAACGAGGATTTTGGAGGTAAGCCTTTCGATGATGGAAAATTGGTATTTGGTCTAGTTTTCTGTGAGGATACGACAGGTGAATGTGAAATTAAACAGGATGAAGAGTTACAGAAGTTGCTTTCTGATTGCATGCCTGTCCTTGACAATCATCCGGTGGAATTTGCTTCGGGCAAAATATTAGAACCTGTATCTTTTAAACAAGGAAGTGAAGAACAATTACCTGAAAGAATGACTGAGAGGGCTTCATTATTATTTAAATCTATGTCAGAAATCAGTAATCTTGATTATTTCTTGAACCCTCAGAAAGTTACTGGTGAGGGGAATTATAATTATGCAGTAGAGTCCACTAATGCTAATGTTAGTATTCCAAAAGCTTCATCCACTGAATTGAAAGTTGATACACAGTCTCTAGGGTCAAATACTATTCTGCATAGAGTTAAGTTGTCTGATGATATTGTGGCCCTGGCTGGATATTCTGAAAAAAGCTATCTAGCCATTTTGCAAAGAGATACAGAAATGACAAAAACAGATAAATCAAATGTAGATTATTTTCAATTGCTCAGCATTCAAAGGCACAAACTGATTGAATACCATGCAAATGGAAACAATATGGCATTTATTGTGTTATGTGCTATCAAACAGGCTGCTTGGTACTTGTGTTTCTATGGTCTCCATCCAGCATTCTTGTATTTAGACAAATTATGTCAAAACTTGGACTATTTGAAATCAAGATTAGGCATCCTCAAATCTTTGATTGAAGATGAAAAGAGGAAGGTGGACAACAATGTTACTTTGGCACACCCATCATTAAAAATTGTGAAGGAAATTTTCCTGTCATACATCAAACGGGATAGTTTGAAAACTTTGATTGTGGCTGAAGAAGTATTCTGGTCTTCATTGAAAAATCTTCTCCTTTCCGTGGGGTTATCATTCAGTGAACAAAATGCTCATAATAGAGATCATCCATATGCCAATAATGGGCGTGAGGAGGCAGATACTAAAATGCGAGAACTTATGATTTCTGACTGCTTGTTGGTTTCACACAAGTAAGATTTTTGTTTCAGGATATTTTATTTATGTTGCATGCATAGAATTATACTTTATTTTTCTTATACGTTTAGCATGTTTTCAAATTTCCATTCCAGACGTATGTATTTCCTTTTTGTATATTGCATATGGAGCAGCAAAAATCCAAAAGGGTGAGCAAACAAGGGGCACTGCTTACATTTTTTAAAGGAAACTGCTTTTCTTTCAATTTCCTCGGTTTTGTTTATCAAATAGTATTTCTGAGCATCAATGCTGAGCATAAGTCTTTTGCTGCCATCTTCTTGGTCATACTTTTTCTGCTATGAATCTAAGTTAAATGTTTTATTTGATTGAAGGCATGTTTCTTCGTTGCTTCTACTCAACAAATTTGACATTATCTTGGAATATGGAGGTTCATACGGCTCATCTAGGATATCTGAGATTTCCAAAACCTTGGTTGGACTGCCTCATCTTCACTTTTTGACCGTTGAATTTGATGATCATGCCGCTCTGAAAGCACTCTGCGAAGGTGTTGAATTGCACCCAAACACTGAGATGTTATTGGTAAGCCTCTGTGATTATGATAATGTGCATATAATCTTTATCGTAGATACTTTACATTATTTGTCTAAGTTCCTTATTCCATATAATTTTGTTTGCACGTGTTCTATACTTTATTTACCGTATAATTAAAGTATCTTATTTATTGTGATGTAAATAAGTATAGGCATACATGAATAGGGTTTTGTGTTACTTAAGTAAATTAAGGATAAAGTTTCTGAATTATATTTTAATTCTTCATTTATGAGGAAAAAAATGTCTGGAGCTGTTACAGAAAAGCAAGAACCAGCAGTATCACTCAATAAAAATACACAAAATATTAACATGTTTTGATATTTTGATTTCTTCGTTACTCCATCAAGAAAATGCTCAAACACAACTGCGTAGCTCTTTCATTGGCCTCACATGGGCCAGGATTCTCCACAAAATAGGCTTTTGCAGTTCCTAATAAAAATATTAGAGCAGCATACTTCTGGGTTTATCCAACATAGTGTAGAAAACATTAAGAGCAAAGGGATAAGAAAAACAAAAGAAATAATCAACATGGAATTCTAAGATTAGTAGTATTAGCCAATGTAATCTTTAAATTACAAAAAGTACCATTTTAGTTCCTGAAATTCTAAACTTTCAGCTATGTTAGTGTTTTTTTTTCTGAAATTTCTACTAAAATGACCATTGCGTAGGTTACAGACTAGATTCTAAAATGATTGTTGCTGGTACTTTGAAGGACTTTGTAATTTTAGGAATTAATTGACCGGAATTTGAAATTTAATAAACTAATTTGGTGTATTACTTATCCTAAATTTGAGGGACAGGCTGGTATCAATATAATGCATGTTACATGTTCTTGCTTATGTATCTCTGCATGTGTGCCTGTGTAAAATTGAGTGAATAGAAGGCTTGAGTGGGGGATACTTTATTTGAACAGACATGGAAATGAAAAATAATTTTTCTTTCAATGAAAGATGACTGTAACTTCAAATCTGTGTTTATGGTGAACGATGTGTGACATTTGTAGTACTGATGTTGAAATGCCCTGATATTTTAATTTGTTTCACGTATCCATATTTAGAGCCCGTCCTATACCAATATTCTTGAATGCTTCACCGATATATATTGATGTAGTATCCAAACCTGTGAAGTACAAATACTTTTATAATGATAATGATTTATAATTTTGTATTTTGAAAATATTTAAGAAATGTTATTTTAATTTGGATCTGCACAATTGCGGTTATGTATTTATTATGTTTTAAGAATTTTTATATATTTTTAAATATATATTTATCACATTATTTTTAAAAATAAGCATACGGAGTAGTATCACGCTTATGGTAGGTATTCGTTTATCATAGTTGAAATGAAATTATTTCTTCTGTCGCCTATTTTTAATTGGAGATATACTGAATTACCTGTGTCAATTGATTGTTACTCTTAATTCCTTGTTCATATATGGTATACCAAGAACTCGCTCATGCAACTTACAACTACTGTCTGCTAGGAAAGTGAGACTCGTCCTATTTTCAATCATAAAGAAAGTATGATGAATCAGAACGTGGAGAGACTACTGAATTTTTGTCCTGTGGAGCAATGCTATGATAAAATATCTTCAAAGGTTGCACCTGAAGCAGATAATATTGTGCCACTAATTCCTGCTGTGAAAATTGAGCAAGGTCATAAGAACATGGAGGCACTCCCTGGAACAGTTATCATCGTAAATACTCAAAATGTAGATAAGGAAATGATAATGTCTAGAAGAAGCTCTTACCAAGTGATTCTGGCAATGGAGAAAGAAGGAATTCAAGTCGTTGAACGTGATTTAAATTTGCCGGCTGATATTATACTAAGTTCTGCTATTTGCTTGGCATGGTATGATAGTGAAACCCTGGGGAAGAAAGCAACTCCAACAACCGAAGCATCCTCAAGCTTGCCTTTATGTATTGAGAATATTGCCACAGATGTCCTGACACTGCTTAGTTTTTACTTCCATGGTTGCTTTCTGGTAATTTCAAATTTTTATATTGATTACACTTGTATGATACTTATTTGTTTATTTATTTCAACTGTTTTTATAAAATATTGCAATGTCAAATGGTGCTCCAGAAGTTTTGTTAGGAGTTATTTGAACAGCCTTTTGACGGAAAGTATGTCAATCTCGGAACTCGGCTTTGGCTTTTCCATTTTTGAAATCTCGTTATGGCCCTCTGGAAGATTAATGTCTCGCGGAGTAAAAACATTCTCAAATAAACCCCTGTGGGGCGGAAAGAGTAATTAAGGAACTTTAATCATAGTCATCGTCATTTTGTATTACATGCTTGTAAGATATAAGCTCTTATACAAGGTAGTAGATAAAATTAGTTTTCAGAATATGATTATATTGAGATGTGAGGTAGTAGTAAAAGGGTCATCATGAACGTAAATATGATTAATTAAGATTTGAGAGTTGTTGTGATGCTGAGTGTTAGTTGAGCTTGTTTGAATATGGTATATTCTCTTTTCAGGTCTTTGAAGGTGAATTTAACTTTCTATCAACTGTAATGGAATCCTCTGATGGACTTTATGCTGCAGCAACAAGCCTGGGAATTGATTTGCAGATATTCTTCTCTTACTCACCTGAATTGACAAATGAAGTTATTGTAAGCTGCATTAAGACCGCTACCAATACGACAAGGGGTCTGTATCCTAAAATGCCTGACTCGGTAACTCTTGCCGAGTTTTTTCTTACGGAATTCCCTGGAATAAATCCTTTAACGGCACACTCTATACTATCTTCAGGGGTCATGCTTAATGAGTTTCTTGCGTGGTCACATGAGCAAAGGATGCATGTTTTAGAAAAGTATCACGTTCCAGAAGAAAGTATTTCTCTTTTCAGTGTTTTCTGCAGATATGGGGAACGGGAGGATTCAAAATCCATAATGACAGATTGCTCCTCTTCGGTATCTTCAGGTCTGGACTCAGATAGGTCTTGTTTATATCAAGTTCAAAATGAAAGAAAAAGAAAACATTCAATAAGTAGTCATCAGATGGATGAACTGTGTTTTGATGAGTTGACTGAAATCGAGACACTAAATCCAGTAGTTGAGGCTGTCCCGGATTCCTCTACCTTGCCAAAACCTTTTGATTTTGGTGTTTCAAAAAATGCTGGGAGATCCAGTGAGTTAGCAAAGACAAGTTTATCCATGAGTGAGTTTTTTGGTCAAAAGCAGAACATCAGCGCGGCTACAATGCGAAACCGTTCCGGAGTCTCCTATTCACCAGGGAACTGCAAAGCTCCCAAAAAATTAGAGCAGCTGAGACAACCCGGTTTATCTTTGAAAAATAAAGAGTTAGCTCAAAATGAAATACTGGATACTGATTTTATTGGAAAAAGTGTGAATTGGCACAGCCTTAGTAATTCTGAGAAGTTGCATGAAGACATTAGAGGTGAGGTGGTGGACTTGACAGATAGCCCCTTATTTGATAAAAGCTTTGACATTCCTGATTCCATGTACTTCACAAATTTGATAACGGAAACAGAGAAAGATCACATGAGAAAGAATAAAATTGCAAGGAAATTGTCATTTGATAATAGTAGTCACCAAGAAACCAACTCATCGAAAATATGGAGATCCTTAAAAGATACACAAGGAGAAATAGACGAATTCCCCGAACCAGATTTTGGAGAAAATGTATTTCCTCTTGATTTCAAGTCACATGGAAACACTGGTTTAACTCAGGCATCGATGAGAAATTTAGAAGAATCAGCATTCAAGGAAGAAATGTCGCATTTGAGTGAAACTCCACTCTCATTTGCCCGCCGGTCAGCTTGTCTATTAAAGAATTCACCCTGGACAACTGAATTTATCAATAAAGTAAAAGAAAAGAGCAAATTGCGTCAAAAATCATTATTATGTGAGAATTCTGGCCCTTATTTTGGGTATCCTGGGAACATGTCCAAAGCTTTTAAGAGAAAGAGTCCTTCTGTAATTGATTTTTTTAAGTACCAACCTAGCAGATCTGGAAATGTTTCGGAACAGAAAAGACAGAAGCAATCTGGACTATCTTCAAACTCAACCAAGAAAGGAAGATATTCTACTCCCTCATCCTCATGGACTCCAAAAGATAAGCGATCAACAAAGGTACGCTTATATTGTGTGTTAGTGTTAATTAAAGTGAAAATACGGCCAAAAGAAGCAGAGATAGAAATGCGATATAATTTATTCTTGATTCTTGTTCATCTTGTCTTGTTCTCAATGTGCCAGTTAATGCATAAAATGTGTAAATTTATGTTGGTGGGTTGTTTTGAGAAGTGACATAGTCTTCGTTCATATTCAGTTATTCACTGCAGGTAGACTTATACTTATTCATCTATTGGCTTTTAGTGTTATACACCATTTTTTAGCTCAATGATCATACGTCATTGAACAAACTACTACTTGATGTGTCTTGTTTTGTAGAGAATTTTACTCATGAAAAATTTTCATTACGTGTCATCCTGTTTTATTAATAAGAATTTTTGTATAAAATAAAATACAAAATTAGAAAAAGTATACAAAAAAGTTTTTATAAATTAATTTATAAAATAATAATAATTTTAAATTAATTAAAAACTTTATTTTATTTTCTATATTTTTCTTCTAAAAATATTTATCCAAATATAGTCTGATCGGTCCCGCCTTACTTACGTGGGCTGCTAGCTACTTATCTAGGTAAACTTGTATTCTTCTAGTGTAGTTATATAGTTAGAACTTAGAAATCTTAACTGTGCGAAATTTATTTACATTAAAAATAATTTATTTTCTATTGAAATAAATAAATGCGTGTTTTAAATATTTAAGTAACTTATATAAAAAATTGATCATTATAATAATTAATTGATACTTAGACTGGCAAACCCATTCAACTTCGTGTCCCTCCTAGATTGATTGACATGAAGACAACTTTGCTTCTATCCTATTATTATTCACGGACATTCGGTCGTTGGCAGACACTGACCTTTGGGAGGAACGGAAGTGGAGGCCAAACAAGGCTGGTCTGGAGTGATAAAAAGATAAACTCATACCAGACACAATAACCATCATTGGAGAAAAGAGTGCAGAATTTATATTATATATGACGGTGGCCTTAACCATTTGAAAGGTATTTTGCTTTAAAACCATAGTTGCGAAGTAATTCTCAAACAATACTCAGGTTAATTTCCTCATACTTCTGATTCTGATCCTTTTCTTTAAATGGCATATATTTCATCTATACTTCTATACTATTCTACAATAACTCAATGGACTATGGTAATAACTGACTTATAATATTGATGAAAGTTGAAGCCAATGGTTTCCCGTGATGAAAATGGAGTTCGGGATCAGAATAGGAAGTTAGATACCGTACTGGATAATCTATGTTTGGAGCGAATAGGGATATCATATGATGATTGATGTACGATCTAAGAACCCGAGTAGGGACTTTTAGTTCTAAGTTCTAACGTTATAATTTTCATTTAGTTTCATATGGTCTTACGCCTATCTAAAAAAATAAAAATTGCATTTCATATTGTTAGTGCTCTTTTTTTTGTATTTTTTCCAAAATTATAAAAATAAACTCTACTGTTTTGCTACTCCAAAATTATCTTAAGAAATGTTAATATTACGTACACCCGATTTTTTGTATGAACAAAACAACACATTTTCCTTTTCAATCATTCAAAAAATATTAACATCGGAGCTTAAAAAAATAGCCAACAACTTTTAAAAAGCACAAGTACCTCATCTAGATGATAGTTATTCTAGATTCAGTAGCCGTTTTGCTCTTGATCTTTAACATTTTCAATAAAATGTGTTTCATCTGAGAATCACAAGCCTTATTTATCGGCTATAATGTTTACAATACATGTAACCCAAAATTGTTCAAATAGATGATAACCATTTTCTAGATAGCCTGTCTGATGCCCCCACCCATAGCTACCTTTGTCAATTCAATGAATCAATCGACCAGAAATATCGAACTAAGCAGACAGGTCAACAAATTTAAATTGGAGGTTTAAATGTTGATTCTACTGAAGTGAAAAACACGGGTTAAGCTCGATATGAATTCCACGAATACGATCATGATGTCCTGTCTGTTTCGTAACTCGTGTAATTCATGAGTGAGCAATAACGCATGTAAAGAATTCTAGTTCTTACCATTCCTCAGATTCCGTAGGGCCATAACAAGCTGTTGTCTTTCTCCCTCCACCTCTGCGAACTTAAGACTAATCTCAGAATATCTTTCTTCCATTTCTTTTAGCTGAGTTCCCATATATTTGTTACTTTCCTTTAGTACTGCCACTTCATCCAACAATTCTTTTGTAGGACAATCATCATCATAATTGAAGACAATAGCCTCATTTTCCAAGCAAGTTTTCACTTCACTGTCAGGGTAAAAGAGGAATAAAAATAACTTCATTAGATGACTGTACTATAAATTTGATATCTGAGCCTGAAGCACTACTTTTCTGTTACATTGTTAATAAATGATAAGAAGGTTAATGGGTGTAACTCAAGGGATCTACGGATTCAGATGGCAGAACAAGAATTTGTCTTTTACCTTCTGTGTGCTGCTAGATGAACTTTGTTCTCAGCTGAACTGCATATGGTTCTTCCTTTTTCAGACTTTCTAACAGAGGTGTTTGCATCATCCATTCCCTTTCATGTTACAAATATAACAACATCCCAAGTTAATGTAGTTCATCAAGTCATTGACTATTAACTACTAATATGTCCAAATCAAAACCAAAGTAAACTTAAATTACATGTTCTCTTTCTTTCCTCTTCTTTTTTGTTACATATTAGATGCAAGCACATGAATAGGAAAGGGAAAGATGACTCAGTGTAGGACCAAACTTATGGCTAATTGGACATTTCTTTTATAAGAGTTTTACCTTTTAAGATTTGTTTGATTTGCTAAAGTTTAAGGGATAGGATCGCATCCAAAAATTTGTAATTTGTTGTTATTCAAAATAGTTCATGTATTATACAGAAAAAAGATCAAGGAACAATACAGAACAGTGAAATTTTATTACCTACTTAACCAGGCGACAAAATTGTCTTCATAATACAAAAAAGAGAAAAAAAGACTGATAATGATCCCTACTCATTTTGCCAACTCCATTGCGTGCAAAATGTACTACACAAATTGTATTGCAGTAAACTTTGCCAATTATCAATTGGCAGATAGCACAGAATTTTTATCCAGGTGCATTGATCATCAATCAGCTAAAAAAAACTGCCCTATGACTTAACTACTTGTGTTGTGGTGTCCCATAATGAGTCCAACACCCCTAGAAATCTTCAACTTGTTGATCATGCTTTCTACGGTTATTAACAAGAACTGAAAAAGGACATTATCATCCTCAAAGCATTAAGTATGTATGACCAAACTGATTATAATTTGTTTCTCAGACAAATTTTTTCAGCATCTGTCGTGTTCGTGTCAAATGTTTGCTTGGCAGTATTAAAATTTTATAACATGCCCTGAAAATGATGATTCGTTGGTTTGTTCCAAATTATAAATATAGCATAATTTCAGAATATATTGCCAATCTGCTTGTATCCTAAGTCCTTACTAGATTACTCAATTTTCTGTACTGTGTAGAGTACTCGTAAGGGGGTGCTTGTGGTGATAACTTGCAACCTGACCTAATATATGACAGTGACACTAATTTTCTTAATTACAATTTTAGCAAAGGAGCTCGAAAATTACCATCTGCATTTCCGATCTTGACTTCCTATTGTGCTCCTTAGTGGTTGAACAAGATGCAGCACTCTCGTAGTTCCATGAAGCAAAATGCATACTTTTGGCTGTTGCTGGTCCTTTGCTATTTTTGAGCCTCTTTTCTACAGCACTTAGTTCTTCTACCTTCTTCTTCAGCTCTCCTTCTAATTGAGATATTTTTTCCTTCATATTTTCTTTCTCTGCTTGTTCCACATGCAAGTTATGTTTTAATTCATTGTGCTCGGTCTTCAAGATTTCTACTGCTGACATTAGGGTGTCAAACCTTATCTCCTCGTCACTGTTCTCTAGCATTAACATCATAGTCATCAGCTCTGTTGGATCAACTTTAGACAATACATGCTCTTCTGGCATCAGCTTTCTAATTTCAGTTCTGAGCAATTGAATTTGCTTTCTTAATGCCTTGTCCTTTTCATCCCTGTGCCTTTGGACATCTTCAAGTTGTTTGGACTTAATCTCTAGTTCTTTAGACATCATTTCCACTTTCTTTTCTTTTGAATCTATTTGGTTCAAGAGCTGTTGACATTTCAATTCATTCTGATTTGTAATAAGCCTTAGCTCTTGATTGCATTTCTGGATAATTTCTTCCACGAGTTTGTTCTTCTTCTGCAATTCATCACATTCTGCATAAGCTTCAATGACCTTCTTTTCGTTTTTTTCTACTTTCAATGTCATTTCAACTGAAAGACTTCGATATTCCTCTTCTTTTATTTTCATTTCTCTCGTCAAATCACTGACTTGATTTTCAAGTTCATTGATGTAAATCAAAGACACTGAAAAATCATCCACCTGCTTCCCTATCTTTTCTTCTAATCTCTGTACTTGAGATTCAAATTCTTTTATGATTGCCAAAGAAGCTGAATATTTATTTTGTAACGCAATTTGTTGGGCGTCTTTATGGTTTAATCTCAAAGAGATATCCAGGTTTTCTTTCTTCAGATACTCACACTCAAAGTTGAGGTCTTTTATCTGCTCATTTAGCTCTTCACGTTGCTTATAATAAATGTCTATTTCACCATTCAGGTCTGCAATTTTCTGCTTCAAGTGACCTAACTCTGTGGCATCATCATGCTCTTTAGTATTGTCCGACAATTCCTTATTCTTATGTTCCAGCATTGCTTCAAGTTCTCTCACTGCTAAAAGTAGTTCAGCGTTTGAGTTTTGTGTCTTCTGGAGTTGCAATTTAAGATTAGAACTAAACTCTTTTTCATAATCAAGGTCTTCTTTTATTGCTTCTAACTGCTGCCTAGCGTGTTCAATCTCGGTCTGTAAGGCTTCTGAATTTTTGGTCTCGTTAATGAGGTTTTGCTGCGACATTAGTTGCTCATATTTAGTTTTGATGATATTTCTCTCGTCTCTGAGGCTGATTATTTGTCTTGACATACTTTGTCCTCGACTGCATTCCTTCTCTATCAGCTTCTGAAGCGATTGTAACTCTAGTTCTGATTCTTCGGCTTTCCTCTTCAGAGAAACAATTTCACTTTTGAGGTTTTCAATGACATTATCTGAAGGCTCTTGTAATCTTTCTCGAGGACGAGTATCTTCAAGGCTGTTTCTCCAGGAGTCGCCTAAATTCCTATCTGACGCTGAACCCAGTGATCCCCTATGTATTTGAGCTCTTATTGCAATGGCCTCGATAGTTCCTTTGGACGGCATTGAATTTTGCCTCAAGGGTGGTAATAGCTGGGGAAAATCCTGCCATAGAGTTACCATACGGGTGACACCATTAGATGCTTTAAAAGTCAGGGTTCCATCCCTTAAAATATTAATAATTTCTGAAATTTTATAATATAGATTATTTATTTTCTTAATTTATCCTCTGTTCTGTTTAGGAAATTTTCAACTTTGTACAATAAAAATTGCTAGCTGTATAAACTCACAGTATCATGTAGAACCTTACTTCATAAACATTACGAGAATTTTCATCCGCACTGCAAATGCTCAGTAGGTGTCTTGAGCTTCCATTTCCATTGTCTTCCCCATTTCTGAATGTACTGCATCAGGGAAGTTAACAAGGAGAGGAATGAAATCCTGAAACGAAAGGAAATTTATAGAGATAAATTAACTGGCTGCAAGGTTCATCTTCACCTTTGATCTCTTTGTACCCCTTCCACAATCTGAATTGTCACCTGTCTCAACATGTGTTATTTGAGGAATAATTTTGGTGCTTTGTAATGTCAATGGTATTAAATAATATGGAATAAGAATGAAAAAAAAAGGTTGATGAAGATGAGATTTTTAAAGATGTGTAGTAATAATGTGCATGATATGAGGGACATAAGAAACCAGGTGGGGAGGGAAATAGAAGGTACCAACATGTAGGATTGCGCCTGAATTGGCAAACTTCAGAGGTAGGGACACAGTCAGTGGCTCAGTTTCTGCAGCAAAATCGGCAAAGTCAATTGAGGATTCTCCAAGAAAGCCAGATTTTGAAGATCCCTGCAAGAACCTAAAATGATTAGACTTTCCAGCCAACATCTTAGTCAGGTAAAGGATAGTATGCAATTAAATCTACTGCTTACGGTTGAAACAAGAAAATGGTAGATTTTCTCTTGAAGTTTTCCTGATTTTGCGTCCCTGACGAATTTTACTGATTCAAAAATCGGATTCTCCCATGAACAGGTTCCATCCTGGACAGCAACTTTCTCTAGTTTCACCGTAGGCTTCCCAACATTATCTGGCACCAAAGCTACCTTCAGTGCAGGCTTTTTCATCTTTGGCACCTGATAAAATTATACATTGGCATTAAATTCCCAACAATATGCAAGTGTTATCAAACTCACCTGAATCTACAATGTGATGTTGTACTAATTTCAAACTTTTTGGCAATATGTTTCAATTGTAATTTTGTAACTACTAGCACAAACCCCATTTAGTATTTAACGGATAAATATTTATTTGTCTTCATTTTACCTGAGTTGCCTGAAATTGCAGTTTGAATACAGCTTTAGTATTGTTTTTCTTGCCCCGTGACTTAAACATGTTTTCCGGCCGACAAAATATTGCTGTTCTTGTCTTGTGGATGCAAACCAGAGCTTTTATAAGAGGCACCTCATTGCTCCCTCGGGGGATCCTGTGTTAGCTTGAAATTTTGCTGTGTTTTGATATATTTAGTTAACAAGTAGAGTGAAGTGTGGGATAGATACACTGAAAGCAACGAGATGCTAGATGCTGTACTGAACTTGCATGGTTAGCAAGCTGAAAAACAAAAATGAATTTGACAACAATAGCTTTTCCTCAAGAGACATTCTAAACCAAAGTTTAACAAATGTTAGAGGAAATAAATAAAGGAACACAGATGAGACGTATGGTTTTCTTTTTGGCTTTTTACTTTGAGAAGAAGTAATGAGGAAATTTAAATCACAAAATTAACCCCGACACCTTCTTTATTCTTTTTTGACTTTTTAATATGCACCCACAGCAGACAGGCAAATTTTATAAAGGAAAAGAATGATTATTCTAAATTTAAAACATACCACAATGATAAAAATTGAAGAATTAGAATTATGTACTTGGATATCAGTTCTTGAAACTTAAAACTTTTTCTTCAATTATATGAAATTTTGACGTGTATCACACCAAGACCAAAAAAACAAAGTTGCTCCAATGGTGTCAACATTCTACATGTATCAAACCCCGAGACCAACTATTTGATGAGTAGAACCAGAAAAATAAAACAACCCCGTAAGAGTTTCCTCTAAGTAAAATCATTAAAATTATTTATGGCAAACATATTTAATTTGGTAATTTGTTTTCAAAACTTTCCACATTACCTTATTTTCTTAAAAAATAATTGGATATTTTGTTTGCCTTGTCAACACTATCATTGTTATCCCATATCCTTATCACCATTTATTCATATACCATCAAATAAATGTCTCTTCAACAATCTTCCTCCTTCACACAAAGAAAACATTTTATTTACATGATCACACAGATACTTGATTTAAATGAGAGAAAATTTGTAACCCTTGATGAATGTATGGTGAGGAATAATATAAGATGAACACTAATTTAAATCATATAGATTAAGACATAATAGTAGGATGAGAAGTAAAATAAAGTTTGTGTATCACTAGTGGAATGAATATTCGTCTATGATGAGACATGTTTAATATGCATCTTCCAAATCATGATAAATTACTACTATGATATATTAATTTATTTATTTTTAATATCTTTAAATTTAAGTTAAATTTTAATATTTTTTTAAAATTAATTTTTAGTAATTATAATTTTTATCATTGATAAAAGCACAATTGACATTTTCTACATATTTTAATTATAAAAAAATTAAATATTTAAATATATATATATATTATAAATTTCAATTATATAAAATAAGCATTTTTTATTCAACATGTGAAAAGTTCTAGTTCATTGCCAATCCATGAAATAAGTGATAGTTCAATCATGTAATTTTTTTTTTAATAATATTTTATAAATTCCAAATAAATTGATAATTTAATTTTAATTTTTTTTAAAATTACTAAAGAAATTACTAATTATCCGTATATCATTTTTTTGTCATCTTTATCATCCGATTATAAACTGATTGGAGCATTCATTAGCCACTACCTAATTCTTTGAACAAAACACAACAAACCAAAAGGCACCAAATAATTGATTTATGTCGTAAATCAAAGTTGTAAATGCAAACGGATTTGGTTCCTTTTCTATAGTTTTCATTTATTCATTTCGTACTCTGTAGTCTTCTCTTTTTCTTCTAGGCTACTTAGTAGTCTTATTCTCTGCATGTATTATTCGTCGTCGTCATCATCATCATAATAATAATAATATAATCACTAGCAAATTTATTCCATGTATGGTAACGTTGTCAAGTAAAATATTTCAAGTTATATATATAAGAAGAAAGTATAATTAATTTTCAATCTTGATGAGGTTCATAAAAAGAAAAGAAAAAAGTTGGCCTGAACAGGTTCATTTGCTTTAAAACGAAGTTGTAACATTTTAACGCGGGAAATAGTATATTTTTTTAAACAATTTATCATTATCTAAGTATTCCAAGTGTTTCAGTTGAGACCGGACGAGTCAATGACACTCAGTATCGAAAGTTTTCCGACCAGCCATAAACACATCAAGATAAAATAAGATATATACGACAAACACTAAGGCAGAAAAAATGAAAAATAACGGTCATTTTAGTCTTAAAACGACAGTTGTATGATTGTTATTTTTTGCGTAGTCTATTCTCTTCAAGCAAAGAAGATAGCCGTCGTGTTACATTTAGTCTAAAACGGTGGCTATAGTAAAAGTTGTTGTTTTAGACCAAACGCTTAGGTCTAAAACAACGCTTTAACTCATAGTTGTTGTTTTAGACTCGCTTTAATTTTGAAAGCATTTTGATGGATAACATTTGACAGTAAAAGTGTTGTGAATGTATTGTTGTAAATGGATCTTTTTGCACTAGTGAAATCAGGTAATTCTATTTTTATTATGATACACATTAGATATGGTACATCAATAGAGCCCATTATAAATCATATAAATAAGCATGTTATACAAGAGTAAAGTACGCTTTTATTACTACATTAACCACACTTAAATCCCGAATACTCACTTGAGCTGATAACCTTTTGCAGGTTCACTCCCAACCAAAAATTAAAACTCAAATACATAACATAGAAAAAAAATCAACTAAAAGATAAATTTCAATTGTCTAACCGGTAGCAAGCCGTGTCTATACCCCATACTACACCAAGAAAAGAAATTATAATCACTCTTTTATAAAATGCATTTTTCTTAACCTTTTCATTAGGTTATGTTGCATTCCATATTTTTTTTTTATATGATAGTAAGTTTTTACTATCTCAGGGACTTTTATTAAGAATTTTACATTATAAATAAATTAAGTATGTTTCAATTTTCTTAAAAACGAAAAAGTTGTTGCGTAGTACGCAGTATATAAATTTAATTAAAATAGTGGTTGCTCTATATATTCAATATAATATTAACATATGTCATTCATTTGTTTAGTGGGTATCTAACGATTTAAACATATTCTATATACAAAATTAATAAAAGAATTTCATCATTTTCAAATCATATTTATTTAACAAAATTCTAAGTTCAACATATAACACGCATATTTATAAATTTTGCATCTATTAACGAAATATTTACTTATATATTGAAATCATAATTAAAACGCTCTCTAATTTAGATTTTTTGTGTTAAAAATAAAAGTTCATAATGCGTCAAAACTTCTTTATAGTTGGAGTGTTCCTCCCGCACTTCATTTTCAAACTGATGCAAAGGTGTTAGGTACAACTGTATTAATCTACTATCAAATTAATAAACCTTTATTGTAATATCTTAACCATCCACGTATATATATATATATATATATAAGTTGTAAAGGATAATCCATTTTAGTTTTTAATTTTCAGTTATTAATTAAGTCTTTTATTACATTAAAAAAATTCATTAAATAAAAAATAATTTTAAAAATAAAAAATAATTAGTTGTTAAATTAACTAAATTAGATATTATTTTAGAAACTAAAAAAAATTATTGATATCTAAGTTAGTTTGTTTTCTTGATAAATATTTTTCAATTTGGTATCTAATTAGCTATCAACTTTATAATCTAAAAAATAAGTAGTAGCTAAAATATGGGTAAATAATTAGATATCAATTTAGAAATTATTTATCAATAATAAAATTTATTTTAGATATTAATAATTTTTTAGTCTCTAGAATAATATCTAATTTAGTTAATATAGTAATTAATTAGATTTTTGTTTTTAAAATTAGATTTTATTTAATGATCTTGTAATAGTGTTAGTAGATAGTTGTTGTAGTGTTATTGAATTGCTTATTGATATCTCTTAAATAATAATTCATTATTTTTCAATTTTAGATAATCAATAATACACTACAAGAAAATAATGAAATAGAAACCAATCTCTAGTGACCAAAATAATTAGTTACAATAGTAACTAAATTAGAGACCATTTAAACAAAATTGGTTTCTAAATTAGTTTCTATTATTGTTAAATAGTTTCTAAATTAGTATCTAATTAGCAACCAAGGTTTTAGAGACCAAATTTAGAAACTAAATAATTGATAATTAAAACCTTAGTTGCTAATTAGATACCAATTTAGAAACTATTTAATAATAATAGAAACTAATTTAGAAACTAATTTTTTTTTAGTTTCTAAAATGGTCTCTAATGTAGTTACTATTGCAACTAATTATTTTGGTATCTAAAAAGTGGTTCTATTTCATTATTTTCTTGTAGTAATATTTGTGTTCTCTATTAATATAGTTTTTCTAATTTAGTTGATAGGATTCACATAGTATTCTTAGAGTTTTACTACTTCAAATCTGTTGTAGGAAATACAATACCAGCCAAGTTTACTTTAAAAGAAGATGAGGCTTCTCACAAGATCAATCTTGAATTCTTGAACACCTAGAAACACATTATGCCTTTTAACCCAAGTCAAGATTTGAAAATTGAAATTCCAATTATAAGCAATCAAGAAAGATAAGTCACCAATTGAATTTCTTTTATTAGCATAAATAAAGTTTAATTAAACCCAAAGACATCCTAAATAAAAAAAATAAAAAAATAAAAAAAACCTAGAATGATAACAAAAATTATAAATTAAAACCGATAATGTCATAATAAGATCGGAGGGGATAGGAATAGAAGGGACTAATATTTAAAGATATGCGTGAATCTTAAATTTTGAAATTATGAAAATGTCATTCACATATATGTCTTTTGAAATCAGTTATCTTCTATACCTCCTTTTTTTATGTTCTTTTTCAAAATGCTTAAATATGTTCATAATGAGATTAAGAGTATAAAGACGTCTTTTTTCGAGTTAGAGGAGGAAAAGAAAATAGTATGGATTGTTTGGGAGAGAATATGCAAATCAAAGAGTGATGGAGGATTAGAGGTTATTGATTTTATAGTCTTTAATATTGCCTTATTAGCGAAATGGAATTGGAGGCTAGGGATAGAAAATATTGGATTTTGGAAATAAATTTTAGAATGAAAGTATGGAGATGGGAGGAATTTAATGAAATATGTGGGAATAATGGAAGAAAAAGATGAATGGTAGTGGAAGGGAGAACACATAATGTACTATAAAGTTAATGCGAGTTATAATAGGTTATCTAATTGGACAAATGGGGATGAGAAAAATCTTTCTGAATCATTTGGGAAGGTCAAAGCCCTCCCATCAACACAACTTCGGGCATGGAGAGTATTGCATAATATTATAGCAACTAAAGTCAATTTAGTGAGAATGAGTATAATTGTAGATAGTGCAATATGTGTTACGTGTGGTGAGGTAAAGGAAGATACTCCATATTTGTTTTTCATGTAGAGGATAGTCTGGTTTGTTTGGAATAAGTGTTATAAATGGATAAATGAGTTAGTTGTACAACATGGTTACCCAAACTTGCATTTTCAGTGGTTTAAGTTAGTTAGGTTGTCTATACCTATAAAACACAGTCTGACACCGTCTGGAATTATATGTGGATCACGGTTGTTTGGGAGATTTGAAGACAAAAAAAAATAATATAGTGTTTATGCATTAGTAAATCTAGATGAGATATTCTCTCTAGCTCGGTTAAAGACATTGTCCTATATTACTACAAAATAAAATCAATATCAATAGATTTCCTTATTTTTTTTTGTGTATTTGATCCATTTAGCTTTTTAAAAAATATATAAAAAAAGTAAATTGCAGTTTATGGAATAGGGTTTGGACTTAACCTTAGGTTAATTGTGTTATGTTCACTGGTTTGGGTTGGGGAAGGGGTGCCTTTAATCTCATGGCCTATTAGGTGATAAGTTGAGAGGAATTGGTTCTTAAGGGTTTTTTTTTTTTTTTTCTATTTTGTCTGTAACTATGCAGTGATGTAAATGATATTTTTGTCAACTCCTCCATTTTTTGTTTTGTTAGTCTTCTTTTGGTGGAGTAAAACAAAAGGCTTGAAAGAACTGGGAAAGGTTTATTTGTTGTGCAGGAAATCATTATCTGGAGTGGAATCAGCTGAACTCATCCAATCTCTAACATTGATATCAATGTGGCTGAAAATAAAAAATAAGTTTTTATATATTTAGACTGCAAATTGTATTATATTACTAATTATTTTATCAAATAATGAGTTTTCTAGTATAATAAAATGTGATTTATTTTGACATAATTTTTATATAACTACATATTAGTGTGTTTATTTACGTTTTAAAATACAAACGCAAACGAACAAACATACCCAGTCATAAATCAGAATGTTTATAGAACCCCTTTCCTCGTTAAAAATCCAAAATATAATTTATATTAAAAATATTTTTATATTTTTACAAAATAAATAAATATATGTATCTACTATTATACACATTAAAATGCTCCTTAATTATCTACTCATCACTGTCAAACTTTGTTTTAATTGAATTTGGATCTTATCTTCATTCTCTGGCCTGAATCAAACCACCCTCATTGTCTTTCTAAAACACTTTTCTTTTCCTTTTTAAAACCTCTTTATTTATTTTTTTGTTACTTATCCAAACAAACTCTCATTTTCTCCATATTGCAACCTCATTGAAGGCCACATGTTCTATCATTGTCCTACCTTTGTAGGTTGCATGATGAATAATGATCACAATTACCAACAAATTAATTACAAGTTCAATTACCTTTTCAAAACCAATCATATTATTACATTTGAACATGGCATGTTTACACATCTAACACACTTTTCTTTTAACACGTTTTCATTTTATTAAAAATTGTAAAATTATGACAGAGTTGTTAAATAGAAACTCAGTCTTAATTTTTTTTTTCATTTTCAACATATTTCAACCAACAACAAAAATTGTCTTTCATGAAAAAAATATATATCCAAAAGAGTGTGTTAAATGATATTACTCCTACCATTTATCATATAAAAACTTACATATCAGGTTAATTGATCTTATTAATCGGTGTTAAAAGAAAAAAAAAGTTATTAAAAATCAGTAAACAAAATATTGAATACCAATTAATTTTAAAAATAAAAAATAATTAATTAGATATTATTTTATAAACTAAAAAATTATTGATATCTAAAATCATTTTTATTATTAATAAAAAATTATAAACTAATTTTTAAATTAATATTTGATATTAACTATCAAAATTTTAAATACTAATTATTTTAAATTAATTATCAATTTATAATTAAAAACTAATTTGTATGACTAATTTAAAATTTTAAATAATTAATACTTAAAATTTTAGTAATTAATATTAAATACTAATTTATAAATTTTTATTAATATGAAAAAAATTTAGATACCAATAATTTTTAGTTTATAAAATAATATTTAACTAGTGTATATAATAATTAATTATTTTTTATTTTTAGAATTAATTTTTATTTAATAATTTTCATAAAACTATTTAAAAATTAAAAAAGATATTTTTCTTAGTTTTTTTTTTTATTTTTTAGCCAATACTCTTAGAATTCTTGTTAAAATTAGCCTAGTATAAATAATGCAGCTATGTTAAAGTCGTGGTGGTAGTTGTACAATGTTGTATTAAGATTGTTTGAAAGAGAGAGCTTTAAAATTTGTACTTATCTTTCTTAGCTATTCAATTATTTTGAACAATGTTGATAAGCTGATTGAAGATCACATCTAACACACGTAAACCTCATATGGACCAATCAATCTCTATCGTTATATATAATTATATCAAAATCAATCTTTATATTAATCAAACATCTTCCACATGGCTTTCTCTCCAACCTTTTCTTTTTTAAATATTTTCATTTATTTTTTTTTCTTGCCAACTTTGCATGCTTCTTGGTTTTTTTTATAATTTTTTATTATATATATATATATTTGCATTTTTTAATTATATTAAAAATGCATTATTTTAATGACTTTTGAAACCCATATTATGCTCACTAAATACTATTTATATTCTTCCATGAATTTTGTTATCTTTGAATCATATCTTTTCAAAAGCTTTAATGAAAGTTAATATAAAAGGTCTTTCACTATAACGGTCACATATATATGCTAAGTTTTAGTAGTATACTCTTAATGAATATATTAATGACATCACTTGAATAATTAAGGACTAAGAAATTATTAAAAAAAAATGTAGAAACATCTTAACAAAAACACATTATTAATAGTTTTCTGTAAAAAAAGAAGGTTTATATTTAATTTCTCGATTAGTTAAAGAGCTTGTTTTTGTTAATTAGTTTTCTACTCGTCAATGATCTGTCTTTTTTCTCCTTCTTCTTTTTTAAAGTCAAGAAACTCCTTTTGTTGGTCTTTGTCTTTAATTATGTATGAGACCAAACTTTTTCCCTTCAATCCTAATACTTTGCATGTTAATTAGAACATGCTAGATTTCTTTTTTTCTTTTCCTTTTTGTTTGAAGTAATACCTAATTTATTATCCTTCTTTCTTTCTCTCCATAACAACTATTCTTGAAAAAAATATTCATCCTTTATATTGTTATGTTCACCAAAATAATAAAATTTTATTGTTAAAATAGTGGGTCAGTTTGTTTGTGCTTATTTAAAAAAAAATATTTTTAATAAAAAAAACATTTTGTTTGTTTGTCTAATTTGTTTATTTTAAAAGTAAGTAAATTTTAACTTATTTTAATAAGTAAATTTTATTAAATAGGTTTTTTTTTAAAAAAAAATACTTATTTTAAGTTTAACTGGAAAATATTTAACTATACCATTTTTAAAACTGTTTCAAAGGTATAAATTTGGTCTGGTAAAATAGAAACCAAAGACAATTAATAAAAAAATATAGCCTTTATATAATGGTGTGGATTAACCCCTCAATTAAAATCAAATGTAAATGTTAAAATATTTCTGAATGATAAAAAATCAGTCTTAGAAAAATATAATGGACTAACATTAGAAGTTAACTATAGAATAATATGTGTATAATTTGTTTGGCGTGTGTTTTAATAATGTCAACTATTATCAATTTCAGCAATAAAACAGTTCCATCATTATCAATGTAGTAGTATAATATTATAACAAATAATCGACATTGTTTAAAAATCAAAAAAATTATATCATCAAATAATAATAAAATCTTTAATGGAACCATATATATCCTGTTGCTTACTTTTGAGTTGCAAGAGATGCATTTTTGAATCCAATAAACCCTATTTTTAGATCACATCGAAATATTTGTTTACCTTAAAAAGAAATAAATATGTTTATCATTGTTGATTAAAATTAATTATTAAGAATTATGCTCAAATCTTTTATAATATATATAGAGAGAGAAAGAGAGAGTGAGAGAAATGGTTTGGGCCTGAACCCAATCTGCTTTACCGTATGTGCCCGTTTCTTGGCAATTTATTTTTGCACGTCCATAATTTCCTTTTGCACTTCCACAAATATTAAAATCTCCACTTTGCTCTTCTAGTCTATTTAAAACTGATTTTGAATCTAGAAATATTTTTGCGTGAAAAAAAAAGAGCTTTTAGATTGTACAATTGACTTTCTGATTTCATAAAGTGGAAACTTTTTTCATTATAGATTGTGAAATCTAGAAATTCTTTTGACTTCTAAATTGTGTAATCCCAAAAGTTTTTTTTATTTTTAGATTATACAATCTATTAGTCATTTTTTTTTGCGTGAAAAAAGTTCTCAAATTTAAGAACTTGGAAATCAATTTTTCAAAATAAAACCTTTAAGATTATGTAATCTAGAAAGTTTTAATCCTTGAGTCCATTCATGACACAACATATAGATAAGAGTGTGACAACGAGAAGGAGGATTGCATAATCCAAAATACTTATAAATCTATGCATAATGATATAAATGGCCTTTGCATTTTGAAGTTTTTCAATGTACAAACTAAACTTTCAAAGGTATTTGTTCTAAACAGAAGTATAGACGAACCTCTACCTAGAACATCAAAAGTGGTTAAGGATAGGAACACCCTTTCACCGATGAGTATTCAATGTATTAGATCCTCTTTCCAGCAACATATTACATAATATATATATGGGTGTATTCCTAACCTCCATCTTACGGTTATGATTGTGTCTTAACTGAGTATTTAAGGCTAATTACTCTGAATCCTGCCTCGTGCCATGATGTCCGCCTACTATCACGATCGACAACCGATCTTGATACACCCAGGATCGGGTCAGACCCATATCCTTACATGCCCCTCAGCCTCAAGCGAAGCCAATGAAGCTTTATTGAGATAAGGGTCTGAGGGTGACCTATCCTTTCTCAAGATTGGACTAGGCAAATATCCTTACGTGCCCCTAAGGCTCCAACGTAGGATACCGAGGCTCTAATTAATTGTCTTTCAAAATCCAATATCGTCCACTTTATCGATACTAACATTCTTCATTTAATGCTCTGCATCATGATACTATCACTCTTCATTTAATGCTCTGCACCACGTCTCATCACCCATCTTTTCTCCTTCTTTGCGTCCACGTGCTGCACCACATCTCATCACCCACTTTTTCTTCTTCCATGCACCCACGTGTCTCCCCATGTTGGGCCACACTTTAATGAATTAATGTAAATCCCTTTCTCACGCCTTTTCAATTCTGCATCCCTTTACTACTTCCATCGTGTCTCTTCCCCTACACCTCATTGCCTTCGCGTTATCCCTTTGCCACTCTTTACACCCACTTCCACTCTCCAGGTACGCAATTGATTTTCTTCTATTACTTGTGTTATCTTGACATCCATCCTCCTGCGTGCTTTCCCGTTCATGCTTAACTCACTTCCAGTCGTTCCACTGCTTGCATCAACACTGCATTTCAGATTTATCATTGATATAGGGTTTGCGGTTATCCTTCCCTTCTTATACGGTGTTCATTCCTTGTCCCTCTATCCTGTAGTTTCTTGCTCGTGGATTACAATGCTCTTTATCCCTGGGCAAAACTTGATGTTTATGTATTTACTTCCTTTAAACGCATTAGAAAACTTCGTCATGCTCAATCGATGAGTCATATTCACTCCGACAAAGATCTTGTTGTTCCTTGCAAACCTACAGAACCCATTTGTAGTAGTTGTTGTTTAGGCGAGTCACCCTTATGCTTTTTCTATGAAATGTTGTTTACCAAACTCGGTTTCCGCTAGCCTTTGACTCCCTTCGAAAAAGAGGTTCTTAGTGCCATGAATGTGGCTCACTCACAACTTCACCCAAATAGCTAGGCTTTTGTGCGAGCCTTCTATATCCTGTGTTGTCAGCTTAACTTTGTTCCGAGTGAAAATATGTTCTTCTACTTCTTTGAATATAAAACTTCCAAACGAACTTCCTGGGCTTTTATTAGCGGAGCGAAAGATCGAGCCATACTAACCTTGTTCCAGTCTTCCTATAAATCTTTTAAAGGCAAGTTCATAAAAATCCAAAAGGCCGATCACAATCCAGATTTCTTTGAAGGGTTTCCCCTTTACTGCACATCCAATCCTCAGAGTCAGCAATCTCTTTCTCCTGACAACCTTGAGAGTAATGAATTTAATGACTGCAAAAACCTTGACGACTTAGGGATTGTCTTTGAAACTTCCATACTTTTAAAGCTCGAGTTCCAACTACATGACCTAAAAGTCTATATCGGTACACACTTCTATTGGTTCTCCTTATTCCTCTAATTGTTTATCGGTGTCTCATTAATACTTTCCTTTTCAGATAACGCCATGCTTCTTACTAAAGCTGAAATGGCTCGCCGACTGAGGGAGGCTTCCTTAAAACCTAGCACCAAACCAATTGTTGGTGATTCTGAGCACACCACCAACTTACCGGTACGAAAGAAGCGTAATGTTGAGGGTCGCCCTCCAGAAGGCGCATTCGACCTAGATGATCATTTCTCTCACCAACAAGGATCATCAAGAGCCCAAGCTTCACATAATGAGGCTAACCCTTCCTTTGAGATGAACGTCTCTTCCTGGCCCGAGCTGCTAAACGCCTTTGACCACGTGGCCCACCGGCTGTTGAAACAAGACAAAGAAAAATAGACGAGCTAAGCAACAAAGTAGAGAGTGTTCGTACCACGAATTCTCAACTTGAAGAACAACGATTAACAACCTTAGTTCATGACCGCGACGATGCTCTTAGTAAGCTCCAAAGAACTTGAAGATTATGCTCACCATCAGGATGAACATCAGGCCGCCAACCGAACTTGGAAGAACACTTAAGCCACGCTGCATAATAAAATAAACACTTTGGAGAATGCATTGGAAGTAGCTAAGAATGAAATATCCTGATCCTTTGTGGACGATTTCCATGGAGCTGTGGAGCAAATCAAAGTGATCCATCCAGATTTGGATATCTTGTTTATGAGCCTTTTTAAGAGTGTTGTTGATGGTCAGATTGTGGATGAAGAATGAATATATCAAAGAAACTTTAAACCTCGGTATCATTTTGAAAACTTAACCATATTTCGTGTAATCAAGTTTACAATTGTTTCTCATATTTACTATTTGAACAACTAGACTACTGGTATTTGGGCGACTCTTATGATATCTAGGCTTATTTCCTACTTATTTGAACAAAATTTATTTGTAATACAACGAAACCAAACGTATCCTAATTCAGACTTAAAAGAAAATCAACTTTAAACGTAATTTTTGAAAATAAATTATAAATATAATTTATAAATGACTTAACATCTCCAACCTGGCACCAAAAGTGGTGAATGCCTACCTCCTCCTTATGCTCGACATCATGGGTGGTGAACACCAAGCCATGGATTTTTATTGAACCGAGCATCTCCAGCTCGACACTATGGGCAGTGAACACCAATCCATGGTTTTTATTGAATCGAGCATCTCCGGCTCAACACCATGGTAGTGAACACCTTCCCATGATTTTTCCTTGGACCGAGCATCTTCGGCTCGGCACTAGGGGCGGTGAACACCAACCCATGATTTTTTATTGGACCAAGCGTCTCTGACTTGGCACCATGGGCGATGAATACCTTCTCATGGTTTTTCTTGGACCGAGCATCTCCGGCTCGACACCATGGGCAGTGAACACCAACTCATGGTTTTTTATTGGATCAAGCGTCTCTGGCTTGGCAGCATGGGCGATGAACACCTTCCCATGGTTTTTATTGGACCGAGCAACTTCGTCTCAGCACCTTGAGCGGTGAACACCTTCCCATGGTTTTTATTGGACCGAACAACTCTGGCTCGACACCATGGGCAGTGAACACCTTCCCATGGTTTTTATTGGATATACCTGACCTTGAAAACAATTTAATAAATCATTGCAAACGCCAATCCATTTGAATTGGTAATTTATTATTAAAATGTTGTTGTAACATGTCTCAAACTGTAAAATAAATGAAAATCCCAACATGCAGGTTAGCTATAATAAAACCTCAAATTAGCTACATTCCATGTCCGAGTGATTTCCCCACCATCTAAGGTCTCCAACTTGTATGCTTCTCTCCCTATATGGTCCGATCCACCGCGATGCTAATTTGCTATCCATGTTTGCTTCTCCTGCCTTTCTTAAGATGAGGTCTCTCTCTTTGAACTCCCTTGCATGCACTTTGCTTAGGTATTTTGCTTCTATTCTCCATTTTTGCACTGATTCTCGTATCCTCGCTTTTTCTCTTAACTCATCAATAGTATCTAACCGGTACAACCGACCTTCTTCCGATGTTGCTTCCGAAAAATTTTCAACGCTTCTTGACATCATTTCCACCTCAATCGACAATATTGCATCCCCACCATATACCAAATCAAAAGGTGTTTCCTTTGTCGTTGACTGCACCGTAGTGTGATACGACCAAACTACTTCTGGTAAAATATCCACCCACTTGGCTTTGGCTGCTCCCATCTTCTTCTTCAACCCTTGTAAAATTACCTTATGTGTTGCTTCTGCCTGTCCATTAGTCTGCGGATGTTCCATAGATGAAAATGTGTCGGATTCCCAATTCTTCACACATGGGCCTCATCTTCTAACTAGCAAATCGTGTACCATTATCTGATATCAGTTCTTTAGGTATGCCAAACCTGCATATTATTGACCTCCATACGAACTTGGTAATTTTATCTGATATAATGGTGGTTAAAGCCTCCACTTCTATCCATTTCGTAAAATATTCAACAGCTACTACTATGAATTTGAATTGTCTTACCGATATGGGAAAAGGTCCCAGAATGTCAATTCCCCATCTAAAGAACGACCAAGGGGTGATCAAAGAGTACAATCGCTCCACTGGAATCTTAATTTCATTTGAATGTCTTTGGCACCTATCACATTTCTTAACATACTCTGCACAATCCCCTCTTAACGTGGGCCATAAAAAACCTGCCCTTAGTACCTTCATAGCTAAGGATCTCCCCCCGATGTGACTCCCACAAATTCCTTCGTGAATCTTTTGCATTATCCTTTCCTTTTCCAATTCGTCTACACACCTCAGCAACAGTGTCAAAAATCCTTTTCTATATAACTTTCCTTAAATTATCTGGAATCGGGCTATATTTTTTCTCAAAATAGCTTGTGCTTCCAACCCAACAGGTTCATCTCCATCTCTGAACCATTTTAAATACATGTCCATCCAACTATGCCTGCTACGAAGTTCCATGATCTCCCCAATGGTTACACTTGGTGTTGCTAAGCTCTCCTGAATGACCAACCTATGATTACCCCATTTTTTTGTACTTGCTAATTTAGCACTAAATCTGCTCGAGCATTCTGGTCATGTGGTACGTGCACCAAACCAAACTCCTCAAAATTGGTTGCCATATTCTATACCTTTTCCAGGTAGTTGGCCAAATGCGGGTCTCGTGCCTAGAAGTTTCCTGCCACTTGTTCGGTCACCTAATTGAGAATCACTTCTTACCACCAACCTATTGACCCCAATATCAATCACCAATCTCATTCCAGCCAACAAAGCTTCATATTTTGCTTGATTATTGCTCGCTTGAAATGCGAATTTTAACGACTTCTTTACTAGGACACCATCCGGCCCTTCCAAGATTATCACTGCTCCACTACCCTGCACATTTGACGCGCCATCCACATATAAGATCCATCCTCCCGAACCTCCCTTCACATCCTCATCATTTGAGGGTGTTAATTCTGCCACAAAATCTACAAGTGCCTGAGGCCTTACCAAGCCCCATGCCTTCAAACAACAACCCATACTCTGACAATTCAATCGTTCATTTCATCATCCTTCCTGCCAAATCCATCTTCTGTAAGACCTGCTTAATTGGCAAGTATGTCCTCACCACTACCTGGAAATTCTAAAAATAATACCTCAACTGTCTTGTTGTCATCACAACTGTTAATGCTGCTTTTTCTATCTTTTGGTACCTTACTTCCGCTCCTTGTAATGTCCGAAATAGATCAGCCTATGTTCATTCTCTTTCTCCTGTGTTAACATCGTGCTTATCGCCTTCTTTGTGACACACAAGTATAGAGGGATAGGTGACCCTACCATTGGTTTAATTAAGATTGGCGATGACGTTAATACTTCTTTTAACTTCTGAAATGCTTCCTCACATTCCTGTGTCCATATAAATTGATTACTCCCCTTCAGACATTGGAAAAAAAGAGACTGATCTTTCACCCGCTTTCGGAATAAATCTCGACAAAGATGCCATCTTTCCAGCTAATTGTTGCATTTCTTTAACTGACGTTGGACTCCGCATGTTCAAGATTGCCGCACACTTTTCTCAATTCCCCTTTGTGTCAACATAAAACCCAAAAACTTTCTTGCTTTTACTCTGAATACACACTTTTCTGGATTCAACTTCAACTTATATTTGTCCAACGCCTGAAAAAGTTCCCTCAGATCTCGCACATGACTATCAGCTTTTACATACTTCACCACCATATCATCCACATATGCCTCCACATTTTTGCCCAACATTCCCTCCAAAATCCGATCCATCAACCTTTGGTATGTCTCTCCTACATATTTTTATCCAAACGGCATTACGGTAGAACAAAAATTTGACAAACCTCCCCTAAATGTTGTTTTATCCTCATCCATAGGATGGTATTTGATTGTAGCCCAAATATGCATCCATAAAACTTAATAACTCACAACCTGAAACCCCATCTGCCAAGACATCAATATTAGGCAGAGGATAAGCATCCTTAGGACATGCTTTATTCAAATCAGTAAAATTTGTACACATTCTCCATTTTCCATTACTTTTTGCACCAAAACCACGTTAGCTAGCCAAGATAGGTACTGTATTTCACGAACATACCCAACACTCCTCAATTTCTTCACCTCCTTGTCTACTATATGTCGCCTTTCTTCACCTAATTTCTGTCTCTTCTGTACCACAAGTTTCACGTTCGGATTCATTGATAACCTATGGCATATGACATCAGGATCAATCCCTGGCATATCCTGAACCGACCATGCAAAAGCACTTAAATTGTCTTCCAAACATTCTATCTACTCCTTTTCCCATTCCAACTCCATACAACTTCCTGTCTTTAACAACTTACCCTCTCCAACTGCTACAATTTTTACTTCCTCCATTGGTTGTGGTCTTTCCCCCTCATAATCTACCCGTGGGTCCAATTCTACTTCCACATCTATCCTCTCTACCTGCCAAAATTTCTTTTTATTTTTTAAACTCCTCTCATAACACTTCCTTGCCATATTTTGACTCATCCTTATTACCCCTACTCTGCTCCGATCAGTAGGGTACTTCATCTTCATATGCACTGAAGACACTACTACCCCTAACTTATTAATAGTTGGTCGTCCCAATAGGATATTATATGATGATGGAGTATTAACGACCATGTACCTGATATTAATTGTCTTGGTATTGCTATCATCTTCAAAAGTGGTTCGAGCTTGTATGTATCCTCGCACCTGAACTGGATCGCCCGAGAACCTAACCAAAACCCCTTCATACGGCTTTAGCTCTTCTAACGATCCACTCATAGCCACAAAAGCATCCTAAAAAAGCACATCAGTTGAAGACCCTTGATCAACCAACACCTTATGGATACATCGACTTTTCATTACAATCGAAATAACCATGGGATCATTATCATGGGGAAAAACATCTTCCAAGTCTTCTTTGGTGAAACTCAGTATCGGCATTGGAGCGAATTCAGTAGCCAAATGCATCACCACTCGAGCATAACGCTTTCTATCGGCACTAGAAACTCCTCATCCCAAAAATCCTCCTGCAATTGTATTTAAATCTCCCAATATTGAGCTTTCATGTCCTTCTTCCTCTTCCCCATTCTTTTCTCTTCTCTCTCCCTTTTTTCTTCTGATTCTTTTTCCTTCACTTCCTTCATTCCTGCTATTTGCAACATTCCTCTTTGCATTAGATCATCAATCTGTCTCGCCAGAGTGTAACACCGTTCTGTATCATGTCCACATGCTTTGTGAAAACAACACCAAGCGCTCGAATTTTTTCCCATGTTCATGGTGGCCTTCTCAGGAAAACGCAAAAGTCGTGTTGTATTTACGTCTTTCACAATATCCCTTTGAGATATTGGCAGTTTCGGTGGAAACCACGTCCTTTCCTCTATTCTCTCATAAGGCTTTTCTTCTCGATTCGTATAAGAACCTCCTCCAGTTCTTCCTCCATATGAACCTCCTCCCGATTTTTCCTCCCTTCGTGTCTTCAACAGGCCCCCACTTCCGCTAGCCAAACGACCTCTTTTTTCTGCCTTTGATCGCAACCCATCTTCACCCCTTCGCTCCTCCTCTTTCTTCTTCCTAGCGAACTCTTCCACTTTGACATACGATACAGCCCGAAGATTAATATCTGCCATGTTTGCCGGTCTTTTCTTCACCAAAGATTCTCTAAACAATCCTGACCTCGACCCTATAATGAAAGCCTTCACACACATTCCTTTATTAGGCTGGGAAATTTGAACTACCACTTTGTTAAAACAACGCAAATATTGTTTTACCGCCTCTCCCTTAACCTGCCTTACATAAAATAAATTTGTTGTGTCTGGAGGTTTAGTTTTATTTGCTGCAAAATGAGCAACCAATAACCTAACAAAAACCTCCAGTGATGTCATCGATCCTTCTGGCAGATTGTTGAACCAATCCAACACCGTACCTATCAAGGATCCTACCAGCATTTTACATCGAACGGCGTCCGACCTTCCATATATCGACATTTGCGCCCTAAAATTCTTTACGTGGGCATTCGGATCTTGCTTCCCATTGAACGAGCCAATCTTAGGAAAAACATAATTTGCCAGAATTGGTTCATTCAAAATTTCAAAAGAAAACGATTGAAAATCTGGCTCCACGTCCTCCATTACTCGCTTCCCGACACTCTGAGCCTCCATCTGCCTTTAGAGCTCCTCATTTTGCCTCACGAGTTGCTCTTGACCCCTTAATGTTTCCTCTATTCTCATCCTTGTCTCCTCCTGAATTCCTCAGCTTGTTCATCGCTTCGCCTCCTCATGGTCTCCATCATCTCCATCAAAGTCCTAGTTGCGTCTAAGGTATGATCTCCATTTGGTACAACATTTACCTCTTCCTCCACAGCTGCTCTTCTTCCTCCCCTCATTTTTGTCTGTCTCAATTAGTGGCGCAGGAAAAAAAATTACCTGCCCCACAGTGGGTGCCAAAATGTTATAGACAGAAATATAGGCGACCCTCTACCTAGAACATCAAAAGTGGTTAAGGATAGGAACACCCTTTCACCGGTGAGTATTCAATGTAATAGATCCTCTTTCTAGCAACATATTACATAGTATATATGGGTGTATTCCTAACCTCCATCTTACGGTTATGATTATGTCTTAATTGAGTATTTAAGACTAATTACTTTGAATCCCATGCTTCGTGCCATGATGTCCGCCTATTATCACGATTGGCAACCGATCTTGATACATCCAGGATCGAGTCAGGACCATATCCTTACAATATTAGAGTTAAACAAGATAGATTGATTATAATGTCTAGGTAAGTTGGTTAGATATTAATATTGATGGTAAGTACTACAGGTTTTCCCTATCATCTCATGGTGGTGACATCTTCAAATACAAAAAAGAGACTTTGTTGGAGGATTTTTTTTACCTATTTTGACATCAATTTTTCTATTTAAGTTGATCATTTAATATCATTCTTGTAATAGGTTTTCTGAAGCTAAAAACTACAAGATGATTTGAATATAACTTCTCTTTTAGTTTTCAATGCTTTTCAAAGTTTTGATATATTCTCCGTTAAGACTAAAACGTCGTTGTCAAAAAATAGGTTTTTAACATATGTAAATATATGCATTTTAAAGTCTCTTATAATTTTTGTGAGAATAATAAATGTGTTAGATGATTTTGCTAACATACTGATTTTTTTTTGGTTTTTGATTATTTAACTTTCCGTATTTTAATTATTTTAGAAATTATTTAAATCTCTTGAGGTTTAAGTTTAGTTAATCTTTTAAGTCTTTTTTCTTTTCTTTTATAGGAGTTTGTATTCGGTTCCCTCGTGCTATTTGTATCTTTTTCATATAGTTAGTTTTTGGAGACTTTTTTCTTTGCGTGATTTTCGGCTTTGTCTCCTCGTAGTCTTTATATTTTTGTTTTGTTTTTAGATAATGTTCATACACATGTTAGAAAACAATGTATCAATAAGCTTCATAATAATAATCCCTAACCCGATCTTAATAAAAAATAATAACCAATATAACGTCATAAAAAAATCTAGAGAGACATGACAACATTTATTTATTTTAGTTATTTATATCTTTTATATATAAAAGAGTGAAGAAATTCTACTACTCTAAATTATTTTCCTATTTTATCTTTGTTTAATATTTTGTTTTATTAATTTATTTTGGTTATTTAAATATTTTATAATTTTAAAAGTTTATAAAACACTTTCTTTTATTTTAAAATTTTATTTTATTTGTTCTTACATAACTAACAGAGTGAAAAGATTTGTACGTTAATTTTATTTGATTGTCATTAACTGATAGGAGAGTGGAAATATTAGTTACTTTTCTGTTTTAAACTGATATTCTTCTTTAATTAATTTTTTTTTTTAAATTTCTCTTATTTTATCTCTCTCATTCCTCAAATATCTTAAAATTCAATAATATATCTCTCACACATACAAATACACATATATTTATATATATATATATATATATATATATATATATATATATATAACTAAAAATTAGGCCGTGTTCCCATTAATAATGAATAAAAGGGATTCCCACTTTAAATCCCACGTAACATAGTACTGCTGTGATTATTTTATTACTAGGATTTACTAAAAAAATGTATTAAATAAAAATAATTTTATTAATAAAAAATAATTAATTATTATATTAATTAAATTATATATTATTTTAAGTAATTTTTAAATTAGTATCTAACTAGATACTCAAATTTTCCTTACCAACTTTATAATCTAAATAATTGAGATCCAAAACTTTAATAATTAATTAAATATTAATTTAAAAATTATTTATTAATAATATAAATTAATTTAAATATTAATAATTTTTTGTAATTTTTAAAATAATATTTAATTTATTCTATAGTAATTATTTAATTTATTCTATAGTAATTATTTAATTTTTATATCTAAAATTATTTTATAGTAATTAGTAATGATTATGATACCAAATATGAAGAGAATATTAAAAAATTTATACATTATTCATCGTAATCACATTTCTGTGCTTTCATACTTAGTTTCCAGTGGCAAGCATGAGAAAAACTTATTAAAAAAGTGATGTTGCTAAGTGATGTCATGTTCTTGAGGAGGGTGAGACAGCAGAAAGAACAACAAAGGCAGCATAGAAGATAGTGAGAATGGCAGTGAAGTTGACAAGAATGGCTTCAGAGGAATGTTTTGGCAATCCTGAACTCTGCAGAAAAGTAAGCTTCTCTAGAAACCCTAGAGAAGCAGTTGCAACACCCAAGAGATACACAAAGAGCCCCATTTTCACATGCCAATGAACTGTGCTGCTTCTCAGGGATGAATTCCCTCCATGACAGATAAACATCACAAACCCAAATAACCACTGTGTTGCAAAGCATCAATAATGTTAGATATAGTTTTGGAAACAAGTTCACTAACCATGTATCATTTCTGTAAAAATTGAGAATTTTTTGTAATTGAACGATAGTATTCTATTTTTGTGTAACTGAATGATTATTTAAAGAGTTTAGTTGAATACGTATATAGGGTTCTATCTGTTTTTAATCTAGTTATATAGATGATAGATTATCGTATAATTAAAAATTGTTTAATTTTATCATTATTTTAAAGGATGAATGTCTTTGTTGCCTGTACCTCCATCCTTTTTTTTTTCATCCCAATACACAATATGAAAATACATTTTTATCCTTTTTTTGCCACTCCTATAGAGTAGCTTCCGGATTATGTAATCCGGACACACATTTAAAAAAAGACTTATAAATTATATAATCTGGAAGCTAAAAAAAACTTCCAGATTACATAATCCAAAAACTAATCATTCTTCTGAAAAAAGGTTTCCAGATTATGTAATCTGAAAGCTAATTACGAATTTTAAAAAAAGACTTCCAAATTACGTAATCTGAAATATTATAGAAGGGTATTTTTGAAAATATAAAAATTTATGGAGGTGAAAGAAGAATATATGGAGGTGTAGGAAGAAAGAGCCGTTTTTGTTTTCAAAATATTTTTGAATTTGTTTTGGTTCTTAACAGCCATGGATTCAATTGGGTTTAAGCAAAGTCCATATTTTGAAGGCAAATTTTTCCTTGCACCTTCATGCGTTTCTTTCTGCCCTCCCATATTTCAGAAAATAATAAAATTACTTTTTTTTTAATTAGTTTTTCAGAATTAGATCGTACAATTTAAAATACAAAAATTTTATAATTTAGTGATTCCGAAAAATTTGTATTTTGAATTGTGCACTCCAAAATACAAAATTTATATTTTGAGTTACATTATTGTACAATTCAAAATATAGAAAATCACAAATATTAAATTTCAGATTTTTTATTCAGGAAGTAATCAAATTTCATATAATTAAGAAAACATTAATAAATTATGAAGTAATTTTGGAATTTTCAAAAAGTAAGGAGTGCTTACGAAGGTGCAAACATAATTTGACTATTTTCAAATTAGAATTTTCACCTTGAAGCCCAAACCTGCACATATTCTTAGTAGGATTTCAGGATATTTAGGGTTTGAAGACAAGATTCCAATGATTTACCTGAACACCGTAGAGAACTATAACCCCAATTCCAAGCCATGAATGCAAACTGTAGAGATTGACAATCCCACTTTCATTATGAAACTTGAAGACAGCATAAATTCCAATTATTCCAAGTATTAGTGCCATGCCATGTAGAACAAGATGTATCAATTTCTTGCTTTTTTTCTTCAAAGGAAGAGATTTGTAACTTACAATGGCTGCAATTATCAAAACAAAAATTATAATAACAAGCATTTAGTTAGGTCAATGAGTGAAAGATAAATCATTAACATAATTTTCATTTCAACATTTGTTTTGTTAAAATTTCTCCTATTAACTAGATAATAAAATTCACATAATTTAGTGTGATCTATCTAAAAATTGATAAAGAACTGTAAAAAATTGCATCAAATCCACAAGAACCAATCTCATCATGTTTGTAAATTCATATCTCATGGTAGCTACTTAGAAAGTGTTTAAAAACAAAATAAACAATAGAGATAGTAATAAGCAAAGTAATATTAATAAAATAGCATGGTGTGAAAATACTTTGTTTACCTTCACCTCCAATAATTATTATTCCAATTAGCATAAGAACAGGATGAATCTGTATCAAAAGATGCACAAGATTAGAGGGCTTCATTTAATAGAGTAATATCACAATTTCACTATTGAGACCTACACATATACAAGAATGAAAAGTTTCTAGTTGTAACGATGTAGTATTGGGAGGAATTAAAAAACGAAGATTATATATATATATATATATATATATATATATATATATATGGTAAACGTGATCAATAAAAAATGAGAGAAAAGAATAAAAATGATATGAAAAAAAGTAAAAAGATGTTTATAAATAAATTAAAGTTGATGTAGTATCCTAAATTTTTAAAATTTAAAGCATAATTAAACCAACTATTTAAGAAAAAAATAATTAAATATGTAAATCTCAACATTCAACACGTGTTTAATTAGTAGAAATTAGAACATGTTGACTTAGTGGTTCATTGATCCAATAATTCATTAATTAAACCACATAAATTATGTATATATTATTTAATAAGTAATTTATTAATTATTTAATATATATTTTTTAATTATTTTAATAAAAATTCTTAGTGTAGTGATTATGTTAACCTTGATTTTTTTCCATGAGTTGGTTTTATCCTGTGGGTATAGTACGTAACATTTAGGAAGTGTATGTTTATTATTTATCCACGTGTAGTGGCTGAGCTTGCGCCAGCTGGAAGAACTAAAAAGTAGCATTTTAAATGTTGCGTGTGGGGGTTAGAAATTTTTAATACTATCAATTATTTCTATATTATATAATTAATACCATATTAAATATACAAATTTTTAAGTTATTTTACTATTTTTTTTCATAAATTCATTATTTTAAATAAGAAAAATAAAATATTTTTTTGAGTACATATTAAGATGAAAAAAACTTAAAATTATACCATTTATATGAAACTTTTTGTATGGTTAAAATTACAGTACTAAGATTATCTAGATAATCACTTATATTTCGTTAAACACATAAATTATAAATAAATATTACATAATAATAAATAAATAAAATTTATTAAAAATATTGAATTTCATATTAACGAAAATCAAAATTCAACATTTCATAAGAACTAAAGCATATTTAAATATTTTGATATAAAAATATTTTATTTTTTATTTTTCAAGAAATAGTTGTTGAAATTGTCAAAGAGAAATGGTTCACTCATTTCTCGTATTAAAAGATAGGGTCATTCGATCTTTTCAAGACTTTAAATGGTAGTTGGCGTGTACCTCAAACATTTATAGTTACTATAAGGTACAAATGACAACCATTTTTTCTAAGCCTGGTGATTTTGTTTAGTTAATTAAGTAAGAATTTTTTTTATTTGAATTAAAAATAATCTTTTTATTCATTTTAATTTTCATTTATTAAGTATGCATACATCTGACAAAATCGTACATTTCAATGCCTATCCAAATTCAAGATATATTTGCATAAGTTAAAAAATACAAAATTAACAGTTTCCATTGTTTGTCAATAATGATTCTACTTTGGTTCTTGTTTTGGCAAATCTTACAAGAAACTGGTCACAAAAAGTAGTATTTTAGCACCAACTAAATAAATATTAAACTAAATTAAAAGAATCTTGTATTTTGCCAACAAAACTGTAAAAATTTGACAGTGAACATGCAAAACACAGTAACTATATATGTAAGATCAAAGTTGAAAACACAGAGAGTTCAAACATGAGTGTCCAAAGAAGAGAAGATTTCTGAAGGAGAAACATGAAGTGGCCCAAATATGTGAATGAAATTGCAAAGTGAATGAAAAGAAGTTAGAAAGAGATGAACATACATTGAAGATGAGAGATTTGTTGGAAGAGTTGAAAGAGAAGCCACCCCTGAAGTGTATGCTCCAAACCAAAACCATGAGAATGGGAGGAATTGCTAGTAAGTGAACCACAAAAGTTAATGGAAGAACACCATCATGCTTTCCCAACACCATATTTTTGTCTTTCTCTGAAGTGAGCATAGATAGGGTATGAAGCTTGGGAGCATTTCAGGATTTCTCTCTATTTATTGCATGCTGTGTCTCACCCATCTGCTTTTGCTATCAAGGGACACTTCCAGGCTTAAATCAACAATTAATTTCTCCACTGAGGCAAAGTCTTTGTTTCACAAAATTATACTCCTCCAGTTCTTTTTTTAAGTATGGACAATTTTTTTATTTTATTTATGTCTCATTTGAAATTTGATTTAAAGTGTTAAGACTGCTAAAATGGAATAAGGAAGTATTATATTAATATAAAATAATTATTAAATAAAAATTAGTTTTAGAAAAAAAATAAGTAATTAGAAAAATTTTAGTTATTAATTTTAAAATATAAAATAGTTAAAAATTAAAACTTGGTAGTTAATTAGATACTAATTTTAAAATTAATTTATTAATTTTTATTAATAATTAAAATTATTTTAAATATTGATATATTTTTAATTTATAAAATAATATGTAATTTAATTAAATAATTAATTACTTTTTTGTTTTTAAAACTTATTTTCATTTAATAATTTTATTGTGACGGTGTATAAGTAACATATTTTTCTTTCTAATATTTTAACTATGACTATTATTTCCGAAGACATTTTTTTAAAAACACTATCATCGTAAGTATTATTACGAAATTTAACATTTCGGTTAGAGTGACACTTCAAATAACAACAATCATCTGTCACTATATAAAAAAAAGTATTATTAAAAGGAAAAAAAATACAAGAAAATATGGGAGAATAAACCAAAACCCCTATATTAACAAAAATGTACATAGGTAATCTATACTTATTAATGAAGAACTCTAAGAAAAAACTAGATGGAAGCCTATTATATCAATGAAAATACTCTTTATGAATAAAGCCTAAGTTAGCAAACTTATCAGCACATGCATTCCCTTCACGAAAAATGTGAGAAACCCTAAACTTGATTTTCCCACAATAGTTAAGACAAGTGTTTACAAACCATCTAAGGAACGTTAGTCCTAGAAGTAAATGCAACACAAACCAAGGCAGAATCACATTCAAGCCATAAACTAGTAGTACCCATCTTTTGAGCTTGTTCAATAGCATGTATAACTCCATAAAACTCAACAACCAAAACAGTCTAAACACGAAGAAAAACAGAGAAACCACCAATAAACTCCCCCATACTCCCATGAAAAATACCAGCACAACTAGAAAGACCAGGAAACCCATAGTAGCACCATTAGTGTTTATTTTAACCCAACCTGGAGAAGGAAACTCCCATCGAACAGAAAAAGGAGATAGAACTTTACCACTACGAGTATTAATACCAAAAAGCCTTAGAACATTAAAATCAAACATATCATTTTGCATAAAACTTTTAAACGAATTACCCACTAGACAAGTGAAATCTTTAGCGAACTTTTAGCATAATTCTTCATACACCATATCATCCAAATAGAACAAGTTATCATAGCAAGTTTAATCAGATTAATCAAAGGACTACCATCATCTTAATAAAAGAAAGGAGATAATCCACATTAGAAAAAGGAGATAATGCATAACATTAAGACATTTAAAAAATGATGAATAGATTCCTCCTGCTTTTCACAAAACGTACACATAGAACATATATGCAAACCTCCATGCTGAATGTGTTGATTTGTAGGTAGTCGTCTATGAAAAACTTTCCAAAGAACTAGAGTTTTGGAAAGAGGTATATATGAAGACCAAATGAGTTTACCCCAACCATAGGGAATTCTTGGATGCAAGAAAAAAGTCTAAGCCAACTTAATGAAACGCCCAAAATCTTCCATAATCCAATTAGGAATATCTTGCTCCTTCCTAATCATGATATGTTAAAAAAAATGAGGCATCTGCCGTAATGGCAAGAGAATACTCCAATCACTACCATTATGGAATTGAGAAACTGTATCCGAGATTCTAGAAGCATTAGGTACCCCTGCAGTGATTAATAAAGAAGGAGTGAAACACCATTTATCATTCCAAAAATTAATAAAAGTACATGTACCAACGTCCAAGAAGTATGTTCAAGCATAATGTCATAAAACTATTTAGTCCTAGGCCAAATAGAGGAGGATTTATAAACCATTCTAAATTGGTACTTTGATTTAATAACTCTGGCTTTTAAGAGGAGAGACAAAGACTTGTTACTATAGGAAAATTTCCAAGTAAGCTTAAGATGATACACATTATTTTCATGATGAAGATTAATAATCTTCAATCCTCCATTCTCAAGAGGAGAACAAATCTTAGCCCAATTAATTGTAGCTATACCCTTTTTCATAATATCACCAGTCCAAATAAAATTTCGGTTCCATTGCTCAACTTGCTTAATAATAGAAACCGTCCATTTATATATGTTAAAACTACAAGCGAGAAAACCAGTAATCACTGTATTAAGCAACTGGATCCGACCCATCATGCTAAGAGATTTCCCTTTCCAAGATGTCAACTTCAATTTGACTTTATCAACCAAAGATTGAAGAAATCGACACTTTGGAGCACCAACAAAGATAGACAGTCCTAAATAATTAAAAGGTAACACCCCATGACCGTAAGAAAGAAGACATTGAACTTTGGTAACAAATTGTAGAAGTATCCATGGTATAAAAAGTACTTTTAGAATTATTAACATGTTGACCAAAAAAATCACCATATATTTTAAGAAAAATACTCAAATTTATAAGAGACTTATTATCCGCCCTACAGAAAACAAAGATGTCATTCATGTATAAAATGTGAGAGGGAGTGATGTAACCTGCAGGGCTAGCCATATGCTGAATCTTCTTATCATTCACAAGTTTAGAGATGACTCTACTTAGAACCTCCTATGCGAGGCAAAAAAGCAAGGGAGATGAAGGATCACCTTGTCTCACACCTATACTACAAGGAAGAAACCTCACCATACTGCCATTTATCCTGATAGAACACATAACTGAATGAAGGATTATACTAATCCAACTGACAAATGAGGAATGAAAACCAAAGTGTGTCAAAACTAACAATAAGAACTTCCAACTCAGAGTGTCAAATGGTTTATGAATATCAACTTTGTAAGCCATATTACCTCCTCTAAACTTTTTAGAAAGCATGTTAATAGCTTCAAAAGCAATACCTGTACAATCATGAATCTGTCTACCCACAAACCCATATTGATTTGGAGAAATGATTCTAGCAACCACAATAGCAAGCCTATCCACCAGTATTTTAGAGATGATCTTAAATTTGAAATTAGCGACAACAATTGGTCTGAAATCTTTAACGGAATTCGCACCCAGAGTCTTAGGAATTAGAGAAACTACATTATTGTTCATTCCAGGAAGAATATAGTTTTGTTTAAAAAAATGTTAAACAACTTTACGACTATCCATCCCAATAATCTCCCAGCAAGAATGATAAAAAACACCACCAAAATTGTCCGGACCAGGAGCACTATTACTATTAAGATTAAAAACTACATTTTTTATTTCTAATTAATCCGGGAATTTATTTAACATAATATTCTCCTCGGAAGAAATCATTTCAGGGATATAAAGACCAATAAACTCCTACATACTACTAGTATTTGGACAATTAGAATTAGACTCAACATAAAGATTTCTATAAAAATCCAAAATATGATCACAATGAGTTTAGAATCCTCAATAACACCATTATCAGTCTGTAATCTATGAATCCCACTAGAATTATTATGCCTTTTAACCACATCATGAAAAAAAAGCAGTGTTTTGATCCACATCTTTAAACCATAACATCTTGGCCCTCTCTTTCCAAAACAAGTATTGACAGTAAAAAGCAAGATGGAAAGGACATATGTGCTTGTATGCAAGGGAGTCCAAAGGAATGTTAAGGACATGATGGAGGATTCTGTTTTTATGTGTCTTATAACAGACTAATGGAGGCAGGGTGTATGCTGGTTCAAGGTTCTTTTTGCAAGAAACAAAAACTGTGTTTTTTATGTGGTGTTTTGATTGTTGTGGAAATCCCTAAGTGTGTTTGATGATCAACTAGTGATCTCACATGTGGATGGTAGCAGTAGAGGTTGTGGTGGGGATTCAGACATGTTGGGGGATGTAAGTCGAAGTTGTAAACTCCAACCAATCTAAGTGCGAGATGGACCCTGGCAAGTAGGAAGTT
>Ga0123342_1001065_pt1 | contig 45746 bp, 23 predicted proteins | sample Turbeawhitnodule_FD_89960 | JGI IMG/M metagenome (GOLD analysis project Ga0123342, IMG submission 89960) | Root nodule microbial communities of legume samples collected from Mexico - Turtle bean Mexico white nodule | ecosystem: Host-associated > Plants > Roots > Nodule | place: Mexico: Nepantla...
AATGACATTACAATTTAGTGAGCTGGTTATATTACTAACGGACATGATAGTTAGATCAAAAGAAAGTAATACATATAGAAGTGTCCGAACACTTTCTCCCTTCAAATTATAAGGTATGATTCACTAATCATGAGATTCTATCCTTATTAAATTAATTACATCTAATAATTGTGTACAATATCGTACAATAATTGCATATAATAATTGTGTATAGTTTGACAATTATTATTTTCTTAATAGGGGAAAAGTTAGTTTTCGAATGGTTATATTGTTATTTTTATTTTCTTTTGTTATATTGTTATTTTTCCAAAGTGTTATTTTTTTACTTTGAGGCACATAGTTTATGGGAAAACACAGTTACTTTGATACTGGTTAGTTAAAACTAATTTTAATTTTTTTAACAAATTAATTTTTTATAGTGATTTCAAGTAAGAAACTCTCAAGGTCCCTACTCTGTTCCACTATGCGAAAATTTCCACAATCTCCAGATTCGACAGGCCACTGATGTACTTCAACATGTCTTAAGCCTCCGAAATTATTTGCATCTCTGCGTATTCCATTCCGTTGTGGATCATCTTTACGAAGTGTCCAGAACCTCCCTCGCTGATGTACATGGCGCAAGACTAGCAACCATGTGTAAAAATGACACAACAATTTAGTGAAGTGGTTATATTACTAACGGACATGATAGTTAGATTAAAAGAAAGTAATATACATAGGAGTGTCCGAACACTTTCTCCCTCCAACTTATAAGGTAGGATTCACTAATCATGAGATTTTATCTTTATTAAATTAATTGCATCTAATGGTGTACAAATATCGTACAATAATTGCATATAATAATTGTGTATAATGTGACAATTATTATTTTTTTAATAGGGCAAAAGTCAGTTTTGGAAGGGTTATATTATTATTTTTATTTTCTTTTGTTATATTGTATATTTTTACCAAGTGTTACTTTTTTACTTTAAACTCATGAGGCACATAGTTCATGAGAAAACACAGTTACTTTGACGATGGTTTGATCAACGGGAGCGCCGACCTTGACGAGGATGATAACAGATTTGGGACGCTGGATGGACATGACGAATTCACGAGGGTTGTATTGGCCAGTGAGCAGGAGGGAACCCTCGTTGCGGGCCTGATCTACGGTCTCATCGACTTTGGAGGCAGTACGATCTCAGACCATATTTTGAAATCAATAAGATCATTAAAAACAATAAAAAGTCCTCTTCAAATATTTAAGACAGCTAAATACATAAATTTTAAATATTTAAGTCCACTCTACATAACTTGCAGCCTGCAAAACGCAACCAGAACTGATTATCTTACTAACGGACATGAGATTTAAATTAAAAGAAGGAAAGCACAAGAACAGCTTTGAGAGTGATATTGAATTTAATTGTGCATGTATTGAGTCTGTGGGAAGATTAACATTTGGGATAAATGATGATGAAGTGTGTGTGAAAAATTGTCAGCGTTTATAAACGTGCCATGTCTTTATTATTTGGTGTATATTAAATTAATTGCATATAATTGTGTACACTATCGTAATATAATAATGGTGTATAATTTGACAATTATTATTTTCTTAATACGGGAAAAGTCAATCTTCGAAGGGTTATACTTCTTTGCATGTAGAATAATAATTACCAATGACGTAGACCAACCTATTCAACTTCTTAGAAGACATTGGATTATAACTGGTATTATTGGGAAGACGACAATTATTTAGCGAGTTAATCTTTATTTCTTCAAAGTGTTATTTTTTTACTTTAAACTCATGAGACACATAATTCGTAAAACACATTTACTTTTATACTGGTAAGCAATAAATGGTAGAATGGTAAGATTTACTTATTTCCTTAGATAATCAAAATTGATTTGAGTAAGGTTGCCTTTTTAAGTTAAAATATTGTTGATGATGTTTGGTAATCTGTCATAGTATCATCTTTCCATTAATTATCAAATAGAAGCATAGGATATTTCAATACTTTAGGTATTATGCAATCAAATATAGTACAATAGTTTAATTACACTTTTGATCCACATGTTACCATTGTTCAATTTGGTCTTAGTTTCCCATGGTCTAAATTGGATTTTTTTTATAGGCATTCCTACAATCTTGGTAATTAATTAGTATGGAATCTAAAATCTTAGTTGGATTGACACTTTAAAAATAAAGGAAAAAAGAAGAAAGAACATACAAACATAAGTTTAATTTACCCAGTTAAACAATTGAAATCATGATTTTGTGCTATCATCACTTATCAAAACAAAATTTGATTGGATAGTAATACATATTGAATGTTTGATGATAAATTAATTATGGAGTACTTATGATAAACATCTATGTTTGAATACAAGATATGGAAAGAAAAAAATGTCAATAATGTTTCTTCAATGGAACTGACTAATTGAACCATCATTTATTTCTTTTTGTTTATTAATTCTATTTTATTTTGTACAGTAACATTTTTCTAAAAGCTCCAACAAATTGAGTGGTCAAATACCAATTAGCCTACTCATAATATTGCATATTGCAACATTTACCTAATCAGATGCTCTAATAGACAAAGAAAATTGTAGAAACCTAGTTGCAACTTATACCACTAGTCAACTATTTCATCAATTGTTTCTCTCGAGTTTGAAGCTTGAAACAGTCCTACTCCCAAATTATCCTGAAGCAGCAACACTATCACTCGCTGTTTTTTCTTCAAGTTTCTTTAAAAGTGCTTTGAACTCTTTCCATCTTTCTTTGTATTGCGGTTAGTTAGTATTATTGGACTTTTCTAATATTTTTTTCCCTGCCTAAAAGGATAGAAAAATGAATTAACATGGTAAGGATTTTGATACTCAACTTAGCAATAGATTAATTATCTCTACTTTATTTTGATCTAATTAAATAAAATATTTTTTTATTAATGATAAAAACATCAATTGTATCTATAAATTTTATTTAAATTTAGTAATCCCTCAATAAACCTTTTGCAACATTGAAAAAGTTATCCAAATGGACTTTAGGGCTTGATAGATTAAGGAGTGAACTAGATGATGAGTGACAATTTCATCTTCCACCTCCATAGTTTTGTTTCTCCATAAATATTTTATTCCAAAACTATCCTTAAACGAAAAGTGTTAACTTTTTTTTCTATTTCAAATTGTATAATCCTATACCTTACTAATTCTAAAATTCGGAATACAAATTGTATTCTGAATTATAAAGTTTGAAAAAATATTTTCAAACTTAAAAAAAATACATTTTGAACACTAAAATTTGAAATATAACTTTTACTTTTCAAATTTAAGAATTTCTAAGGTATTTTTGAAAAAAAAAATATCTTTCAAACTCTAGAATTTAGAATATAAAATTGTTCAAAATTTTAGAATAAAAAAAAAAGGAAAGATAGGTGTCAATAAAAAAGATGAAAAAAAGATAAAGTTGTCATTTCCCAGGAAAAAAGCATGGAGATGCAGGGAGGGAGAAAGTGCAATGATGGGTTTGTCTGAGAAGGCCCAATATTTATGGATCTGAATGTCTGAATTTTCACAGCACTCCCTCCTTTTACTTCTTACAATATTTTTTCCTTTACACACCACCAAGAAGAACAAAATTTATTGTTCTTATACCGCAAAAACACGGATTGTACTAGTGAAGCAGAAGCTAACAGTACTCGAAAAAATAAAACATAAAATGTAGAATATAATAAATAATTACATATTCATAAAAATTATAAAAAATAATCCGCTTAAGTAGTTAGCTTCAATTGATTATCAAAACAAACTTTATACATATATATTCTTTTACTCTTTCAAAGCCTCTTCTGTTTTATTTCTGTTCATTCAAAGAATATACTTTTATACCAGCATTGGTTGACCTTAACCAATGTCACATTTAAATGACTATTACTCGTTACAGGATCAGTATATTTTGATCTTTTTAGTATTTGAGTATTTATTATTTATTGACGGAAGATGTTAAAAATGTTATGATTTGTATGCTTCATTTGATTTTATTATTCATTTATGCATATTTTATTATATTTTTCAAGTTTCTCCATAATTGATTTTAATTTTGTTATGAATTTTAAATTTTATTATTATTAGACCTACTACCAATGCACTTGGTAAATAAGCTGGAAAATAACGTGATTAATTGAATCGGTTTTGTTTAATTGATTGGAATTCAATATATACCAATATTTTTTTATATATCACAATACTTGAGACCGTGTTGGAAATCAATAAGATATTAAATACAATAAAAAGTTCTCTTTAAATATTACTCTTCACAAAGTTTATATAATCAATTTGTGTTTATAGGATTTTTTTAAGGTAAATAAGAAGCAAAAATAAATATTTTTTAATAAATTAAAAATAATTATATGAAGATAAAACTAATTTTAATTTTTTAACAAATGAACTTTTGTTTACTAATACAAATATGCTTACTAATACAAATACTATTTTTACATAAAAGTAATCTAATTCATTTTTAATATTCTTAAATTAAAAAAAACTAAAAAAAATTATCAAGATAAATAAATTGTGTTTTATTAGTACCACTTTTTTTAAAAAAAATCGTGTAAATACTTTTCATTCTTAAATTTAAAATTATATTATATATAAATTTGAATTTATGGAAATATTATCCTTAATTTTATGACAATATTCCTATTATTAATTTATGAGATTATTATTATTATTATTATTAAATATTATTTTATATTAAAAAATATTTTTTTCATTTAAAAATTAATTTCTATGTTAAAAAATATATTTTGTATTAGAAAAAATCAATTTTTTATTACACAAATTAAAAAACAAAAATTACAAAAAATCACAAAATTTAAATAGATAATTGTATTGTAAATTATGCATTCTAAAATACGCCTAAAATATAAAACATGGATTATGGATTCAAAAATACTTGTATTTTAGAATGCATAATCAGGCATGTATATATTTTATATTCTGAAATTCACAATCTAAAATACATCATTTTGTATTTTAAAATATACCATCCAAAATACATATTTCTAGAAAGTAAAATTTAAAATTCAATTTTTATGGGGTGGAACATGAATATACAGGGGTGCAGAATACAATGGCACTTTCTATGGCTTGACGGGCCTAAATTGGGTATTTTGATTTCCTAGTGGAATTATTCATGATTTCCATTTTCTAGATATGCCTCCCACTGAGGGGGAGAAATTGAGCAATCAACGCATGCTTTCTGTCATTGTAGTAACAAAGATTCTCTCAAAGGCACAAGCCCAATTAGCCCCTGCAGTCATAACATCGAATCACAATGCCCCTTACTCCATTGCCACTTTTTTAGCCTTTCTTCCCTCTGGAGTCACCACATGGGACCCAAACCTGAGCATGCTTCTTCTTTGTTGAAAGTAACCATCATTGGACTTGCTGCTTCCTATTTTTACACATACAACAATCTCTATATTAAACAAATGAAATCGACAAGACCTAACACAGATCTTTGTTCTTTGTTTGAAGTGTCCATGGGATACAATATGAACTGGGATTTCATCTGGGTGCTGCTTCTCACCTTGTGTTGCTGCTCCTTGGTGCACAGCTTGGGCAACACTCCTGCAAGTGAATCATTGAATTCCTTGGTTCAAGATTTTGCTTTCAGGTCACTGGTCAAGCACAGGCCTCAAACCGGTGCTCTGTATGATGCTCTTCTTCCAAGGAACCTGTCTGGTATGGATATTTCAGTAGTACGTCTTAGAAGCAGAAGGCTCTGGAACAAAGGTGCCAACTTTAGCTACTTTCGGATCCCACCAAGAACTGTGTCCATTCCCCACGTCAAGAGGTTGGCTATTGTGTACCAAAACTTGGGCAACTGGTCAACCCTCTACTACAATTTGCCAGGTTACTCACTCATCTCTTCTGTTGTTGGCTTCGTGGTTTTCGATGCCTCTAATGTAACAGACACAAATGAAAGAAACCTCACTCTCAACACAATGGGACAACCTATCTATATTCAATTTCCTAACATTACATTTATGGGTAGGGGTCACATCAACTCAAGGGTGAGATGTGTAGCTTTCAATGCCAATGGTTCATTTCAACTTACTGAGATGAGTTCCCCTGGAGTGTGTTACTCAAGAGACCAGGGTCACTTCTCGGTAGTGCTCCCATTGGAGAAGAAGAGGGGAAGATGGTATCTGTGGGTGATTGGCTTTGTGGTTGGATTCTTTGGTTTTATTATAGTTGGCTATGCGGGATTTTCTTCTGTGAGACTTCTCAAGACAAAGAGGATTCTAGCCATGGAAAAACAAGCCAATGATGATCAGGTTCTTGAAAGTAGATGGGTTGGCAATAGTAAAATGCCCTCAGCAGCGGTGACAAGAACTCAGCCAGTTCTTGAGAGCGGCGTTCTCTAGTTCACTGCATCTTCCCCTTGTAATCTTTTCCCCAATTACTTACCCTTGTCAGTTAGCTAATACTCTTTTGTCAGTGAATGTTTAACAAACATGGTTCGTTCGTTCTGTGAAATGAACAAAGCATGATTCTGACTACAAATGAAGGAATAGTTTTACAGATAAATCAAGAATTGAATTAGTCTTTTAACTCTCTTGTACCATTAACTATTTTCTGGCCGGGGTTTCTCAATGGCATGAAGCAATTTGCATTTGTTAATTAGTCTCGTACAACTGTAAAGTGTGGCACTAAATTTATTAAACTGAAGCAAAAAAAAAAAGTTGCGTAAACTCCAAAAAAACATCGCAAAAGCATTACCGAGTCCTACCTCCACAAGGTTGCCCAAAGAAAAACAATATAAAGCATGCTTTGATTTAACAAAAGGTAAAAATAAAAATTTGGTCATCAAGGCACGACAAGAAGCATAAAACCTTACAGGTGCACCAAGCATGTGAAGGTACAAAGCGAGAAAGAGAGAAAATTCATTTGCAGATACACCAAAATCACCTAAAAGGAAAGGAACAGGAAACCATGATTATTAAAGCTTTATTTGGTGTTCCGACCACATTTGGCTTGATACATACATAGACCTTCAACACAATTCTCATCATATTTAGCCAAGAAATTCATGAATTTGTTCAAACAAATCACAAGAATCAGGCGCTATACCATGATCATCTCTTTCTACAGACTAAAGTGGCGATTTCAATCAACTATCAACATCACATGCATAAATGGTTTGGTGATTAGGTACCTTAACCAAGGTTTGGATCCAATATTTCCAAAATGGACCAATCATGTGAGGGAGAGACTGAAGGAGTCTAGATACCTGGTTACAGAAAAAATAATATAAACTATTAAATTTCTTAATAATTCAACATTGTAAAATACTTCTTGCTTTACAGGACTCAACACAATTCTCTTCATATTTTGTTAAGAAACTCTTTATTATGTTTCACATAAAATATAAAATGCAGGGATCAATCTTTTCTTCTATAGTGTTACTTCGGATAATCAAGTAAGCAGCATCACATGCACATACATAAAATAAATCATGAACATTTGACCAGATTACTTACTTTAACCTTCCTCACTTAGAGGAATCAAATCCAAAAATGCAATTATAACTCTAATTTCAAACAAATATACACTCGACAAGAACATAACAAATTGTACTCTACTGAAGCAAAAGCCAACAACTTGTACTCTACTGAAGCAAAAGCCAACAACCTCTACTCTACTGAAGCAAAAGCCAACAACCTGTACTCTACTGAAGCAAAAGCCAATGGAAGCCAAATGACATGCCTTCATTTTACTCTGCCTATCCTCAAAGAATCAAACAATTACAGTTCAAACGCATCAATTGAGAGCATCAACTCCAGTCCCACTTTTTATGCAAGCTTTGTTCACTCGGTATGGAAAGCCCCAGGGCAACCCTCTCATATGTATAAGTCCCATACTAATCCCAGTTGAAACGGCCAACCCCACAACCTGTCTCCACGCAGCCTGTCTCTGTATCATTCTCTTTGCAAACTCAGCATCCAGAATTAGACTAGTCAAATTAGATTCCTCTCATAAGCCTTCTTGATCCTGTTCAAGAACATTGTCTTTATGAAGAGATTTTGGACAAGACAGGAATGAAGGGGACGAGGAAATGGACGGTGCAGCAGGCGGCGGGACTGCCGATAGCTGCCCCGACGATTGTGGCGTCGTTGGATTGCAGGTACTTGAGTGGGTTAAAGGAGGAGAGGGAGAATACTGCGACGGTGTTGAAGGAGGCGGGGTTGAGTGATGAATTGGAGAGAACTAGTGTCAGTGGGGTGGATAAGAAGAGGTTGATTGATGATGTTAGGCGGGCTTTGTATGCTTCAAAGATTTGTAGCTATGCTCAGGGGATGAATTTGATGAGGGTGAGAAAGAGTGGAACGTGAATTTTGGAGAATTGCCTAGGATTTGGAAGTGAGGATACATCATATAAGGAAAGTGTTCTTGCACGGGATCAGAAGGCTTATCACAGGAACCCTAATTTGGCTAGTTTGAGAGTGGATCCTGAGTTTCAAGAGAAATGGTGCAGAGGCAGGTTGCGTAGACGGTTGTGGGGTTGGTAGTTTCAGCTGGGATTAGTACTCGGGGAACTTTGATACCTACCGGAGGGCCAGGCTGCCGGCAACCTTGTTCAGGCTCAGAGGGACTTGTTTGAGTTGTACTACTATTCAATAAAACCAATAATTAATGTTAGTTCCATTTTTAATTTTTGCATTTGGAAAGAATGGCTATAGGTTTAGTTTAGTCTATGTTATTTATTTACTTTGTTTGGGTTTGAATTGTTGATGTTCAATTTCCTTCAAGCTATTCACATCTGCTGCAAATTACTTGAACTCAAAGATATTGTCAAGGTTTGATGAATGAGATTGAGGGTTTAGTTCAGAGAGACGTATTTTGAAACACAGAGTGTGAGTCATCATTATGATCATGTGTACAGAAACCTTCTTAAAGATCTCATTGTTCAGGTCAGTTAAAATGGTTTGATAATTTTATTTTGCTGTTTTGCCAAGTATTGATATCAGATTGTTGTTTCCATTTTTTTTGGTAAGAGCCTTGAACATAGGCAATTGTTGTTAATGTTATTTATTATTGTGTTGTGCCCGTCTTTTGTATTATTTGTGATGATGGCACAACATTGTATCTGTAACTAATATCTTCATTGCTAATTTATATTACCTGAGACGCCATTGTGTTAACATCATTGATTGTTTTGTGATAGCAACTTAGGGATTACAAGATGCTCGGTGGAATATTTAAGCGGTTTTTTAGGGTGGGTTCCCAATTACTTGGATACTTATCAATTAGTATCAGAAGTGGTTGTTGGTGTCTTAGAAAAGGCTATCTATGAAGGGTTCTGCTTAACAAGGAAGTTGAATGAAGTGACAAAGAAAATGTTGATCCCCCAGAGATCATTGTTTACAACCAACTCTATCTTGAGATGTAAAGGGATGTAATTATTTTGAGATGATGAACATGTAAATCATGTCAAACGATTAGATTCTTATGAAGTTTCTTTCTCCCTGTTGCAGATCCGAAAGCAGCTGTTTCGACAAGTTGTTGCTTGAGGTTTTCGATTGTATTGTTTCGTTACCCCAGATTGTTTATATCCCCAAGCATGAGCTTGTCTTGGACCTGAAAAAGCTTTCGTGCCGTTGAAATATAATAGTATAACACTTCTGATATAGACCATGAAAAATAAATTTACATAACTTGATAGATACGTCAAATACTTTATTCAAATAGTTAAAAAAAAAAAACTTAATTGAATATAATTTTCATAAATAAGTACAAGTTATACATTAATTTTATGAAGATATAAGAAATAAAGATATAAACATGAGTAAAATAAATTTATGTATAGCTAAAAATTTGATTTTGTTCGGTTAGTTTTCAAAATCAAATCTGAAAAATCACAATAAAAGAACTTGATATTTTTTTTGTTTATTTGGTTTGTTTGGCTTTCTATTTGTTCAGTTTTCAAAGTTTTGAATTGATTTATTTGTATTTGTGTATATCGGATTGAAAATTAATTTATTAACGTCCCTATTTGACATTAAATAAAATAAAAAATGCATAAATGAATATTCTTATTTTTTTCTTATATACACCCATTTACATGAAGAGTTTATATAAAAAGTTTAATAGTTTATAAAAACTAGATTGTTTCTTCCTGCACCTCCATAAGTTCTCTGCCACCCCCATACACAATATGAAAATAGCTTCCAGATTATGTAATCCGGGCACGTCTTGGAAAAAAGACTTTCAGATTATGTAATCCGGAAGTTAAAAAAGATTTTCGGATTACATAATTCAGAAACTAATCATGCGCCTGAAAAAAAGTTTTCGGATTATGTAATCTAGAAGCTAATTACGAATTTAAAAAAAAGACTTCCGAATTATGTAATCCAAAATATTACAGAGGAGTATTTTTAGAAATATGAAAATTTATGGAGGTGAGAGAAGAATATATAGAAATGCAGGAACAAATAGCCTAAAAAATGGTATACATTGATTTATATAAAGAGTTTAAATGTTTTTGAAAGGAAATGTGAGGAACAATTAGTGAAAAGGATCTCCTGGACCAGTCTAGAAATTACAAAGGCACAGAAATAGACAGGGACAAAAAGAACTTACCGAATTTGGTACTAAATCAATAGAAACTGTATACTAGTAAAATATTGTGGAATGAAGTTTAATAGAACTACCCAAGAAGATACGTAAATTGGGGTGTGAAACACAATGCTACATACAAGTTATTTGAGTGAGAGCAATAGCTCCAAGTTCACAGACTTTTGTTTAAAGAACTTTGTCTTTTTCCTAGCTCAATGGCAAATCTTAATGACTTCCACGAAATTTTCTAAGTATCCAATATTCTAATTATCTTCATTCTGTGTTGGCTTTCCGTCTTACTTTTGGTCTCCTTTGTCCTTCTAACGTCCTATATCTTAGCATTAAATTGTTATTATCTTCCTTAAACTCATGTCAGTCTTTCGTTTCATATTTACTCAAAGATAAGTGAATATTTGAAAAGGTCAAGTGAGTCCATACAGGTCTTGAAGAGGTTTACCAAATTTTGTACTGGATATTGATACCCTTAACTAGCAGAATATATCATTACAAAGGTTTAAAAAGGTTATGTGGGGGCAGGAATTGAACCAATGCCATTGAACACACCACACAGACCAAGGTTGGTTCCCATGTCAGGAATCAGGAAATAGTTATGATTCAAAATGCACCCAAACATGACATTATATTTCAAAGTCCATATACTCATGCAAGAAGGTGATCTATAAACAGTAATGATTAAAATGTACCCAGCACTTGGGAACCTATCCTAAAAACCTAACTATTAAGGGAAGAGAACCAATCACTTAAATACTCCACTAAACATCCCATACTACTTAATATGGGACTTTGGCATTCCATAATACCCGAGTTCTTATCACAGCACCACTCCTAAGAGAAGACGTCTCGGTAGATTTCTTTCTATGACACTTCATTCAACTTCCTTGTTAAGCAGAACCCTTCATAGATAGCCTTTTCTAAGACACCAACAACCAGTTCTGATACTAATTGATAAGTATCCAAGTACTTAAGAGAAGAGAACCGTTGAAAATTCTATTTTTTAACTGTAAATAAATTCATATAAGTGCACCTGATATTTTATTATTCTGTTTTAATTGTTGATTAAGAGTCAGTTACTGCAAATGTAATTGTTAGCAATGATAATAAAATATCTTCCTTTTGATTTATTCAAAAAAACCAACAATTGGTATCACAACTATCTTCTTGAGGATCTGTAATGTTAGTAGAGTGCATCAATGGAAGGAGGTTTCAATTTTTCAGCAATGACACCCACTTGTCTTTGATGGAGACAATTATCAAATGTGGGTTGTTCGTATGGAGACCTACCTAGAAACATTGGATTTATGGGAAGCTGTAGAAGAAGAAATTCAGTCCCTTCCAGAAAACCCTACTATGACACAAATAAAATCACATAAGGAAAAGAATATGAAAATATCAAAGGCAAAAGCATGTCTATTTGCAGTTGTATCTCCTATGGTATTCACAAGTATAATGTCCTTGAAGTCAGCAAAAGAAATTTGGGATTTCCTCAAGGCCAAATATGAAGGTGATGAGAGGATTCGTGGGATGCAAGTGCTAAATCTAATCAGGGAGTTTGAACTGCAGAGAATGAAGGAGTCAAAATCCGTAAAAAGAGTACTCTGACAGATTTCTAAGCATTGCCAACAAAGTGAGGTTGCTTGGATCTGTGTTAAAAGATTCAAGAATTGCGAAAAAACTGCTTGTAACGGTTCCAAAGAAGTTTGAAGCCACCATAACAACCCTAGAGAACACAAATGACCTATCAAAAATTTCTCTTGCAGAGCACTTAAATGCTTTACAAGCACAAGAACAAAGAAGAGCCATGAGAGAAGATGGAGCAATAGAAGGAGCTTAACAGCCAATCATGAAGGTGGCTGGAGAAACAAAGGTAGCCAGATCAAGCAGAACCAGCAAGAAAATGGAGAAGTTGCTGCACACAATAACAACAAAAGGAGAAATTACCCTCCTTGCAAGCATTGCAACAAGTTAGGTCATCCACCGTTTAAGTGTTGGATAAGGCCTGATGCTAAGTGGAATCAACTTGGGCATGAAACAGTCATTTGTAGAAATCAAAGTGAGCAACAAGATGTAGATGCTCAAATTGCAAATGAGGAGGAGGATGTACTTTTCGTTGCAACTGATTTCTCCAGCAATATTTCAAGTGCATCTTGCCTAATTGATAGTGGTTGCACAAATAACATGATGTATGACAAACAACTTTTCAAGGAGTTGAAGTCTTCAAAAATTTCAAAGGTCAAGATAGGCCATGGGGGTCACATTTCAGTAAAAGGAATAGGAACCACCATTGTTGTAGCAACACATTCAGGTACTAAAACTATTACTGATGTTTTATATGTACCTAACATAGACAAAAATTTATTGAGTGTTGGTCAGTTGCTGCAAAAAGGCTTCAAGGTGTTTTTTGAAGATAACCATTGTTTGATCAAGGATGCTACATGACAAGATTTGTTCAAGGTACAAATGAGAGGCAAAAGTTTCTCATTAGGTCTATTTCAGGAGGAGCCGTCTGATCAAGGGCTTTTCAAGATGCAAAAATCTAAAATGGAGGATGATCCACCAATTAAAGGCAATCGATTACTCTCTGACATATATCATAGATGTAACGTTGCAGTATGTGAACCTGATCACAAAGAAGTTATCAATGAGGGTAATTTCTCCTTTTGTTGTTATTGTGTGCAGCAACTTCTCCATTTTTTGCTGGTTCTGCTTGATGTTGCTATCTTTGTTTCTCCAGCCACCTTCATGTTTGGTTGTTAAGGCTCCTTCTATTGCTTCATCTTGTCTCATGACTCTTCTTTGTTCTTGTGCTTGTAAAGCATGTAAGAGCTCTGCAAGAGAAATTTTTTATAGGTCTTTTATGTTATCTAGGGTTGTTATGGTGACTTCAAACTTCTCTGGAACCGTTACTAGCAGTTTTTCCACAATTCTTGAATCTTTTAACACAGATCCAAGCAACCTCAACCTCACTTTGTTGGCAATGCTTAGAAGTCTGTCAAGGTACGGATTCTGACTCTTTCATTCTCTGCAGTTCAAACTCCCTGATTAAATTCAGCACTTGCATTCCACGAATCCTCTCATCACCTTCATATTCTGCCTTGCCTTGAGGTAATCCCAAATTTCTTTTGCTAACTTCAAGGACATTATCCTTGTGAATACCATAGGAGATACAGATGCAAATAGACATGCTTTGCCTTTGATCTTTACATCTTCTTTTCCTTCTGTGATTTTACTTGTGCCACAGTAGGGTTTTCTGAAAGGGACTGAATTTCATAGTCCTCTTCAACAACTTCCCATAAATCCAATGCTTGTAGGTAGGTCTCCATACGAACAACCAACATTTGATAATTGTCTCCGTGAAAGACAGGTGGTGTCATTGCTGAAAAATTGGAACCTCCTTACATTGATGCACTCTACATATCCCTCAAGAAGATAGCTCATTGATTTTTTTGCTAACAATTACATTTATAATACTTACAGTAACTAACTCTTAAATATTTTGACACTTAAATGATTTTATGAGCAGTTACCTAAAAATATTAAATCAACAATTAAAACAGAAGAATAAAATATCACATACACATTAGTGGATGGTGGGTGTACCATATTAAAAATTTAACTGACCTGAACAATGAGATCTTTAAGAAGGTTTCTGTACACATGATCATGATGATGACTCACACTCAAAAAGTTCCTTGGATGCAGCTTCTTTCATGGAACTGATCACGTCATCTTGAACTTAAAGAACTTTAATTCGAGGCATTCAGCTGCATCGAGTACTCACTGCAACAAACAATTAATTGTGATAAACTATTTCAAAATGCATTGTTTTTGCCACTTTGAAGAACACCCAGCTCTGTGTTTCAAAATACGTCTCTCTGAACTAAACCCTCAATCTCATTCATCAAACTTTGACAACATCCTTGACTTCAAGTAATTTGCAGCAGATGTGAATAGCTTGAAGGAAATTGAACACCAACTATTCAAACCCAAACAAAGTAAATAAATAAAATAGACTAAACTGAACCTATAGCCATTCTTTCCAAATGCAAAAATTACAAATGGAACTAACATTAATTATTGGTTTTATTGAATAGTAGGACAAGACCACAAGGATCCAGTACGCTATTTCATAAGTACTCTAAATTGCATGCATTCGCGAATTCCGCAATTCGAAACTGTTCCATAAAGATCTGACAGATCACCTTTTTCTTTTTTTATCACGTTGCAGTACTTAAAACACTCAGATCGTTGAAATGAACAAAGCATGATTCTGACTACAAATGAAGGAATAGTTTTACAGATAAATGAAGAATTGAATTAGTCTTTTAACTCTCTTGTACCATTAAATATTTTCTGGCCGGGGTTTCTCAATGGCATGAAGCAATTTGCATTTGTTAATTAGTCTCGTACAACTGTAAAGTGTGGCACTAAATTTAATAAACTGAAGCAACAAAAAATAAAGTTGCGAAGCAAAAAAGAAAGTTGCGTAAACTCCAAAAAAACATCACAAAAGCATTACCGAGTCCTACCTCCACAAGGTTGTCCAAAGAAAAAGAATATAAAAGCACGCTTTCATTTAACAAAAGGTAAAACTAAAAATTTGGTCATTAAGGCATGACAAGAAGCATAAAACCTTACAGGTGCAGAAGCATGTAAAGGTACAAAGCGAGAAAGAAAGAAAATCAATTTGCAGATACACCAAAATCACCTAAAACGAAAGGAACAGGAAACCATGATACATTAAAGTTTTATTTGATGTTCCGACCACATTTGGCTTGATACATAGACCTTCAACACAATTCTCATCATATTTTGCCAAGAAATTCATGAATTTCTTCAAACAAATCACAAGAGTCAGGCGCCTATACCGTGATCATCTATTTCTACAGACTAAAGTGGCAATTTCAATCAACCATCAATATCACATGCATAAATGGTTTGGTGATTAGGTACCTTAACCAAGGTTTGGATCCAATATTTCCAAAATGGAATAATCATGTGAGGGAGAGACTGAAGGAGTGTAATAGATGTCTATATACCCTGGTTACAGAAAAAATAGATATCACTTGCACAAGAAATTATGAATGCATAGAAACATCAACCATTAAATTTCTTAATATTTCAACATTCTAAAAGACTTCTTGCTTTACAGGAGTCAACACAATTCTCATCATATTTGGTTAAGAAACTCTTGAATGTTTCACATACAATATAAAATGCAGGGATCGATCTTATCTTCTACCGTGTTACTTCGGATAATCAAGCAAGCAGCATCATATGCACATACATACAAAAATCATGAGCATTTGACTAGATTGCTTACTTTAACCTTCCTCACTTAGGAATCAAATCCAAAAATGCAATTATAGCTATAATTTCAAACAAATATACATTTGACAAGAACATCAACAACTTGTACTCTACTGAAGCAAAAGCCAAATGACATGCCTTCGTTTTATTAAGGAACAAAACAGTTCTAGCAAGAAAACAATAGTTGCTCTGCCTACCAAAGATCCTCAAAGAAACAAACAATTACAACTCAAAGGCTGCACTGTAGGGCCAACAGCCAAACAACCAAAACTCATCATCAATTGAGAGCACCAACTCCAGTCCCACTTTGGCGTGCAAGCTTTGTCCACTCGGTATGGAAAGCTCCAGGACGATCAACCCTCTCATATGTATGGGCCCCAAACAAGTCCCTCTGAGCCTGAACAAGGTTCGCCGGCATCGTGCCCCTCCGGTAGGTATCAAAGTAAACAAGACTAGCGCACATTCCTGGAGCACTAATCCCAGCTGAAACTGTCAACCCCACAACCCGTTTCCATGCAGCCAACCTCTGCATCATTTCCCTTGTAAATTCCGGGTCAACTATTAAATTAGCCAAATTAGGGTTCCTTTGATAAGCCTTCTTGATCCTGTCCAAGAAGGCTGCCCTTATAATGCATCCTCCCTTCCAAATCCTAGCCAATTCCCCCAAATTCAAGTTCCACCCTTTTTGATTACTCTTGGCCCTCAACAAATTCATTCCTTGAGCATAGCTACAAATCTTTGAAGCATACAAAGCCTGCCTAACATCATCAATCAACCTCTTTTTTTCCACCCCAGTCATACCAATTCTCCCGAATTCATCACTCATCCCCGCCTCCTTCAACACCATCTCAGCATTCTCCCTCTCTTCCTTTAACCCGCTCAAGTACCTGCAATCCAACGACGCCGCAATCGTGGGGACGGGTATCGACAGCTCCGCCGCCTGCTGCACCGTCCATTTCCCCGTCCCCTTCATCCCTGTTTTGTCCAAAATCTTATCCACCAAAAACCCTTCACCATCCTCATCCTTCACTTTAAAAATATCCGCAGTGATTTCAATCAAGAAACTCTCAAGCTCCCCACTGTTCCACTCTGCGAAGATATCCGCAAGCTCGGAATTCGACAGGCCACCGACGTGCTTCAACACGTCGTAAGCCTCCGAGATGAGTTGCATATCTCCGTATTCGATTCCGTTGTGGACCATCTTCACAAAGTTCCCAGAACCTCCCTCGCCGATGTACGTGACGCAAGGCCCATCCTCGACCTGCGCGGCGATTTTGTGGAGGATGTCGTGTACATTGTCGTAGGCGGTTTTGGAACCGCCGGGCATGAGAGAGGGGCCGTAGCGCGCCCCATCTTCACCGCCAGAGACGCCCATGCCAAGATAAAGGAGACCTTTATCGGCGACTTGGCTGATGCGGCGTTCGGTGTTCTCGTACCACTCGTTACCGCCGTCAATGATGCAGTCGCCGGGCTCGAGATGGTCGGAGAGTGCGGCGATGGTTTGATCGACGGGGGCGCCGGCCTTGACAAGGATGATAACGGATCTGGGACGCTGGATGGACAGAACGAATTCACGAGGATTGTATTGGCCCGTGAGCGGAAGAGAACCCTCATTGCGGGCCCGATCTACGGTCTCATCGACCTTAGACGCTGTACGGTTGTAGACGGAGATGGGGAACCCCTTCTCCGCAATGTTTAGGGCTAGGTTCTGACCCATCACGGCCAGGCCAGCTAGACCTATGCGCGACAAAGCTGCAGACTCCATTCGAAAGGAAGATTGTTGAGAGTGTGTAGAGTGCGAGGGAGTTTTGGAGGATGCAACAACTAACTATGACTGAGAATGTGTCTTTGTAGTTATAAATCTAGTGTTGCTGTTGTTAGTTATTAATTTTATTATTATTACTATCTAATTAGTAAATAGTGTTTAGTTTAGCAAGAGAAGGAATTAGGGCTTTTTGGGGGGATTTGTTTGGGTTGGTGAGTTTGGCGGACTCGTCGAGGGAGTGAAAGGACACTGACTTAACCACCAACGAGGAGGTGCCGTAGACGACGTTGCCTCCAAGACGTGCACAATGTGAATTTCCTCCTCTATTAAACGATACCGTTTTTTGTTTCGCCAAATCAGTCAACCTAGATATATTTCATATCTTATGGTCCACCCTTTTTGGTGGCTACCTTTTTCTTAAACTAATATTATGGTAATATTATGTTGACGTGTTAGAATTCATATTTACAAATCTAAAATAAAAAAGTTTAAGGACTTTAAATATATAAGGCACTTCTTTTATCTTAAATTTTTATAAGATTTTAAAAAGATTGTAAAATAATGTTTTCTTATACAAAATTGTCTAAACATATCTTAAATAAATTGTTATATATTCATTTTATTAATTAAATAATTCATTACTATTGTCCATTAAGATGTTGAAATAAATGCATGTAATTCTTATTCACATTTGAACTATGGATTTTATTATGGAATGAGTAGGAATTAAATAGAAATGCATCTGCAAATACTTTAATATTAGCGTGAAAATAAATAGATAAAATCCACTGTTCTAAGGTATCTTTTAATCTAAGGTATTTTCCATTGTTCTAAATTGTTTTTTTATTTTATCTTTGTTTAATATATTTATTTTAGTTATTTAAACATTCTTATAATTTTAGAAGTTAATAAAACAGTTTTTAAATTTTATTTTATTTTTTTTCCAATTGACAGGAAAGTGAAGAGATTATTACGTTAATTTTATTTTAGTTATGATCACTTAACTAACAAGAGAGAGGAGAGTAGAGAGATTGATTCTCTTATTTAAAACAATCATAAGCAATTTTGAATGTATAGTGTTTTTTAATTTTTTTTCTCTTATTTTATCTCTCTCCTTCCTCAAATCTCTTGAAACCTAATAACATATCTCTCATACATACAAATACACATGAATTTATATTTATATATATATATATATAATAATAGTGAAAATAAAAACTAGAAAATGTGAATATACAGGTGCATGTTTATGTTCCTGCTAGTATTATATAAAAATAATGTATATTAGTAACTCAACTATGAAATTGTAATTTTTAATAAGTTTGACAATTAATTTAGTTAATAATAAGTAATTTATAATAGTTATACGAGTATTTCGGACACAATAGGTAAAAAAAACCTTTTAAATTTGAAAAATTTATATAAGTTTTTATTTTTTTGGTAGATGATTTAATTGGATCATCTCTTCTTATAATGATAATTGAAGTCCTTTTCTACTTGGTGAATTATCATGTGTTATTATGTAATTTATTTGTTTGGGTTTATCTTTTATATAGTTAACAACTATTTTAATTTGATTTAAAACTTAAATGAATAAGTTTAAAAGATAATCGATTCAAATATTTAAATTTTAATGTATTTGAAGGCAAGAGTTTATATATATATATATATATAAATTAAAACTTTATTTATGAAGATGGACAATTTTTATAAGTTGTCAACTTTTACGATGATGAAATAACTTATAGAAACCCAAACTTTAAAAAAGTTTAACATATTGGTACTTGAGATGTGACTCAACCATCTAATCAATAAGTTTTGGAAATTAACATTATTAAGAAGTGGTTTAACACTTTTCGGTAAGAAGCAAGTCAATCTCGAGACTCACAAATGTCAAAATTTTAGTAAAAATCTTGAACAACTATAAGAAAAAGAAACTTGAACATGTAATGATTTACTTCCATCAAACACAATAAGTACTCAATATTTGTAAGAAGAAAGACTTATTTTCATATTTTTCTTTAATAGTAAAGATCTCATTGAAAAACTAAATTTTAAAATATTTAAATAGAATTTTTTACTACGCATTTGAAACATTTGAAGATAAATTTAATCGCTTATGAATAGTTGATTGCTCATGCATTTTAAAGTGTAGCATTAATTCTTTGAATATATCAATGTATGCTATTTAATACAAATCCAGAATGAATAATATATTTATATAGAATAGTGGACACCATTTAGTACAGTTAAGACGGTTTAAACCTTTTGTATAAACCAATTTATAAAATTTAGTACAAATAAAAAATTATTAAACTCTATATAAAATTATATGGAACATTTGTAACAACTAAAAACATTTAAACTCTTTATATAAATCAATGTATACCATTTTTTTATAAACTAAAAGTGATTAAACTTTTTATACAAACTCCATGTAAATAGGTGTAGATAATAAAAGAAATAAGAATATTCATTTATGCATTTTTAATTTATTTTATGTCAAATAGGGACGTTAATAAATTAATTTTCAATCCGATGTACACAAATACAAATAGATCAATCCAAAACTTTGAAAACTGAACAAATAGAAAGCCAAACAAACAAACAAAAAAACAAAAAATATCAAGTTCTTTTATTGAATTTTTCAGATTTGATTTTGAAAATTAACTGAACAAAATCAAATTTTTAGCTATACATAAATTTATACACTTATAAATTTATTTTACTCCTCATGTTTATATCTTTATTTCTTATGTTTTCATAAAATTAATGTATAACTTGTATTTATTTATGAAAAATATATTCAATTAAAGTTTATATTTTGTAACTAATTGAATAAAGTATTTCACTGCAATTATCAAGTTATGTAAATTTATTTTTCATGGTCTATATCACAAATGTTATACTATTATTCAGACCAGATCCTAGGAATGAAATTACTCTTTGAATGCTGTCCAATTCCCATCTCCCATCACATGAACTGGAAATTTCACTATCTCCACTCTTTTTTTTAACTTGCACCAGTTATGTTTCTGTCACAATGTTGACAGTAATGTCCTAGTGTTCAATATATATATATACACACACGTATGTATGTATATGCTACATAATTACCAGTAAGCTCAAAGCAGCAATGGGCCAGAGCAAACACTTATAGGCACACAGTGATAACAATCATCACTAACGAAATTTGAGAACACCACATGCCCCATCATAACCTATATGGGAGAAACTGAAATAAGGATAAATGGTGTTATTCAAAAGACAATAATTATAATTCAACGGCCCGAAAGCTATTCAGGTCCAAGATAAGCGAATGCTTCGGGATCTAAACAATCTGGGGTAACGAAACAATACAATGGAAAACCTCAAGCAACAACTTGTCCAAACAGCTGCTTTCGGATCTGCAACAGGGAGAAAGAAACTTCATAAGAATCTAATCGTTTGACATGATTTACCTGTTCATCGTCTCAAAATAATTACACCCTTACCCCTTTCCCAAGAAGAAAGAAAATAAAGAAGAATGTTAGCTGTGTTAACATCAACTTATCTAATGACTAACCAATTCCCAAAGAATACCCAAAGTAAACATACCAGAGAGAAAGTTGGCCAATAATGGATTGGATTAATGGGTTTACGGTATATATTTGTTTGGGAGGAGAAAGGAAATGTGAGGAACAATTAGTGAAAAGGATCTCCTGGACCAGTCTAGAAATTACAAAGGTACGGAAATAGACAGGGAAAGAAAGGACTTACTGAATTTGGCACTAAATCAAAATAGTCGAGATTTTAGTTGGCTATAACTTCAATGCTACCAATAGAAACTGTATACTAGTAAAATATTGTGGAATGAAGTGAATAGAACTACCCAAGAAAATACATAAATTGGGATGTGAAACACAATGCTACATACAAGTTATGTGAGTGAGAGCAATAGCTCAAGTTCACAGACTTTTGTTTAAAGAACTATGTCTTTTTCCTAGCTCAATAACAAATCTTAATGACTTCCCCTTAATAACTACTGTCAATTCTTAATTTTATGTTTAAGGTTATATCTAATATTGTGAGTGTGTGTATATATGTATTTTAATCTGATATCTTAACCAATAAATATATATTACTTTTTTAAGGCGAAATTTTCTAAGTATCCAATATTCTAATCATCTCCATTCTCTGTTGGCTTTCCGCCTTACTTTTGGTCTCCTTTTCCTTCTAACTTCCTATATCTTAATATTAAATTGTTATTATCTTCCTTAAGCTCATGTGAGTCTTTCGTTTCTTATTCACTCAAAGATAAGTGAATATTTGAAAAGGTCAAGTGAGTCCATACAGGTCTTGAAGAGGTTTACCAAATTTTGTAGTAGATATTGATACCCTTGACTAATTTCAGAATTGAAAATATTGAAAGAAATATCAGTAAAAAGAAATTAATGTCTCACTAGAAGTATTAAATAATATTAAAAAAGATTAGATTTCTTTTTACAAATACATAATTACTTGTAAAATATTACTGATAATACTGTAACTGTTTGCTACTATTGAATGAAATTTGTCAAATCTAAACATTCCTTACATCCTATTATAGATCAATGATGATACAGGTTATGTTAAATGAATCAAATTATCTATTGAAAATGATACAATTACTTGATTATAAATTTTTATAAACAATTATGCAGCTTAGAAATTTTGAAGAATAATCTGAGAATTGTTAGGTTAAATTAAAGCAGGCCTTAAACATAAATGATGACTTAAGCCCAAGAAATTCCGAAACCAAGCCCCCGCTGCTTTTCATGCATACATTCCGTTGCAAGTCCTACGTGCCCATCAGAGCAAATGATTTGCCTGATGTTTTCTTTTATTTCAATGTCAAATATCTAAAACATAACCCACTTTTCTTCTTGGAAATTATATGGAAGTCAACTGCATAAGCAATTCAACAGAAAATATCTAACAACGAGGATACAAATCACAGAATAAGAATTACTACGCACAAAAAATTAATTTACCTCAGGAAGCTTTTTCCGAAACACTACATCAAGTCGTGCATCAAGAGTATTTTCACACACAATCTTTCCATCACAAGAAGCTAGCACCACCCCACCAGAACTGAATATAAAAAAAATATATATAATCAGGTGTGCTACAACTGAAATTTAAATATCTAAGCAGCTAACAGATAATACGATTTTAGGAAGCATCCCCAATTGTTGTTGTTAAGAATTAGTACGCACAAAAAATTTGAAATTGATACTTTTCTCATAAGATAATGTTAAATTATAATTAACCAAGAGGAAAAAGTAAAACATAGGGTAAGAAAGTAAATCCTTGATTGGCCAGGCCGAACAGTAAGTTAAGATTTAATTGTAACACAACTTTACCAGTACATATCATGAGCATTGTGATGACTGGGTCCAGGAGGAAGATAGACTTGGTTGTCAACAATGACCTCTGGGGGATCAACATTTGCTTTGTCAGCATACTCCTGTGCAGCAGAATCCAGCACGTGCTCTACCAAGGGCAGGTCATCTTTCCGACATCTCAACAAGACAGAAGGTTCTTTCAGTCTTAGCAAACACTGCAAGACACAGCCCTTACATTATATTTCAAGTATACATACTTAAACTTAGAAGGTGATCTATAAACAGCAGTCTAGCAGAATATATCATTACAAAGATTATGTGGGGCAGGAATTGAACCAATGTCATTGAACACACCCCAGAGACCAAGGTTGGTTTCCATGTCAGGAATCAGGAAATAGTTATGATTCAAAATGCACCCAAACATTACATTATATTTCAAAGTCCATATACTCATGCTAGAAGGTGATCTATAAACAGCAGAATATATCATTGCAAAGGTTTAAAAGGTCAAGTTGACCAAAGAAGGGTAAGAGGTTAGGACAGGAATTTAACCCATCCATTGAGCACAACACAGAGAGCAAGGTTGGTTACATGTCAGGAATCAAGAAATAGTAATGAATAAAATGTACCCAGCACTTGGGAACCCATCCTAAAAACCTAGCTATTAACGGGAGAGAACCAATCACTTAAATACTCCACTAAACATCCCATACTACTTAATATGGTGGGACTTTGGCATTCCATAATACCCAAGTTCTTATCATAGCTCCACTCCTAAGAGAAGATGTCTCGGTAGCTTTCTTTCTATGACACTTCACTCACTCAACTTCCTTGTTAAGCAGAACTCTTCATAGATAGCCCTTTCTAAGACACCAACAACCAGTTCTAATACTAATTGATAAGTATCCAAGTAATTGGGGAACCCACCCTAAAAAACTAGCTATTAAGAGAAGAGAAGCAACCACTTAAATATTCCACCGAGCATCTTGTAATGCCTAAGTTCTTATCACAAAACAATCAATGATGTTAATACAATGGCGTCTCCAGGTAATAGAAATTAGCAATGAAGATATTAGTTATAGATACAATGTTGTGCCATCATCACAAATAATACAAAAGAGGGCACAACACAATAATAAATAATATTAACAACAATTGCCTATGTGCAAGGCTTTTACCAAAAAAATGGAAACAACAATCTGATATCAATACTTGGCAAAACAGCAAAATAAAATTATCAAACCATAAGTAGGTGTACCATATTAAAAATTTAACTGACCTGAACAATGAGATCTTTAAGAAGCTTTCTGTACACATGATCATGATGAGTCAAAGTCCAATCATGATGATGACTCACACTCAAAAGTTCCTTGGAAGCAGCTTCTTTCATGGAACTGATCACGTCATCTTGAGCTTGAAGAACTTTAATTCGAGAAGCATTCAGCTGCATCGAGTACTCACTGCAACAAACAATCAATTCTGATAAACTATTTCAAGTTGCATTTTTTTTGCCACTTTGAAGAACAACACCCAGCTCTGTGTTTCAAAATACGTCTCCCTGAACTAAACCCTCAATGTCATTCATCAAACTTTGACAGTATCCTTGAGTTCAAGTAATTTGCAGCAGATGTGAATAGCTTGAAGGAAATTGAACATCAAGTATTCAAACCCAAACAAAGTAAATAAATAAAATAGACTAAACTAAACCTATAGCCATTCTTTCCAAATGAAAAAATTAAAAATGGAACTAACATTAATTATTGGTTTTATTGAATAGTAGGACAAGACCACAAGGATCCAGTACGCTATTTCATAAGTGATCTAAATAGCATGCATTCGCGAATTCCACAATTCGGAACTGTTCCATAAAGATCTGACAGATCATGTAGCAGTACTTAAAACACTCGATCGCAGTAGTTCAATTATAAATGCACAGAATGAGTGATTACAAGAAAAAAATAACAGCACTGATTGCACTGAATCTGGTTCTATAAAGCTAAGGTACCAGTAATCACAGTAATAGACATTGCAGTATTATCACAAGCAAGGATCAAGATCTATACGAGTAGGACTTAGTCTCCAGAATTTAATTTCAAGCAATGCCAACTGATGAACAATCCTAATGAATTTCAAACTCACAGAACAAAATTAACATAAAAAGAGGATAGAAGAGTATGTAGAAAATACATCTTCTTGCGAATTTCCACTTGGCGCTCTTTGCGTTCATACTCTTGCCTGATCTTCTTCTTTTCAGCTTCAACCAACTGCAGCTTCTCGATATTGAATTCCTGCAGGATTCGTTTTGAGAGCATGAGTTGGAAATCGAAAGAGGAGAAAACTGTACAGTGAAGAGATACCTCTTCGGCGGAGACAGCGATCTCGTTGGCTTTTTCCTCTGCTTCCTGGCGGATGAACCGCACCATCTGCTGGATTTGTCTAGAGACATCTGCGTCGTTCATTTTCAGAGACGATATTCAGAAGCGATACACCGGAAACTTCCAAGATCAATGTTCTTGATACGAATTCTCTCTCTGCCCCTAACCCACACCACCTCACCCCCTTCCTTATGTATGTCCTCTCATGTTAACATTTTAAAATACATATTTTAGTTTATGGGGGATCTTTTTAATATAAATTTATTAATTTTTATAATAATTAGTTTAGAAATAAGGAATATTATAAATCCAATGGATCAATTCTTTTTACCCATCTTAATTTGATTAAATTAAATTACATGAGTGAAACTATCAATATAATTCACTAGCAGTTGTTTGGTCCACTTAACACTTTATTCAGGGTTTTTCTTTTCAGTAGGATTTCAGATTTATTTTTATAGATAGAGAAAGTGCTATGGAAAGGAGAGGACCCACTAAAGTGGTTAATTAAGTTTTCTAACTGAAATAAATAAATAAATACTCTGTATCAATACTATAGTATAAAAATATTCATGTTATTCAGTCTAAAAGTCACAAACTTAATTCGTGAATCACAAGTTTTATGAATTTACTATGATTTATTTTTATAATTTCAAACTAATTTGTTAACATAAATTATTTATTTTTATTATTATATTTTGAAATTTTGTATTTTTTTATTGGGCGGTCTCTTTTAACATGTTAGTCTAATATTTGAAATTTCTATGAAAAAACGAGCTGAACTCAAACAATGATTGATATTATTGAGAATGCCTACAAAATACTTATAATCTTTTAAAAAAAAATTGTGTTTCGCTAAAATACAAACATATGTTTTATATTATTATTATTATTACTAACGAGAACAAAACCCTCTGCATTTTTATTTTTATTTTTACTATTATTATATATTTTTATTTATTTAAATAAAATATAAATTTATATGTATTTGTATATATAAGAGACACAAATAACATGAGAGACCGAGAGAGCATGAAAGTCATGTTATTAGATTTCAAGAGATTTGAGAAATAAAAGAGATAAAGTAAGAAGAAATGAAGAGAGAAAAATGATGATAAAATCCCAAAAATTCAAATTGAAAAGCAGCGACCATAAGTGAAAATCGAAGAAATAAAGATATATTTTAAAAAATTAAATTAAAAAAATGTTCTACATTCAAAATTATTTATGATAACTGTTTTAATATGTTTTAAAAAAAATAAGAAATGATACAATGTCCATAATACAGTAATAAAATTAAATAAATATAAAAAAATTGACAAGGTTAAAAAAGAAAATCATTTTATGTATAAGCATAAATTATTATTATTATTATGTCTTTTAAGATATTATAGTAAAATAAGCAAACTTATATATATGATTTTATGATAGTGTAATAAAGATTATAGTTTTGAGTGGAATAAATTGTAAAATAAGGACTAAAATAATCTCACATCAATCAATTTTTATAATCGAATGTATATTCTTTGCAATTTAGTATATATTCTATTTACTCTAAAATATTTGACTTTTTAGATGTTATGAATTTGGAGTACTCATTCGCTTATTGATAACTAATTTTTTTTTTAAAAACTAACCATATTTAATGAGTTTTTTTTTCTCAATCATATTTTTTTTTCATTGAAGTTGTTAAATCTTAAAGTTTGTTTTACAAGATATCTATTGCGTGAACTTATTCATACAAATACTTTAGAATAAATATCAGAATTTGATTTTATTTTAGTAAAAATTATCAAAAGGAGATTTTATATATCATATATTGCTATTTTTTTTATTTCATGTGATTTTTTGTATTGTATAAAAAATTAAGATAATTAAATATATTATTTATTGTATATAGTGTTGGAGTTATGTTGTGATAAAAAGATTTAATTATATATAATCAAATATTTTAAATTCTTAAAGTTTGATTTCATTTAGAATTTAAGTATTTATTATTTCTTAATGATTTAGATAAGAGTCTTTCCGTTTTTTAGTTTATTATGTTTTAATTTGTTTTTTATTTTAATTTTTTTTATGTTAGTAAATTTTATTATATAATACCGGGGGAAACATGTGTTATGTATGTGCATTTTGTTTTTTAATTTAAATAATACCTCCACTACAAGTTCAGATTCGCATAGTTTAGTATTGCAGCTGTCCACCACACCATATATATACTTAGTTGGACCTATGTTTTTTATACTTGAGTACATTTCTGCAAAATTTTCTAGATGCTTACTTGCATCCTAAAACCTAGGATCAACAAATTAGATGGTTTAGGGAGAGTACTGAGAACTTTTATTTTGAAGGCTGGTGTGATAAATTCAATCCATCATAATACGTATACAGTGAAACCATGCAGGGAAACTTGGTTTTATGTCTGATACTATGTTTAGTTGTGTTTTAAAGCTTACTGCATAATTATGCAGGTATATAGCTCTGTTTTTTTGCAGTCAACACAGACTACTAAATGTAGCTTCTTATCTGATTTGTGGGGAGATTGTTATGGTTATGGTTTGTAATCCAGATGATTAGATTGTAGATTTTTGTATAAAGGTTGGGACAGTGTTCCTTTTTTTATTTATTTTTTGATAAAAAAAAAATTCAGTGAAACTTGGAGATGTAATGCTTCTATAAGCATTGCAGTCTTCACCTTATAGCAACAGAAACTGGCTCCTGTAATGCTTCTATAAGCATTGCAGTCTTCACCTCTCTATTATTCTTTGTTTCCCTGCGAGAAAAAAGGTAGTAAGTGGTCCTCACCTGGCTCAAGATTCACTTGAGACATCAGTAACATTTTGTTGCTAGGTTAGGTGAAACCTCACCAACTCTATACATATGTGTTCTGTATAGCGTTTACTGATATTTAAAAGTGATTCCACTAGTTAAAAAAAAGAAGTCAAACTCTATTTCAAAAATAAGGATAATACTTTCTAAATTAATTCAACATGAGAAGTGACTTATTTATGAGAGCTAATCACATAATAGTAAGTAAATCCGTTCCTTACAATTTTGAACATGTACCCATCAAATTTTCAGCTCATCTTTGATGGAAAAATTCATTTTGGGTTCTTGACAGAATATAAGCTTGTACTATTTCATTTTTGCACTTGTAAAAATTGGATTTTTACGTGATAAAAGATCCTCGAGACAAATTATTATATACTGTAAAATGAGGATGCAGTTGGGGTCCAAAAGATTCTATTATAAAGTCTGAATCTGCATGATATATTTTTGTCACTTTCAATAAAGATTTAATTTTAATATCTGTATATAAAATTATAAACTAGTCAATAAAGTATGAGGTGGACGGGTCGATTATTGGACCACATGCAATTAGCAGTAGGGCAAGTGTCAGGAATATGGTTTTGTAGTGGCAATCATGTCCACGAGTTGATTTTTCTACTATATTTATTTTTGTCATATCACTTTCATGCATGTCGAACCAGAAAGTGTACCAATGCCGAAGGATAAGGCCCTCGCCCCCATCCCAACCCAATCTTCTTTTTCTCCTTGAACCCACATTGTGAATGAGAACTACAAGCATCGTTCTTCCTCTCTTTTCTAGCATAAGATAATTTTACAAACTGAAAAAAATGACCATAATGTCAATTGCATGTTAGGTCCACTGCAATCTATTTAAGGTAGGACTTTCGAGTCACTATCTTCAGTGTCTGAATGATTGATGGTTACTTCCATAATTCCGTAACTCTCCCATCACCAGAAATTGCAGTAACATTCTCATAGGCTTAGGCCTCTTGTACTTACTTGAATGTTCTACCATCTCTCTATATATAATATTTGTAAGAACCAAGAAGGAGACCATTATTTAAGCTTAAATTATGCCTACTACGAGCTCCTTAAAACACAAAACTTGGGACACTGTTAAATAACTGGGTCGTTAAGTCTGTTATTGCAGTCACGTGTCCATAGTCATATTACAGTTGTTCACAGCAGGGGTTGAAACTCGGACCCTTCTACTTCAACTCTGCTTGCTTGAGTTTTAGGTAAATGATTTTTTGGTTTCTAAATTGTTAGTTAAATTTGATACTTATAATACTCGTGATCACATATTTAATTCGTGGACTGTGACTGAAACTTCTGTTTGAATTATGTTATTTTCGGATTGGTAACTGGCAGAATTGGATTTCATTAACGCCTGTTTTACTATGGTAGCTGCTTCCAATGGTAAGAGATAGTACATAGTACAAATTCAGATAGCAATCACAACAATTTTTGCTCCACGCGTCTGTGTTTGACCGTGGTTCGAGAATTGACCCTTACTGTGAGTTATTAGATAAGATTAAGGTTGAAGGTAGTTGTTAGTTGAAAAGTTGCGATTTTGGTATCAATTTTTGTGGGTTTTTCACGTGGAAGGTGTGATGGGAAACCCGTGGTTTTTTACCAGCTCCGTGGCAGCTGAACCTGCTAATCTTTTTTTTGCTATCATCACGGGAAACAGCTTTGAACTCCTAGCCTTAAAGGGATAGATAATAGTGATACTGATACCGTTTCTTGCTTCTTCAGTTCATATTATCAGCCAGAAGTTTGGAGATGAATCATTCTGGGGCTGGAAATGATGATTTAGGAGCGGTTGAAGTTACCAAGGATAGGAATGGAATAGGTCTAGTGATTCTCCGGAACCATCGAGGAGCTTCAGCAAGGGTCAGATTCTCTTAACTCTCACTAATCGCTTACATTCACCACCTTTTGCAGAAATTATTGTACTGTAAATGATTATATGTTGAGATCAATTTCTACTTTACACGTTATTGAAACTTGTATACGAACTTTAAAATGTAGTTATGTGTCAGATAGAAATTACCCAGATCATTCCATCCCAGAACATATAATAATTTATTTCCCTTTTGACTCTGAAATAACTATTTTCATAAATTGATGTTAGTGTGGGTGATTACAGGTTAGTTTGCACGGAGGACAGGTTCTTTCATGGAAATGGGAACGTGGCGAGGAGCTTTTGTTCACTAGTAGTAAGGTAAACATAATGAGGTTTTTTTATTTTTTGTTTTGGAAACATCTATTATTTAATTAGATTTTACTTGAGGATGTAACTTTCTCTGTATATGTGGTGTTTCTTTCTCAGGCAATCATAAGTCCTCTCAAACCATTACGAGGAGGAATAGCAATCTGTTTCCCTCAGGTATAATTTGAATTTCGGATAATACTATATAAAACTAAATTTTGCATACATATTCATAGCCCTAACAGAAAAACTACATACACATAGTTAGATAAACAAAAGGGGTTTTCTTGACTTCTTGTAATTTTGTTTTTCCAGTTTAGAAATCGTGGATCATTAGAGCATCATGGGTTTGCCAGGAACGAAATGTGGGTAATTGATCAAGAACCTCCACCGTTGCCCACTGATTCCGGTGAAAAAGCCTATATTGACTTGCTGCTCAAACCAACCGAAGATGATCTGAAAATATGGCCACATAGGTCCGGAATTAAATGCATATTATATGTGTTTACTTACTCCAGAACCCACACTTTTATCTTTTCAATTTAGAAACAAGAAAAACATGGATATAAATTGTGAGGAAATATAATGACACGCCTAAAGTATGACACTTTTCTAGTCCAGAACTCTAATCAGACCAAGAATTTACATCGCAAGAAAAATAAAAAAAAGTAAATATATTGTTGCCGTAAGTGACCCCAACCACATGTGGGGGACCTCAATTGCAAACATAGGTAGTTTTGTCATGTTTTTTTGGCATCCCATCAGAATATTTGAGATACTGATCTGGAGTATTTTGTCCAGCTTCGAACTTCGGTTAAGGGTCTCTTTGTCAGGAAATGGATATTTAACTATGATTTCTCGCGTCAGGAACGTCAATAGCAAGCCCTTCAGTTTCTCCTTTGCGTACCATACTTATTACTCTGTCTCTGATATCAGGTCCGTAACTAAATGCGATCTTCACAACATACCTTTGACATCAAAGATTAGAATGTTGAATAAAAGATAAAGTGAATTTTACATCAATTTCTTATGGTAATTTTCTACTATTTGCAATATTTGAGTAAGCACGTTAATCTAAAAATCTCTTACTTACTACTATTGGCAGTGAAGTGAGGGTGGAAGGATTAGAAACTCTTGATTACCTGGACAACTTGCACAACCAAAAACGCTTCACAGAACAAGGAGATGCTTTGACATTTGAATCAGAGGTGAGACAACCGAGTACATGTTTCTTTTTTGATATTTCTCTAGGATTCCCTTTTTTTTGTAATCAATGTCGGCTACTCTTTTTTATTGACATAAATAAAGTATTGAGAATTGATCTAAGTATGTTTAGTGTTGGATAAAGAAAGAAGTGTGATGAGATATTTTGATGTATTAGGTGGATAGAGTGTATCTTGATTCGTGTAGCAATGGGGTAGCTGTTCTAGACCACGAGAAGAAGCAAACAATTGTCATAAGAAAGGAAGGACTCCCAGATGTTGGTATGGTCCCTTGCACTTGCAAATGAAATGCTGAATGATGTTGGTAGGTTAGTGTAGTTTTCGTACGCAATGTAACAGCTAAAACTAACCATATTCACACCAACTTTGGTGTTGCATAGTTGTTTGGAATCCGTGGGAGAGAAAATCCAAGGCGATAGTGGATTTGGGGGACGAAGAGTACAAGCAGATGCTTTGCGTGGATGGTGCAGCAATTGAGAAACCAATCACGTTGAAGCCAGGTGAAGAATGGACTGGCCGCTTGGACCTCTCTGTGGTCCCTTCCACTTGATATCAAATGAATTTGGTATCAAGATGCAAGTAAAGTGGAATCAATCTTAGGTGGAGTAGTTTAAATGTTTTTTGTTATCCCAATTCTTCAAGCTTTATTTTGACAAAAAGTATCTAAGGCATGCATGTGCTCAAGTTGTCTACTAACTAAAACACACCATCAGCATTCTTTTTGGCAGATGGTGAACCTGTCTATGCAAACTCTCAAACCCACTCCTCATCTATATGTCTAAAATGTTGGTTCACTATATATGAAACTTCAACTACTTTTCTCATAAATACACACCACATGTGGCTAATTTGTTACCACGAATCTCAAAATAAAAAGTCCCCACCCCATTTTCGAGGGAGAAGAAGAGAGATAAAGACAAAAGGTTTTAAATGTAATTAGTAATGAGAGAGACAAGTACTTGTATAAAACTAAAAGAACACAGTATGGTTATCTTATGGATTTAGCTGACGAGAAATCACATCCTTCAACACTTTATTTCATTGGTTCATGTTGATTTCGCAAATATGATACAGGTTAATTATTAAGTAAAGTGGGCACAAAATTCACTTGCCAATAAAAATAAAGTATCAAATAATTCTGCTAATCTGTTTGCAGGGATATGTTCTGTCTAGTGCCCTTGATAATGGTATATACAGCCTTTAATTGTCTATAAAAATCTTAAAACATATTTTTCGGAATGCTTCTATAACTTTTACCAAAATTTCATCATTTTATATTCTTATCATATGCCTTCTTTTATGTTGCTAAAATTTGATCTTCTAATACTCTTGTTTTTATACAACTTTTAATCATATGTAAATTATGATACATTTTATACTACTTTTAATCATATGTAAATTATGATACTGGAAATGTATGATACTTTGAAGGTTTGTATTGAAAATTGATATTCACATGTTAACTTAGTTCAGCCCCACAAAGTTTGGCCCTCACCCACATGGGTCGAGATAAAAAAAAAGTGTATAGGGTCAAAGGGTTCACGTAACAAAAGGTATACAGGGTCAAAATATCATCAAAAGCCACATGAGTCAGAGTCAACCTATGGCCCAATTTTTAAAGTAAAAAATTATTTAAAATGAAAATGAAAAAAGTATTTAAAAAAATCTTTATATGCATTAAAATTATTTTCTTAATCCAAATTTAAACTCCGTATGAATAAAGATAAGTTGAATTTATGTCAGATTCGCATAATTTTAAGTTGGTTGAGATGCAAATCCAATTCAAGTTGAGACGGATTAGAACTACGTTAAGTTGAGTTAAGTCTAACTTAAATTGTGTTAAGTCGAACCGAGTAGAGCTTAGGACAACTTAGGTTATTGAGTTCAGATCAAACCAAGTCTAATTTTGGACAAGTCATATCAGACTAAGATGATTTAATATTGAACCAACATAGGTTTGACCCATGCTAATCAAGTCAAGTTAAGCCTAACCTAAGTCATGCCGAGTTGAAGCGAGTAGAGGTTATGACAATTTAGGTTATTGACTTCAGATGAAGCTGAGTCCAATTTCGGACAAGTCAGATCAGACTAGGATGACTTCATGTCTAACCAACATAGGTTTGACCCATGCTAGTCAAGTTGGGTCGTGTCTATGCTAAGTTAACTCGAGTAAAGACCAAGTCCACCTGAGTTAGTCCGAGGTTAAGATGAACAAGGCTAGGTCGGGCCTAAGTCAAGTAGGTCGGTCAAGTTGGACTAGGTTAAGCTGGGTCCAAGTCATGTCAAGGTTAACAAGGTTCACGTTATGCTGAGTTGAATCGAGCCCATGTCTCGAGTTGAGTAAGCTCATATTGGGTCAAGTCGATTTAGACTCACATTAGGTTAAGTCTAATTGAGCCAATGTCAGACTCAATTGAGCAGGGCGCACCTTAAGTCGAGTCAAGTTGAGCGCACCTCAAATCGAGTTGATTAGGGTTCACATTCGACTAAGTCAAGTTGGCCCCACATTGGACCATGTCATGTTGGGTCCACATTGGTCACACATCAAGTCGAGTTGAGTCGGGTCGAGTCAAGTCAGACCCATGTCAATATGAGTCGTGTCGAGCCCACTTCAAATTAAGTCTAGTTGCATCCACATAAGTCGGGTCGAATTGAACTCATCTCAGACTCTTAAATCAGCTAGAATTTTTTTTTTTATCCAGGAATTATGTTGAGTCCATATAAAATCAAGTTTGTTACTAGTATTATTTTATTTTGAAAAGAGCATATTTCAATTTTTAATAAACTTTATTTTTTCTAAAGTATGACTTGTAAAACAAAAATTGTCATTCTCAAAGCAAAACAATATCATAAGGTTAAGAATACTTACAATTTTTTTAGTTTATCATAAAAAAAAAAATATTTAACATGATTTGACTTAACAAATATCTAGTGTCATCCAGAAATTTTAAGTAGTGAGGGTAATATTTATATACAGATTTTTAATATTAAAAATATAACATAACATTATTTAAGCATACATAAATATCATAACTGTTCTATGCAAGTTTTTATATATTTTCACTACTCTTTGTAATTTCAATCGACTCAATGTTGATTATTGTTTGAAAATCCATGTTTGACTCAAATTAATTATTTCTATTATTATTTTCGTATTGTTCTTCGTTTTCATTTTGTTGCTATAAACATCAGTTCTTTTTGTTTCTCTGGTGGGTCTTTCATAGTTTTATATCTCAGTTTTTTTTTTTTCAATCTTGGCAATCAGTTTGAAAAGGCAATTTTTTTTCTTTTCCATTCTGTTTTGGATGGTTCAATGAATTAATGACAAAAATTCTCACCTGTTAAAGACGATAGTTTTCATAAGCAGTTAATTGATTGATAAAGAAATTTTCCAATATCTATAACAAAAAGAAAGAGAAAAAGTTTATAAAGATATAGGAGATGGGAGATGTAACAAAGGTAAAAGGTGCATGGAATCTTGATAAGAGTTGTGTGACAATTTTTTACCAAGGGTAGGTAGGTATAGTTTTTTTTGGGGGAAAATAGTATAAGATGAAAGGTAAAATGTGCATGTCCTACCAAAATCCCAGTGCCCATAAAGTAGGACAATTTCCCATCATCCGTGAATAGACCACCATCCAATTGATGCATCACACTGTGAAAACACTGAACTTAGTAATCAAACACTTGCCTATGCACAAGTCATTGGTGTGTGTCTCTTCCCCACACCACACCACACCACACCACAGGATAACTTCTGGCCCTCCTTTAACCAAACTAACTTACAAACGGTACAGTCTCAGCCACTGCAAACCCAATTCAACGCCAAAAACCACCCTAATTATTAAAGCCGATTAGAGAAGTTGGGTCACTCTGCACTATTAGCCAACTTTTTCAATAATTAAAAATATTCTCTATTTTGAAAGAAACTATATAAAGAAGATTATTGACGATCTCAAACCTAAAACATTCAAAGTAACTAAGAATAAGTAGATTCTTAATCGAGTGTCTATCATTTGTCTTATGATTTTTCTAGTATATATATCATTTTTCTCTTTGTTTTTTTTAACTAGTCTTATTTTCAACTCTCTTTTATAATACATGTTCTCCTTTATTTACCCGTTGTCTTTTCCAAATTTTCAAAAATAAGAATAAAAACTTTTTAAAATAAGATTATACATAATTTTTCAATTGGCTTGAATCATAACCTTAGAAAACCCTTTTAACTAAAAAAAATTGTTACCCTTAATAACCCTAGAGAACCCTTTTAACCAAAAAATTGTTACCCTTAAGATTTCAACCTTTGTGCATTTAATAATTTTTTATGGTGTAAATTAACTAGTTTATATAGAAGAGATGCACCGTCTGAGAAAACAAACTTTATTACATGTTGATGTTTTTGCATAACACAAAATGAGGAATTGAATTGATCCACATTCCTTACCGACCAACCGTTTTTGTGGATAATGACCTGTGTATTAAGGCTTTGTTGCTATAGCCATCGAAGAGGACAGAGGTAGTTTAGACTTTAACGTTGGCTGTTGGAGGAAAAAGACAACCATAATTTGGAGTGATCTTTCTCCTTATCTTGTTTCGTGTTTTATTTTCTTAAACCACCATTCACAACACAATTGCCGTACTCGATTATTCACGAGCAACGCCTTCAGAGCGTGGAAAGCTAATAGTTCTATTCATTCCATTCTGCATAATGCTGCTTTTTACTGGAATTGGTATACCTGTCAATTTTCAAAATTTACATAACCCTTTTTTGCAAATTTGTTTTAATCTTCTTTTATAAATTATTGTGATGCCAGTTTCAACTCAAGATAACACGGTTTAAGTTTCTCTTTTAAATTTAAGGTGAACTTTCAAATTATTAAAATTATACTTCGGGTTGGGAATCTCTCCATTAAATTAATGGGACTATACTCAATAAATCTTAATAATTGATTCATTGAAAATGTTTAATGATAATTATTTTAAAAAAAATTGATTTTTTTTTCTTGTAAATATAATAAACTTTAATTATCTAATATTTTTTATTTTCCCAACGCTTGAGAAAAGAAGAGTAAATTGATTATGATTGTTAAAAAACTTTAAAAAGTATATTAAAATTTTAAGAAATGTTACTTTTTAAGAAACTTGACATTTCTTGAAAAAAACAACTAAAAGAAATCAACTCCCAATTTCCTAATCTCGAATTTAAAGAATTTGCATTCTATTTTTTATTTTATTTCTGGTGTTCCTTACCATTATTTAATTTAATATTTTTAATTATTTAAAAAAATATTATATACTTTTATGGTAAAATGTTTTTTCACGATTTCTTTTTTCATTTTACGTTTAATTTTCTTTTCATAATAAATCTTGAACATTTAAGCTAATAATATACTTTCTATCCTTATACAATTTCAAATATTTTAGTTTTAGTTTATACTTATAAACTATATCTAACTTAATAATATTTTTTTTACGTAAACTATAGGTTACTTTTAAAAAGTTGTGACAAAGTTTCTTTTTCTAAAATCTCAAACTTTTCAAGATAATTACTTGACTTTTTCAATTAATTTCCATCACAAATTTGAATAATTTTTACTTTTAAATATTTTATTTTAATATTTATTCTTCTTAATGTAGTACTTATATTTTATTTATTTATTCTAACTATAAATTTTATAATTCTAAGTATTTTATTATTTTTTTAAATATATAAATTAAAAATATTTATGTACACGGTTCCATAAAATATTACATTTTAATTTTCACGCCTTTGGTTCAGTGTATGAAATTTATTACTGTCGACTAATTCTAAATCATATAACTGTTAAAATATTTATTATAAAAATGAACAATCTTACTATCAACTGTTTGCTTTATTTTTACCCATTATCCGTGATCAAGTGAGTTCACTTGAGAATCAAAAGCAAGATTAGTTCAAAGTTGACTTTATAAAGAATCTGTATTATTTAAAAAGTTAGGTTCTATAAAATTGAACTTAAAATATTATATTAACTTAAATGTTAGTACCCATTTATTTATTTATTTTATTTTAAATATTGTATGATATAAGTTCTGAAATCTATAAGTAAAATTGAATATTATTATTATTTATTTCAATTCCGTATTTAACCAAGGTTGCTAATCAAACCATTGAATCCAATTAATACCTTACTAATTTCAATCACATTCTCAGTAACCTTGATGAGTTTGACTCTGCAAGCACATGAGCATTTGAGTTTTCATCTTATACAATAAGTTTTATATAATCTTGCTGTGTTCCATGCAGAACATTTACATTATATAAAAAACACACACATTAGTTATCTGATTTGTCACAGCAGTTACAATTTTCCCCTTAAACTATGTTTTTCTTTTTTATAAATTCAACCATAATCCATCATTGTGTTATGAATAGTCTCTTGCAGAGTTGCAAATTAAGACTATGAATGGCCCAGTGGGTCATCTTTTAGAACACGTGATTAACTATAATTGACGAAATTAACAGCCAATTATATTACAACATCCTCCTTTAAAACGAGATCGCCATTTTGGTAAAAGCTTGCAAAGAATTTGCATAAGATGCATTATTGATGAAGAGACAGTACATTATGGTAGAATACTAGAATGTTTAAAGATTGATAATTTAAAAAGATTAATACAGTAGAAGTAATAGATATGGATAAGATATGCTCGTAAGTTTTTCACGAATAAATAAATAGATTACAAAAAAAAGCAGTAAACACAAACAAAATTGTTTATGCAATTGTACAAAATGATTAGTGGATTTTTGGGGCAGTTGTAAAAGTCGTTTTTCGCGTTGGACCATTGACAACATAGACTGTTTGTCGTTATTGTGAAAGGACTAATGATCATTTCACCACTCACCAGCCACTTAAACCTGCTACTCATTGCTCCCACCTTCCCCTAAAAAAATGTAAATTCATCACTACATCTAATTTAAGTTATCACACATGTAAATTATATGATTATACACTAGATTTACAAATCATAACCTACATTTTTATAATATAAAGTTATCACACATGTAAATTTATTCTTCAAAGTAACATTGCAAATAATGAATATTTCCTACTTCACCTTCTTCGTCCTTTTGCATGATTATATATGTTAATAGCCGTGGTAATGATTAATAGTGTACCCTCCAATGGTTAATAGTTATAGTAATTGAGTTTATTTTTCATGTATGGTAAATGTACATATTTGTATATTATTAATTAATTAGAAACCATTTTATATATTATTTGTAAAACATGTAGTAGTTATATAAAAAAAACAAAACATTTAAAAATAATTATTAGAAAATTTAATGTATTGATTATGTAACAATTTGTATTAAACTTGAATGTCAAAAGTTCAACAAAATCAATGTAAATAACATTTACTCGTAGTTTTAAAAAAAAGGTATATATATAATTAAAACTACTAAAGGGATAAAGTTGTACTCTCAGTTTTAATGATTTGACGGAGGCATTTTGCAATCACAGAATAGCAATAGAAGTTTTCAAAATTTAAAAATTAAAATGATGTTTTAACATGTTTTATAATAGTTATATATAGTTCACATTTTTTGTAAAAATATAAACTTAATATTAAGGTTTAGTTATATTTTAAACAATAAATCATTATAGATTAAAATAAAAGAAGTCAAATGGATTATTAACTGTTTTTTTAAATATATACTTATTTTATTTAAATTTGATTATTTTGACTCAACTTAAGTCAGTTAGAAGAATATCTAATATTATAGTATTTAATACGGGTGATCTAAAAGAAACTGATGTAAAAAAATTATCCAAAAATTAATAATTTTTAGAAATATCAAACCGATTGTACAATTAAAAATGTTTTTCTTCTTCTAAGAAAAACTATCCATAATGCCATTTTGCATAATTTTCTCCACATTCTGATTAGAGATTAGATACCAACACCAAAGTTTAATTTTCTAATTAATTAAAGTCTAAAAATAAATTCAAAATGAGAGACAGAGTGTTTGTTTGTTTATCTTTGGAAGCCAAAAAAAAATTAAGGAAATATGAAGGGACCCACGTGTCTATCTGTAATTCGCCCACGTCAGTGATCCCTATAAACCCATCCCCCCATCAACAAAGGAACAGCGGTGTTCTGTTCCAACGTTAATCCTTATTTTCTCCAATCTCTCTCCGCATTCACTCTCCACTTCTTCGTGAGTGGCGTCGCCATTAAGCTCCATGCGTGTCTCTGTTACTGTTTCAGACGTTCCATTTCTCTTCCTCACAGTTACACTCACCGCACCAAATAGAGCCGTTGCTGAATGCTCCATAAAATCTCCTTTCTCTCTTCCACACACATTCTCCTACCCTCCTCAAAATCGCATTTTGCTAACGTCTTCTTCATTTTGCATTGGAAGGTGCCACTTTTAGCTTGCTAACTTCAGAGCACTGTGAGCATTGTTCCTTCAAAATTCACATATCGTAGGCTTTTTTTTTTTTCTCTACTCTTTTGCACGTTCTATACGTTATTTAATTATCTTATTTGAGTTTGTAATAGCGCAGGTGCGGAAGGTTACACTTAAAAGGCTGTTTTGTTTTGTTTCTTTTGCGGGACAAAGAGGACATTCTTTGATCAGATCTGCAAAGAAGATAGAATGGCTTAGAGCCAAGTGAGTTTTAATTCAACTTCCTTTATCTTCCAATAAAATTTGAATTTTCTCTGTTCGCCATCTCCTCTGAAAAGTTGCTACGGAATAAAGAGCCAAAAGATGCACCATATCTGTTAGAAGTTGAACACATGTTATTACTTTCTTTCTTTTTTTTCTTTTTTTTAAACATATTAAATAAATTATGTTCCCCTTTTGTTAACTTAAAAACACAACCTGCAAGCTCATTCTTTTATGCACAAGTTTCTCAGTGTCCGCTTCTACTTTCTTAGACAATCTTCTAGGAATCTGATTTCCTTTTCCAGTTTCCACACTTTTTTTTATTTATTTTCATTCTCTTTTTCGGGTTTCCCCTTTGTCTTAAGGGGGAAATAGTGCCTTTTTTTGTTTAAACTAACAAACTTGTGGTGATTCATTTCAGTCTATGGAGAGATAGTCTTGTGTTGCTGTGTGAATAAGGTAGCAGGAGAAACTCCTCGTTCCTACTGCTGTTAGGAGTGGAAGGGAAATTTGAAATGGACTTTCTACCCATTTTCTCTTCCATTTCCCTTTTGTGTTTGGTTCTGTGGCAAGGAAGTGGTGAGCCTGTTGAAGATAAGGAGGCGTTGCTTGACTTTGTGAACAAGTTCCCTCCTTCCAGGCCTCTGAATTGGAATGAGAGTTCCCCCATGTGTGCTTCTTGGACTGGTGTGACTTGCAATGAAGACAAGTCCAGAGTAATTGCAATTAGGTTGCCAGGGGTTGGATTTCATGGCACTATTCCACCTGACACTATTAGCCGCCTCTCAGCACTGCAAACTTTGAGCCTCAGATCCAATGTGATATCTGGGCATTTCCCTTCTGATTTTTCCAATCTAAAGAACTTGTCTTTCCTCTATCTTCAGTTCAACAACTTGTCTGGGCCTTTGCCTGATTTCTCGGCCTGGAAGAACCTCACTGTCGTCAATTTGTCCAATAACCATTTCAATGGCAGCATTCCTGTCTCCCTTAACATCTTGCCTCTGCTTTCCGGTTTGAACCTTGCAAACAACTCTCTCTCTGGGGAAATTCCTGACCTCAATTTGTCAAGATTGCAAGTGCTGAATCTGTCCAACAACAATTTGCAGGGAACTGTTCCCAAATCTCTGCTGAGGTTTCCTCATTCTGCATTCTCTGGGAATAATATTTCCTTTAGAACTTTTTCCACAGTTTCTCCGGCACCTCAACCCGCTTTTGAGCCGTCTTTGAAGTCTAGGAGGCGTAGAAGGCTCAGTGAAGCGGCGCTGTTGGGAGTGGTTGTTGCTGCTGGTGTTTTAGGCCTCGTGGCTTTTATTTCTTTGACTTTTGTGTGCTGCTCAAGAAGAGGTGATGAGGATGAGGAAACCTTCAGTGGGAAGTTGCACAAGGGAGAAATGTCTCCTGAGAAAGCAATCTCAAGAAACCAGGATGCAAATAATAAGCTAGTTTTCTTTCAGGGATGTAATTATGCCTTTGATTTGGAAGATTTGTTGAGGGCTTCTGCTGAGGTTCTGGGAAAGGGAACTTTTGGAACTGCCTACAAGGCAATACTAGAAGATGCAACCACGGTTGTTGTGAAGAGGTTAAAGGAGGTAGCTGTTGGAAAGAAGGATTTTGAGCAGCACATGGAGATTGTAGGAAGCCTTAAGCATGAGAATGTTGTTGAGCTCAAGGCATATTATTATTCCAAAGATGAGAAACTCATGGTATATGATTATCACAGTCAGGGGAGCATAGCTTCCATTTTGCATGGTACGTACTACTGTTTTAGCTCATGCCAATTTGTCTTGCAGTTGGCTTATGTTCTAATTGCAATAATGCACTTAAATCAAATATAAATAAAGATATGTATAGTCAAATTCACAAATTTAGATGAACAAAATTCGTCTTAAAACTGGATGTGTTGACTATTGTTTCTATGCATGTTCACATTTCTGGCTTAGTTGTAGTCAATGACAAGCATGCCCAAGTGTTTAGATATGAAGTCTTCTTACATTTAATTTCGCAATATTTCATTGGCCTTCCTCCAATGAATTTGACTCATTTAAAATGAAGACTGTCAAGTGAGAAAGTAAAGTATTTCCATGGTTTAAATTAAAGTTTTTGGTAGAAACGAGTCTTTTGATTATTCAAATTATCAAATAGCTTCATGTACACTTCATTTCTATGGCTTAGTTATTGTCATTGACAAGCATGTCTGTATGTATAAAGTCCAAGACCTTATTATACTTATTTTTTGACAAAGTTTCATTTACCTTCCTCTTATAGATATGACTAATTTAAAATAAAGATTGTAAAGTGAGAAAGTAAGGAATTTTCATTGTTTTAAATTAAAGTATATGTTGTAAAGTTAACTCATTTGAAATCGTAAGTGAATACAACTTTACTTCTTTTTTCGTCTTCTTTTAATACATTACACATCATTTTACTTTAAAGGAACTAAATTCTCTTTCTATTCATTAAACTTTGAGCATATACTTCCATATCGTGCTGATACATTTATCATATTTTATTCTGTTTGATTTCTCTCATTCTAACTTGTATCATACCAATCAAATCCTTATTGTTATTAATATGAATATTAATATTTTGAACTTCATATTATTTATAAATGGTAGGTAAAGTTATTCAAACACTCAAATATTGAACATGCTCTTTTTCCAAAAGAAGTCAAGATTCAAACTAAGCAAATAAATTACTTGTCTTGAAAATGCTAGTTTAGTACATTCTACACATTACACAACCAACTACAACTATACACTGTCCTTACATGTAAAATCCATTATTCTTTCTGAAATTTTCAGCCAAGAGAGGAGAGGAGAGGGTGCCTTTAGATTGGGATACAAGGCTGAAAATAGCCTTAGGTGCTGCAAGAGGCATTGCTCGTATCCATGTTGAGAACGGTGGCAAGCTTGTACACGGCAACATCAAATCCTCAAACATCTTTCTCAACACCAAACAGTATGGATCAGTGTCTGACCTTGGCCTGGCAACCATATCAAGCTCACTTGCCTTGCCAATATCACGAGCAGCCGGTTACCGGGCACCCGAAGTGACAGACACCAGAAAAGCAGCACAGCCCTCAGATGTTTACAGTTTTGGGGTGGTGTTGCTGGAGCTTCTGACTGGGAAATCCCCTATCCACACGACTGGTGGTGATGAGATTATCCACCTTGTGAGGTGGGTTCATTCAGTTGTGCGTGAGGAGTGGACGGCTGAAGTGTTTGACCTTGAGTTGATGAGATATCCAAACATAGAAGAAGAGATGGTGGAAATGTTACAGATAGCCATGTCATGTGTGGTGAGGATGCCTGATCAAAGGCCTAAGATGTCTGAAGTTGTGAAGATGATAGAAAATGTGAGACAGATTGATGGAGAGCCTTATTCATCATCTGGGAACCAAGCTGAACAACTTAAATTGTCTCAACATGACAGTGGTAACTCTCCTTCCACTCCCTCCTACTTCCCAAGAGGAAGTGAATGAAAGAAAGGTGTCACCCTTTGTTTGATTTGAGGTGTATCTTGTCCATTTTTATCTCCAAGTTCTAAACAAGAGCGTGGTTATTATCATCATTATTATTTTTTCTGATATGTAAGTTGCCTGAGTTGGTTAAAATATTAACTAGTGGTGGCTAGTATTTGATTTGACCCTGGTAGAAGGAAGTACCATGACCTGGTATAGCAACGAAGTGGTCATAATGTGAAGCATTCCGTTTGTGTGTGTGAAATGAGACAGTCTTTACTAAGAAACTGCACCTGTAAACTGTTGTTTTTCCCTTGCAAGAGGTCTCTAACAACTATTACCTCTCTTCTTCTATATAGGAATTTTTTTGAGAAATTTACTTCATCCTTTCTATAACATTCTCTGAATTCTCTCTACTGTGTTATTTTTCTTTTGCCAAAATATCTTTAACCATGTTATAATGTTTTTATGATTAATACTTAATGAATATTATAAATTAATAAGATACTTCTTTTTCTTTCTGAGAATCGGAGTAGAAGTAGATGATTAATGTAATGGCTTTAAATTTTTTTTAAAAAATCCTTCTCTTTTATGTGTGATTATTATAGAAAAATGTCTATATATAAATTAAATTTGTAAATCCATATAATACACGAAGACATTAATTTGATAAAAAGGGTTGAGTTGATGAGGCTTCATTATAATTTTAGAAAAAAATTCTTTCTTAAGTAGTAATAAATCTAATATCATTACTTAAATTACTTACTTTTCTTAAATTCTTTTTTAATTAATTAAAAGTTATATATCGAAAAAAATAGTATGATTCAGCTCACAAAAGTTTCCTAAAGAAAATATGAAGCAGTGACCAGGCCCTAGTTTCCTAAGATTGTATAATATAATATGAAGTCAAAACAGATGTTTGTTGTAAAATGTCTTACAATTTTTTAGCAACCCATTTCTTGTTGAACACTTTTTAGGTACCATAAAATTTCAAATAGTGAGGATTGCATAATTCAGAAATTTATTTTAAATTATTTAATCCAAAAAATTAATATGTGTTTTATAATTTGAAATAAAAAGAAATTAAATTACACAATATAAAAATATTTTTCTAAAATTTTATGTTTATATCTGTAAAATTGACTCAGTCTATAGTACTCTAACCCATTTGGTCAGGGTAAAAAAGAGTTCGCAGAATAAAAAATACCCATATAAAAAAATTTAATGATGTAAAAAAAAAAAGTAAAAAATGGTCATAAAAACACATGAACAAAACTAATAGGTAAATTATTTTATTACAACGAATGCAAAATCCAAAAAAACAAAATCAAAGACAAAGAATGAAGACTTTTGTTACACGGAAAATATAATTACATTGAAAAATGATGAATTACATGTTCATATATACGAGTTATATGAGAAAAGAATTAACAAAACCTAATATCAGAAAAAAAAACTATGATGTTGACAGTACATAACAAGATTTGTCCGAATTTAAAATTTTGAAAATTTTCCATGTTTAAGTATTTTAAATGTTAAAAAATATATGATAGATCCTAAATTAAATATTATAAATTTTACATTAATGAATAAAACGTGTTGATCTGGATCACAGGCTTCTTACAGTAAAGATAGTCTTATAATATGTGTCTTATTCTTGCATAATGCAGATTTGACTGTTTCTTCCTGCACCTCCATACCTTCTTCTCTCACCCCATAAATTTTTTAATTTTCAAAAATGCCCTTTTATAAAATTCCGGATTACATAATTCGGAAATCATTTTTTAAATTTGTAATTAGCTTCTGGATTACATAATCCGGAAGTCTTTTTTCAGATGTATGATTACTTTCCGGATTACATAATTCGGAAGTCTTATTTGGTTTCCAGATTATGTAATCCGGAAGTCTTTTTTCAAATGAGTGTCCGGATTACATAATCCGGAAACTA